>Ga0247608_10002420_pt1 | contig 23411 bp, 13 predicted proteins | sample 176DNAGHGlowgp2_FD_193490 | JGI IMG/M metagenome (GOLD analysis project Ga0247608, IMG submission 193490) | Sheep rumen microbial communities from Palmerston North, Manawatu-Wanganui, New Zealand - 1766 DNA GHGlow gp2 | ecosystem: Host-associated > Mammals > Digestive system > Stomach > Rumen ...
AAATGAGATTATGCAGATCCAGAACCATGTGAATGGACATGTAATACAGGATACGAATATAATCAAGAAAGTAAGGCATGTGAAGTTGTTACAAACACAGTAACATTTGATCCTAACGGTGGAACAGTAGCTGAGTGAGTAGAAACTGTAGTTACAGTTAATTCATGAGAAAATGTAAAAGAGATTACAACATCTAGAAATGGTTATACATTCCAAGGATGGACTCTTGATGGAAAAGTATTCGATTTCTCTACTCCAATTACACAAGATATTACTCTTGTAGCACAATGGGATAAAGTAAATAATCCATGATGAGGTGGATGATGATGAGGAACCACACATTATTCTTGTAAGTGAGAAGTGCCAGCAAATGCCGTAGCCAATAATGATAAAGAACCTTCTAATTCTAGTACTAGTTATTCTTACAGCACAGATAAAGAAAGTGCATGTACGTTCCAATGTGAATCTGGATATAATCGAAAAAATGGTAAATGTGAGAAATCAGGATGAAATAGCTGAGGATGAAATGACGATGAAGAAATAGAGTTAGGATGACAGGTTAGTGATAAATGTTCAGTAGAATGATTCGAATGATCAGAAGAAGAAAAAGCAGCATACTTGTATGCATGTGAAAATGATATCACTACTATTAGAGATATTAATGAAGCTAGATTAAAAGATTTCTTGACTAGAGCTGAAATGGCAAAGATGGTTTCAGTATTTGCTACTAAAGAACTCTGAATGAAACCTAATACATCTAAAGATTGTTCCAACTTTGCAAACAGTATCGCATCTTACAATCAAGAAATGAAAGATTATATGGTAATGTCTTGTCAGTTAGAATTAATGTGAATTCATACAGTTGATTATAAGGCAATCCCTGACTTTATGCCAAGTAAACGTGTATCTAGAGCAGAATTTGGAACTGTTCTTTCAAGAGTATTACGGTGAAATAAATATGAAGGAACAAATAGTAATTACTATATCAATCACTTAAATGCTTTGAAAGAAAATAATATTATTACGAATATTAATCCAAATATCACTGAATATAGAGCTTGGGTATTCTTGATGCTTTACAGAGCTGTAGAAGCTATCAAAGTACTTAAATCAACAAACGGTGTAGCAATAGATCAGCAGGTTAATGAAGAATTACAAGAAGAATGAAAAGCTGAAACATGATTAGTAGTAGAATATGATTCAGGAAGTGTAGTTCCAGATATGGCTACAGTGACTGAAAGCTGAACATTAACTACAGGTTCAGTTGTAGCAGATAAAACATGAACTACGATTGATACTCAAAGCTGAAATACTGTTACATTATCAGGTGATGAATCATCAAAAGAGGTATCAACTTGATCAGTGAATAGCTGAAATTCTAATAATTAATTAGATTATCTAGATAAAAAGTCTTATTACTCTATGAGAGTGATGAGACTTTTTTTAATTCTCATTAATATAAAATTTAAGAAATACCTTGAATTTTAAAGACAAAAACATATACTCAAAGGCATAGAAAAGAATAACTTTTCTCATTCATAATATAAAACAATAAAAAGTTGAACTAGAGATCGTGAGATTTTTTTTCAGCACGAAGGGTGTGGTATTTCCACACTCTTTTTTTGGAGCTTAGCTATTGATTTTTTGTGGATATTTGCTATACATACCGTAGCAGATGGATAAACTTTTTCATTGAGACTTTTCATACGTACCTGCTTTTGTTATCTTTTTTGAGGAAATCGTCGAGATGACGGTAAACCCAAAGGGGCTTGTTTCAAGCCCTTTTTCTTAAAAAGTATTGTTTTTTAAGAAAAAATAATTAAATTAAAGAGTGGAAAGTAACTTTTTGTTCTTTTCTAAGTTTGTCATTGTAATTATGTGAGATTGTGTTTTGTCGAGAGGCAAATCATCAGTCGTAGTAGCGTCACAATGCTACTAAAAGGAGCTTATATGTAAGCTCCTTTTTTCATAATTCATTTATTTAAGAATAAAAAACTCTTGCAATAAAAATCTGAATCTATACAAAATTATTGGGGCAGATTTTCAGTCCCTTTTTCTTTATTTGGTATTGCTTAAACTTATGAAACTAGACGGTAAAGCAATTCAAGCTGCAATGATGGAGCTTATAGATGATTATAAGCTAGATCCAAACCAATTATTGGAAATTTCAATGCAGTGAATTAAAGCTGGATTTAAAAAAGATTATCCAGAATATAAAAAATCTGAAATTTTAGTGGATATTAAAGCTGATGGAGCTGTTGCTATTTATAAAGCTACAGATGTGGTAGAGGAAGTAGAAGATACAGAAACTCAAGTTTCTCTTAAAGATGCTAAGAAAATTAGAAAAGATGTAGAAGTTTGAGAAAGATTACTTGAAGATGTAACTCCAGAGTCTATGGAACTTAGTAGAATTGCTACAATGACTGCAGCGCAAACTATCAAACAAGCTCTTAAAAATATCGAGAAAGAGAAATTCTACGAAAAATTTCAATGAAAAGAATGAGAGCTTCTTAAAGCTAGAGTTACAAGAGTTCATGGTGATAGTGTAGTATTGGATATTAATTGAACAACTGTTGTTCTCCCTACTGAATGACAAATCCCATGAAAAAATTATGAACCAGGAGAGGAGATTGCAGTATTCCTAAAATGAATGAAATCTGAATGATGAGGAAGTAATCTTGAAATATCACAAGCTAATGCCGATTATATTGCAGCTATTCTTGAAAAATGTATTCCAGAACTTGCAAACTGAACTGTAAATATTGAAAAAATTGCTCGTATGGCATGAGTGAAGACAAAAGTAATTGTTTCAACAAATGATGAAAAAGTTGATCCAGTTGGAGTTATGGTTTGATACAAGTGAGAAAGGATTAGTGAAATACTTTCACTTCTTGATGGAGAAAAAATAGATTTTATTGAAATTGATGACGATCCTGAAGTATTTCTTAGAGATTTACTTAAACCAGCAAAAGTTCAATCAATAGAAATCAAAGATAAAAAGGCAACAATTAAAGTTGAAGAAGATCAGAAACCAGTTGCAATTTGAAAAAAAGCTTCAAATATCAAATTAGCTTCGCAAATTATGTGAATGACATTAGAAATTGTGTAATTAGTATAGAAGAAAGAATTTTTAAACAAAAAGGCTGATTCTAAACTTTGAGTCAGCTTTTTTATGGAAAACAAAAAATCGGACAAGCAACACTTATCCGATTGCAAAGGACAAATCCATTCCGCGTTTCATTTTCTTTCATCTTTGATTCCGTTTAGAATCGAAAGAACATTGTTCACGAGGGAGGACTTATCTAGACCCGCTTTCAAAGTTTTGTGAGTTTTACTTTTGTTTCGTTTTTTTTCTCGGTTGAGAACACTTCTCAAAACTTTTCGTTTTAGTTTACACTTTCGCATGACATATCCTCCTTTCTGTTTTATTTAACGCAATATATAATAAAAAAGTATTTATAAATGTCAAATGTTTTTTCTAATCAATTTAGATGGATTATAATAATACTCATTAAAATATATGTTAATTCAAAAATAGTTCAGCTTGAAATTAAGTAGTAAAAAAATATTATAAACTGCTCAGATTTTGGATTACATTATACACCTCATTTGAGCATAGACTCATCATTTTAACGGATTTGCCACTGTTGATGTATGGGTTACTATATTTTTATTCTTTTATTTATTATTATCATGGCTGCAGAAAAAAAAGTTAAAGCAACTGCTGGAAAAGACACATGATCTCCAGAAGCACAAATCGAAAGATTGACTCAAGAAATTACTGCTTTACAGGGACATGTTGCATCAAACAAAAAAGATTATGATGCTAAAAGAGCATTGCTCCAAAAAGTTGCTAAAAGAAGAAGATTTTTAAGGTATCTTAAGGAGAACCATTTAGACAGATATGCTGAAATTAGCAAAAAAACAGGATTAAAAGTTTAGTCCATTATTACACATGATTTCAAAAAGAGAAATCAGATTTTATTTCTTAACGTTTTATTTTAATGCCTAAAAAAGCAAAAGAGCAGAGCCTATTTAACGTGCCTGTGATCAAAGAAGGACAAAAAGTTAAATGAGTAATCCTTCGCGAAATCGAAAACTGAATTTTAGTGAATTGTGAGAATGGTGCTTTCACTGGAGTTATTCTTGCAAAAGAAGCTAAAGAATTAAAAAGATCAAATGTAGAATTATCTTCAGGAACAGAACTTGAACTTGAAATAATCAATCCTGCTATCAGACACGAAGATGGTTACTACATCGTTTCAGTTACTAGATTATTGCAATACGATGTATGGAAGTCAATTATCGATAAATTCGAAAAGGATACAATTATTACAGTTGTGCCTACAGAAGCTAATCTTTGAGGACTTCTTATTGATATGCACGGAATTAAAGGTTTCATACCTCTATCTCAATTAGCTCCTATTCACTACCCAAGAGTAGAAGATGGAGATCAAGATGCTATCTTCGATAAATTATTAGCTCTTATTGGAGAAGAAATCAAAGTTAGAGTTATCAATATTGACGAAGAAGAAAGAAGAATTATCCTTTCTGAAAGAGAAGCTTTACGTGAAGAAAGAGAAAAAGTTCTTTCTGAACTCGAAGTTGGAAAAGTATTTGATGGAGTTGTTTCAGGAGTTTCATCTTACGGACTTTTCGTTACTATCGGAGGAACTGTTGAAGGACTTGTTCACATCTCAGAAATTACTTACGGACACGTTAACAACATCGACAAATTAGGAAAGATTGGAGATAAGATGAAGGTTAAAGTTATCGGATTAGAGAATGGAAAGATTTCATTATCTGCAAAACAATTGAAAGAAGATCCATGGGAAGCTTTACCAAAGAAATACAATATCGGTGATGTATTTGAAGGAGAAGTTATCAGATTTGTACCTTATGGAGTATTCGTTCGTGTATTCGATGATATCAACTGATTGGTTCACCTTAGCGAATTATCTCAGAAAGCAGTTAACAATCCAAATGAAGTAGTAAGAATCGGACAGAAAGTTAAGGTTAAGTTAATATTAATCGATCCAAAGAATAGAAAAATCGGACTTTCAATGAAAGATTTGGATGAAAATAAAGAAACTGCACCTAAAGCAAGCAAAAAAGCAGATTTAGCAGATATCGCTGATAAATTAGAAAAAGAAGAAGCAGAAAAGAAAACAACTAGAAGGTCAAGAGCTAAGAAAGCCGAAAAAGAAGAAACTGAAGAATAATTAAATTCTTAGATAAAAGGCATTCCATTATGGTATGTCTTTTTTTTAAATTCATATGATTTTTTGTAAAAATCTAATTTTGACGAATATAATGAGCATATATACACAAAGCTGATTTTTTGTCATTAGAAAAAAATCCAAAAAAATTTGACATTTTTTAATCTTATGTATATAATCAAGTATTCTAATTTTATATTCTAATATAATTACAAATGGTAACAAAAAGACAGGAAAAGATTGGAGCTAATTCAAATCCAGAAGATTTAACTTCAATAGACGTCATAAATTCTAGTAAAGTAAAACTAAATCGCTTGGAAGATGAGGTTAATATAAATAAAATTGCGAAAGTTGAATATGGAAAATGAGCGGGGAAGAGTGGAACTCCTAGAAATAAAGAGTCACTTAAAGGTCCAAAAAACAACAAGAATAAAGAAATGCTTCCAAGTGATGTTGATAAATATATGCAGAAATGGATGAATAATTTCGATCAAGCAGTTAAGATGGAATTGTGAGAAATTCCATATAGACCTCAAACAGAAGAGTTTCGATGGGGATCAGATTTGCGAAATTCAGTAGAGGGGTGGGTTGATGAACACTATGAAATGGCTATAAATTTTGTTAGAGACCAATCATATAAATTATTGGGAATATCTAAAGATATAAATAAAAATAATACGTTTCAAAATATAATGAAATGATTTATAGATACATTATTGCAAAGTCCTGGTGATTTAATTTGATTATTTGTAAAAAATCCAGTTGAAATAATTAGAAAAATACAAAATGTTTATAGTTGGTTACAGACAGGTATAGATACAATTACAAAAAATTATGATATAACTAAGCCTAAAGGTCAGTATAACGTATGATGTTGGTCATACTCAGTTTTAATGACAGTATTTTGATAGTCATATGTAAGGCAATACACTTAAAATACATGAATAAATTTTAAATATGATTGGTTAGGATACACATAAGTTAAAAAGTAAAATTATAGTTTACTGATTTTTGTCATTCTATATTTTCCTTATTTTAAATAAGTTGTATATTTTTAAAAAGTAACAGTTGTATAACATTGGTGATAGTATATTTTTAAGTATAAATTCACAACATTTCACAATAGAAAATAATAACTTATCTAACCTTTACGTTTTTTATTTTCTTGAAAAAATCAAATATTTAACTACATTAATAAACGATATTTTATTATTCAATTCCTAAACTATGACATACAAAACTTCACGAAATTTTGACCATTTAACTACTACTCCAACTCCAGAATATCGAGCACAGCAGAGACAAAAAGCTGAAGAAATATTTTCTTCATTTAAGAATAAGCGAGAAAATCGTGAAGATTACTTATTAGATTCAAAAGCTTTAAAAGAAGCTTTAGATGAATATGAAAAAATACAAGACTGAACACGATGAAATGGGTTTTGATGAGGTTTTGGTGTGATATGATCTGAAAGTTTTTACTATCGAATGCAGACTTGTCTCCATTCTGAAGACCAGGGAATGCGTGCAAAATCAAACCAAGCTGATGATTTTGCTATTAAACTACAGAATGAAATTTTATTCTTTGAACTAAAATTAGCTAGAATTTCACCAGATAAGCAGTCTGAATTCTTATCTGATCCTTTACTAGCTCCATATCACCATTTTCTAGAAAAACAATTCGCATCATCAAAATACTTACTTTCTCCAGAATGAGAAAAAATGTTGAATTTGCTTTCCAAGACTTCATACGAAAATTGGGAATCAATGACTGCAAAATTTCTTTCAAAATCTCAAAGAGAAATAGAATTACCATCATGAAAAAAACAAGCAACTCTTGAAGAACTTTTAACATACACATGTGATAAAGACGAAAATATTCGTAAACAAGCTATTCAGGCTGTGAATGAAATTCATTTAGAGGCTAGAGAGATGGCAGAAAATGAAATAAATTCAATTCTTGAATACAAGAAAACTACTGATGAACTCAGATGATTCTCTTCTGCTGAAGAATTTCTTACAGTTCGTGATGATATCTCACTTTCCACAGTTCAAACAATGGTTGACGCTGTAAAAGATGCTTATGATTTTTCACGTGATTTTTACAAATTTAAAGCTGACTTATTTTGAGAGAAATCATTTTCATACTCTGAAAAAAGTCTTCATTATGGAACACTCGAAAAACAATATTCATTCGATGAAGCAGTAAATCTTTGTCAGCAAACTTTATGAAAATGGGACTCAGAATTATTAGATATTTTCAATAAAACACTTGAAGACTGAATGATAGATGTCTTTCCACAGAAATGAAAACATTGATGATGATTTTGCACGGATAGTTCCAAATGATTGCCAGTTTATATTTTAATAAATTACACAAATAAACTCAGAGACGTTTCCACTTTAATTCACGAATCATGACATAATGCTTGTAATCAATTGCAGAAAAAAAATCTGAACGCACTTCAATACTGAGCAGCTATTTCATTAGCAGAGACTCCATCTACTTTTTATGAATCATTACTCCAAGATTCTCTCCAATCGACTTTAACTAATGAGAAATTACTCGTTTATCGTGTAATGATTCTCGATGATATGGTGGCTACAGTTTCACGTCAAGTCGCAGAGTATCGTTTTGAACAGGATTTGCATAAATTGTTCCGCCAAAAGTGATATTTATGAGCAGATGAAATCTGAAAATTATTTGTTCAGCATATGTCAGATTATACATGAGAATGAATTCATTATGATGAATTTGATGCAAATCGCCGAATAAGTCGAAGCCATACGAGAATGTTTTTCTATGTTTATTCATACGCAAGCGGATATTTGATTTCTCAAGCTATGCTTAGAAAATTAAAAAATTGAACTTTAACTATAAATCAGGTTAAAAAGTTTTTTGCTTCATGAAGCTCTAAATCTCCAGAAGAAATCTTTATGGATATGTGAATAGATATTACCAAAAAAGAGTTCCGAGATGAAGGATTAGATTCATTGAAAGAATATTTAAACGAAACTAAACAGTTAGCTAAGAAGTTAGGGAAGATTTAAAATATAAAAAAATTAGCTAAATTTACATATATGTAGATTCAGATTTTTTTATTTAAAAAAGTTATTAAAAATTTGACAAATGAAAATTTTATATTATAATATAATATATAAATATTTTATTTTTATTATTTTTTATAAAATGGCTACAGAAAGCAAAGAATCTATTAACAATAGCAGAAGAGCTGAACTCCAGCGTCAAATTTGAGATTTACAAGAAGAGTTGAAAACAAAACAAAATCTTGAAGAAAGACTAGCTCAGTTGGAGAAAGAATTAGCAAAATTAAATGAATTAGACGCTGATAACATAGATAATTCAAAAGAAAAAAAGGAAGGGGCATTCCGAAATGAAAGAGAAAGGAAAATAAATGGAATATATAAATATATAATAACAAAGGAAGATGGTAGCGTAGAAATAGATAAAGAAAAATTAAAGGATGGTAAAATAATAATATGAGAGACAGAATATCCAGAATTATGAGATTGACAAACATGACAAGGATATAAGATAGTAGATAATAGAATTATAATAGGTTGCTTCAATGAAGAATGAAATACTTCTTGAGAAACAATAATAATTTGACAAAGATGAGGCATATCGATATGAATGATGGAAAATTGAAAGCAAAAATGATCTTGGTTCTTCCAGAAGAAAGATACATCAATTGTTACTATTGATGAGAACTGAAAAGAGAGAATAGTAAAAAAAGATGTTTTATCTAATAGTCATTATTGAGAATTTTTAACAAAAGAAAAGAACTTGAATGATGAAGATGAAATAAATATATCTTCTCAAGAAGATTTAAAAAAATATACAAAAGATAAAAAAATATTGGCTATATACGATGAAAGATATTTCAGAGAAAAAACATTATCTTTAAAATATTTTGACAATAGGAATAAAGCTCATCGAATTAAAAAAGCAGAAAAAGTATGAGAGGATAAAATAGATGTTACATACACAGAATGATTAGAAAAAAGTCCAATAGGGAAAACAGATTGATTATTTTTATTTATAGAAACGAATAAGTCAGAAAAAGTGAATCGAGTAAAAGAAGATAAAGAAAGTAAGGAAAATGACGAAAAACTTGGTAGAGAAAGGAAATTAAATGAAGTATATGGATATATAATAACAAAGGAAGATGGTAGCGTAGAAATAGATAAAGAAAAATTAAAGGATGGTAAAATAATAATATGAGAGACAGAATATCCAGAATTATGAGATTGACAAACATGACAAGGATATAAGATAGTAGATAATAGAATTATAATAGGTCGCTTCAATGAAGAATGAAATACTTCTTGAGAGACAATAATTCTAGCAGATTGAATTGTGATGATTTGAGAAATGGAAAATTGAGAAAAAAAATGAGAGTGGATAAAACAGAATATAACGAAAATTATTACTATTAATTGATCTGAAGAAACATGAAATCAAAACGAAGATAAAGAAAGACAATCATTGGAAAGTTCTCAATATTGAAAATTTGACTCCATGTTGTTATGATTCAACCAAGAGATAGAAATTAAATCAAAAGCTCAGTTAAAACGGTATGTAAAAGATCAAGATGTATTTAATGAAATGTCAATAAAGTACAATGATGAATATTTTGAAACAAAATCTTTATCAGTGAAATGAGTTGCTAGTCCAAAATCAGAAAGGGAAAATCTCGAAATAAAAAAAGTAGAAAAAGTATGAAATAAAGTTGATGTAACATATGAAACAAATGTTTACACAGGAATTACACCATCAATTGCTTGAACTTGTTTATTTGTAGAAATAAATAAGTGAGATGAAGTAAATCGGATAAAGTCAAAAGAGGAGAGTGGGGAGATAGAAGATTGAGAAAATAAAATATCTGAGGAAACTATGGAGCGTATAAATTCACTAAAAGAATGTACAATATTTGCAGATGGTTTAGTATGACTTGATAAAGAAAAATTACAAGATAATAAATTGAAAATATGAGATACCGAATATTCAGAACGAATAAAAGGAAGTGAGTGAAAATTTTATGAGCTAATAGAATCTAAATCTGTATCAAAAGAATGAAAAGAATACACTATGGGAACAAAACTCATTGTTTGAGAATATGATAAATATGGTAATCCAAAATGAGAAATGATTATGATTGATAGTAATTGAATTATAACTGTGTGAAATATATTGCCAGAATCTTTGCCAAGGTCATCATAAAACTTATTCAATAGAATTTATAAAAAAAGCTGGTATCGTATGCCAGCTTTTAAAAAACATTTTTAATGTTTTTTTATTTTAATCTCTTAACTGCAATCTTACCATCAGTTCAAATTGATGAAATTACACACTTTAACCTTTCTCAAACTTTGAAATGGTTTGCTAATCAATCTGTAAATCTTTCTCACATGTTAGATACGTGACAAAGTCATAATTTACCCTTAGGTAATTTTACGAATACTCCATAGTCTTCAACTCTAGTAATTTCAGCTTCAAATTCTTGTCAAACCTCTAAATCTGTAGCTATTTCCATGATAAGAGCTTTAGCTTTATCTATCATAGCTTGATCTGGATGAGTTAGGAAGCATGTTCCATCATCTTCAAAATCAATTTTAATATTATCGCATTGTGCAATGATATCATTGATAACATCCCCTCATTTTCCAATAACTTCTTTAATTTTTTCAGGATCGATTTTGAATACGTGAATCTTTGGAGCATATCTACCAACGTGATCTCTAGGAGCAGGAATAGTCTCAAGCATTACATCCATGATTTCATTATATCCTTCGAAAGCTTGGTCAATAGTTTCAAATACGATAGATAGAGGGATTCACTTTAATTTAGTATCTAATTGGATTGCATTAACTCAGTCTCTAGTTCCAGCTACCTTGAAATCCATATCTCCGATAAAGTCTTCAGTTCCCATAAGGTCAGTCAATACCATATGGTCAGTAATATTTTCAGCTTCGTCATGATCTGTGAATAGTCACATAGCCACTCCAGCAACAGGTTTTTTAATAGGTACTCATGCATCCATTAATGATAGACAAGACCCACAAACTGACCCCATTGAAGTAGAACCTCCAGAACCTAAACATTCAGAAACAACCCTGATTGTATAAGGAAATTCTTCTTTAGAAGGAATCATATTTTCTAGAGCTTTTTCTGCTAATCTTCCGTGTCAGATCTCTCTTCTTCCTGTTCCACGAATTCATTTAGCTTCTCATGTAGAGAATGGAGGGAAATTGTAGTGATGAATATATCTTTGGGTATCTCAGTCATGTTCCATATCATCCAAGATTAGATATTCCATAGGTCCTCCGAGAGTTACAGTTGAAAGAACTTGAGTATCTCATCTCCAGAAAAGTCCAGTTCCGTGAGTACGTTCAAATAATCCAACCTCACAGTATAATGGACGAATATCTTTTTGAAGTCTATCATCTACTCTTTTGTGCTGAGAAAGAGTTCTTCCACGAATATGATATTTAGTCACATTGAAGAAAGCCATCTTAATTTTTGATTCTGTATGTTCTTCGTCTTCTTCATCTGCAATTTGATCTTTGAAATGTTCTACACATTCTTTTTCATATTGAGCGAATTGTTCATTAAAAGGAACTTTTGTATTTCACATCATTCCTTCTAATTTTTCTTCTCCCAAGAAATTTCTAACTTCTTCTTCGAGTTCGTGAGATGGCTTATTAAACATTACTTCCTTTGGAGTAACATTTAATTCTTTTAAGAATTCTAATTGAAAATCACAAGCTCTATTGATTTCTTCTTGTCAAATTTCAAAAGCTTTTTTCAAAATATCCAAAGGAATTTCTTTAGATTCATCTTCGATCATGTTGATTGAATCTCTTTTTCAAGCTACCAATAAATTTAATTCAGCTTTTTCTAATTCTTCACGAGTAGGATTTACGATAAAGTTTCAATTTAAATAAGCGATTTGTGCAGCTCAAACTGGTCCATCAAATGGAAGTCCAGCGGCCATAATTGAAATAGATGCACCAATGATTGAAATTACTCCAAGTGGATATCTAGGATCCATCGCCATAGGAGTAGATGTCATTACTACATCATTAATCATTCCTTTTGGGAACATTGGTCTAATTGCACGGTCCGTGAGTCTAGCATTGAGAATCGCTTGATCAGAAGCACGTCATTCTCTTCTTCTATAAGCGGCACCTCAAATTCTTCCAGCAGCAGAAAAGGATTCTCTCATATCTACCATTAAAGGTAAGAAATCTGTAGTAGGTACAGGATTTTTGTTCATTACAGTAGTGAATAGTACAGCCCAATCTTCGAATTTCACGGTGATTCCAGAGTCTGCTTGCATTGCTAGTTTACCTTGTTCGAAGGTTAATTTTTTACCAGCTCGATCAAAGCTTTTGCGGTTTTCGTGAACCTCTCTTTTAAATGTTGGCATAAGCAAAAATATAGAAAATAAAAGTTTGAAATTCATTTCTGGAAACTGATTATAGAAAAGAATTCTTAAAAATTTTCATTTAGAACTCTTTTTTGTAATCACCTTCCTCTGAAATGATTTCATCAGGAATATATTTTTTTACCTGATAAATGCAAATTAAAAGGTCAAAATATTATATCATAAAAAACCAATAAAGCAAATTAAATATTAAAATAAAGTCTGATTTTTTTTGCAAATTTTGGGATTTTGAACTATAATTGCCATGTACTTTATGTCGTAAAAATATTTATGAAAAAAATATTTATTCAAGTCAAAGAGTGGATTTTAAAACATAGGAGAGGATTGATTTATGGAGTTTTAGCTTCTTTTGTATTCGGATTTTGTTTTTTTCATTTGTGAGGAATCTGAGTAGAAAATGTAGTATTTGCTGAAGATCAACAAAGTCAACAAACACAAACTGATGTTGGTCAAAAAAAGGCGACAGAATGGTATAACGCACTCTCATTTTTGAATAAAATAATGTATGTTTTAATATATCCAATGCTATTATTAGCAGGGAAATTAGTAGACAATTCTCTCGTATATTGAGAAGTTCTTTGATTTGATGCCGTTTTGTGGCAACTTTGGAATATTGTAAAAAATCTTGCAAACTTTACTTTATGATTTTTCTTTCTATATAAAATTTTTAAGTATTTGATAAGTTGAAAAGAGAGTGTAAAAGAAATACTTTTGAGAGCGTTGATTGCATGAATTTGAATTCAAGCTAGTTGGTTTATTATAGCAACATTAATTGATGCTTCCACTATTTTAACATACTGAGTATGATGACTACCAATTTCTGTGCTAAAAGAAGCTGGCGAAGATATTACTGATGCTGAAAGTTGGAAATATAATCCTGCTGTATTAAAAAATGTAATTTATGTTGATGTAAAAGATTTGGATACAATTCATACTTATCTGACTAGTACTACAACATGAGATATTCTCATATCAGAGTGTGATACTTTTGATTATGGATGAAAGGGATCGGGAGAAAAGCTTATTTTAGCACCAAAAATGATATATTACAGCAACTCTGGAACAGATATAACAACAGATGCAAAAAGATGTCATTATTATGGTCAGGTTTACTATTTTGGGGCTCAGCCAAAGGAGCTTAATGATTTTCTAAACTGAAATAAATTTAGATGTGATGGTTCTGGATGTAAAGAATCGCAGAGTAGTTATGAAAGAGCGTTAATACAGATTAAAAGCAATATAAATACAGATGAAGCAAACATAGTAGATTTAATAACAAAGTGAGAGGTATTGCAAATAAGGGATGCACATACATGATGAGCACTTTGAGTGTTATGGACGGGTGTATATGATGATAATCAAATGCGAGGTTTGGACGTAGACAATAAGTGGACACGAAGTTGATGAACAACAAGTAGATTACAAAACATTATGGATGGTAATTCATATGTATGAGTATTCACAGCATTATATTCATCTTTGATGAATCTATGAAAATGAATTATACCTCCAGAAGCGTGATGATTCGCATCTTTATTGAATACTGCTCTATCATTTTGATATGTTCTGGCAATTTGAATTCCGCTAATCGTAGTTTCTATTGTATTTATGATTAGAATTTGTGTGTTGCGATTAGCTGTCGTTTTGTCGCCTTTTATTGTTTTAGCTTCAGCATTTAAAGAAATTTGAGAAAAAGTGTTTAAATGAGATTTTTTGGAATATTTCAAGTTAGAGCATTTAATTCCAATTATATTTTCTCCTGCAATTATTTGCTTTGCAATAAGTGTGTCGACAGTTTTAATTACAATAATATCAGGAATTAATGCTAAAGAAATAGCAACGAGCGGAAGTGAAATTTTGTGATGATTGATTACTTTAAATATATGATGATTAAGTTTGCCACTTATGAAGCTTGTTATTTCAGTATTCGGCGTTGCAATAACTTGGTTTATTGTACGAGCAGCAATAGAATCATCTAAAATCTGAGAATCTAAAATTATCACATCTCTAAAATGATTAGCAACATCTACATTATGATCTATGCCAATAGTACCAATACCATGAAAAGATGGTAAGGGAGTTTCATATGTATGAGTTAATAGTGCGTTTGGTTTAGATGGTCAAAGATGAATTTTGAATCAGATTTCTGATAAAATGAAAGCAAACGCATCTCAGGAACACGATATTGCTATGCAACAACGATTGGATCCAAAAAAAGCACAAGATGATGCAAAAAAAGCACAAGATGCAACACAAAAGGCACAAGAGGAAAAATTAGGTACAGACTTTCTAACAGCAATTCAGGCACAAAAAATTAATGGAGACTGGACTCAGATGCCAATAGAGGTAACTATAGATGGTAGAAAAGAGAGTATGAGATTTAACGACCTTTCAAATGTATCCAAAAAAGCAGTAATTGATGGAATTAATACAATAAAAGAAGCAACCCAGAGACAAAAATTCAAAACAAGTGGAGAAATACAGATATGAAATGATAAATATAAATTCAACAATAGTACTAATAAATATGAAATTGAACAAGCTCCACAAACTTCACAATCACAACAATAAATTATTTAACTAATTAATATTAATGACAAAGAAAACTCTAATAAAAGTAGGAATAATAATCATAATTACATGTGTAATGTGTTTTTCTGATTGGAGTTTTGCAGCAGAATGAAATAATTTTGACGTTATGTGATTTTCTCTGAATTATATAGTAGCCGTTTTAAGTTGGATATGGATACTTTTTGCAAAACTGGCGGGGACTTTTTTAACCAATAATTGGGTATATGGTGAAATTTTATGATTGGATGCGCTGATGCGAAGATTTTGGAACGTGATGAAAAATATAGCGAATTTTTGATTATGATTTTATTTTGTATATGTAATATTCAAGTGATTGATAAGTAGTAAGGAGGATATAACTCAAACATTGAAAAAAATTATTGTATGGCTTTTGATAGCATGAATCGGAATTCAGGCTAGCCGATTTTTTACGGCAGCTATTATCGATGTGTCGACCATAACACTTTCTGCAGTCGGAGCATTTCCATCACAGGTAATATCTAGTAGTCCATATGTAAAATGATCCTTGGAGATGTCTATGCCAGAATATCTTAATCCTAGCTTTAATTATGTTGAAACAGGCACAGAGTATACCCTTTTTTCAAAAAATTGAGATAAGTCAAATCTTCTCGAATCTACAAATGTTCAGTTACTTCACCCACAAACGCTTAGTGGTTTGGTAGATTCCCTTATGCCAAATGCAGACGATGTTTCCTGACCAATGTATTATATTTGATTTTCTATTTTAAAAACAAATGTGCTTACGAGCATAGATACATCTAGTGAAAAATGAATAAAAGCAACAATACTTAATACTATTATTCAATGATGAACTACTATAATATTTTCAATTGAAATGATGGTTCTATGTGTTTTAGCTATAATGAGAATTATATATTTATGGATGTTTATTATTTTGTCTCCGATAGCCATTTTATTACGGTGTATCGAAAAATCATGACAAAAGTTATGAAGTGATGATAAATCATTTTTAGCTAAATTCACCAAACAAATAAATTTTAAATCCTTTTTTATAAATGTATTTAAACCGACAATTATAGTTTTGTGATTTTGAATAGCAGTTCTGTTTGTTTCATTAATGAATAGAGTTGTATTAGATTCATGAAAAAGATCAATCGATCTCGGATGAGCTATTATAACAAGTACAGCAAATGGACATTTAAATAGCGGAAACGAATGAGATAATACCTATACAACTAAAATAGATAATAATCTTATCAGTTTTACATTAGCTAATACGTGAAAAACGTTTTTAGAGATAATATTATCAATAATTACAGTATTAATTGTATATTTTATCCTTAAATTCGCTGTTAAATTTGGAGAATGAAAAGATTTTGTATCAAAGAAGATTTGAAAAGTTCAAGATGAAGTCAAATCACTTATGGAAATGACACCAGTAATGCCTGTAGCTGGATACGACAAAGAAGGAAGACCAGTTACACGTTATTTGAATGCTGGTCAAGTATTTGGTTTATGAAATAAAGATTCTTTGTTAGGAGAAAAAATCAATCGATATGGAAGAAAAATCCAAGATAAATATAGAGAATCTGATGATATTGTTCGTTCTTGGTTTGGAGATAATACATGATCTTTATCTGAAACCGAAAAGCATGCAATTGAAAGAGCGGGGGTAGGGCAAAATTGAATTAAAATATTGGAAGATAAAAAAGCTAAGATTTCAAAGACTGAAGAGTGAAAATGAATGACTCTAAATCCACAGACAGCATCAAATGACGGATTTTGGATAGAACAATTTAAAAAATGGTTAAATAATGTTAATGATAAAGCTCTTTATTCAGAACCAATACGGCAAAATATGGTTAAAGCATGGAAGAATCAGGGAGAAGAAAATAAAAGAAGTTTGGATATGTTATTCGAAAAAAATCCAAGTTATGTAGAAGCATATGCAAAATTTTTCTTCGATAAAGATGATGATAGATATAATATAAAAGAATGGAGTGTTTTAAAGAATGAAGATATCTCAAAGAAAAAAGAAACCAAGGATGAATCTGGATAAAAAACAGAATAATACTCAAAAATATAAAATTAATTGCATTCAGATTTCGTTTGTTTATAATATCACTTACTAGATAAAAGTGCTACATTTTAGTATGATAAATAAAACATAAAAATGGATTTTGATCCTAAAAAGAATTATTACGATATACTATGAGTGAGTGAATCTGCCTCTACAGATGAAATAAAAAAAGCCTTTAGAAAGCTTGCTATCAAGCATCATCCTGATAGATGATGAAGTAAAGAAAAATTTCAGGAAGTAAATGAAGCTTACCAAGTACTTTCAGATGAAAAGAAAAGAGGGCAGTATGATGCTTTTCGTAAGTGATGATTTACATGATGATTTGGTGGATGAACGTGAGGTTTTGATTTTGGTAATTTTGGATGATTTGGTGGATGAGCAGTTGATTTTGATATTGGAGATTTGCTTGGATGAATATTTGGATGAGGATTTTGAGGTTGATGAAGTAAAGTGCGTAAATGAGAGGATTTGAAAAAGATTATAGAGATTAGCTTCGAAGATTCATATCTTGGATGTGAAAAGAAAATTAGTTATACTAGGATGAAAAAAGTAGAATGAGCAACTGAAGAAGTTTGTTCTAATTGTAATGGAAAATGAAAAGTTCGTCAGCAGGTACAGACAGCTTTTGGAACTATGCAGACATCTAGTGCATGTAAAACATGTGGATGAATCTGAAGAATATACAAAAAAGGCTGAAAGACTTTGGAAAATTGATGACTAGAGGAGGTGAAAGAAACTATCGATATCAAAATCCCAGCAGGAATCAAAGAAGATGCATTTATCAAATATTCATGAAAATGAGATGCATGAATAGGAGATGCTCCAGATGGAGATTTGTATTTGAAAATTCGTATAATTCCAAATAAAAAATATCGCCGTGAATGAGATGATTTGTATGTAAAGGCTAACGTTAGTATTTTTGATTTGGTTCTTTGATGAGAAGTCGAAGTTTCACATCCAGAATGAAAACTTAAAGTAAAGATTCCAAAATGAACTCAAATCTGAGATAAAATTAGGATATCTGGAAGATGATTCGGAGAAAAATGATTATTCAAGAGTAAGTGAGATATGATAGTGGAAACAGATGTCTCCATACCAAAAAAATTATCAAAAGATGAAGAAAGTCTTTGGAAAAAGCTTAGAGATGGAAAATAATTTATTTATTTTTGTAAAATGTATTATCTCTGAATAGATCCATGAGTTAGAAAATTGGGTTATGCATTGATAGATGATGATTTAAAAATCATAGATGCGGGGATTTTGTTGCAAGATAAAAAATCTCCTACTAGAGAAGATCAATTCCAAAGAGCAAATCAGATTTTGGAATTTTTTGAAAAGTTATTGAAAAAATATCCAGTAGAAAAAATGGCCATCGAGAAGCTGTTTTTTACTGATTATAACCAGAGTAATGCGGAATTCGTGTATGCAATTAGATGAGCATTGATGATGTTATTTTTGAGAAAAAATATTTCAGTTTTAGAATTCACTCCAATAGAACTCAAAAAATTTATAACATGAAATGGAAAGGCAGATAAGATGTTGGTTCAAAAAACGATTAGGAGATTTTATAATTTGCAGGACATCCCTGAATATAATGATGCAGCAGATGCACTTTGATTTGCATATTTAGCAAAATTAAGAAAATAAGGATTAATCTCTAAAAATCAGTAAAAAATCGGATGAAAAAAGTCTGATTTTTTTTGACTTTTTTGTTGGTTATGTGTATAATTTTGTGAGGAAGAATTTTACTTTTCTTTATATAAAAAATGAAAAAAAATTGGTTATTGAAAATTGGATTAACTGTATTTTCTATATGATTGTTCTGTCCATTTTTTACATCAGCAACAGTGTTTCATTTAACCTGATTGAAACAGATTTATGCTTTGTCTCCAGATAGGATTTTGGACAATATGATGTATATACATTTTGCAGACAATTGAAATGATTTTGGAGGATTTATGTATTTTTCTAATAATTTATGAGATGAAGAGGATGTGGAATCTGATGAAATATTTGAAGTTGCAGCTACCGGACATGATTCTAGTTATGAATGTAGAAGTCAAGTTAAATGATTTTATTATAATGCGGAGAGATGAGAGAGGTTACGGCCACTTGATAATGAAACATGGAGTGGTTTAAGTGAAGATTGATTGCAGATGACATGATGAATATATACTTTATGTGCACAATCTGGATATCAAGCAGCTCTTCAAAAATGTGAAACAGATAATACCAAAGATTATAATATTTGTGCAGAAGAGGTGAGATTAAGTTTCAGTGCAGGTGGATATGGATATTATTGAAGTATACAGCATGTTTATAAGTGAATAACTGGGAATCTCATAATGTGAGTAGAATATGATGATTGAACTAACTGATTTATTTCTATAAAATCTGGATCTGATTTATCTTCAACCTTCGTAAGGCTTAATAATAAAATCCCAGTTTGATTTATATATGATAATAAATGATGATTAGGACTTGCATGATGTATGTTTGGTTCTGGTTATTTAACATGAGGTTCAATGAAAAATCTTGTTAGAGAAGTGAAAGAAAAATGACTGGCTGAAGTTTTTCATCCAGCAGGGACGTGATATATCGAATATGTATGAAACCTGTCATGAATTACGTGTACTGGTATTTCTTTCCAAGATATGTTAACAAAAATCTTGATAGAATGAATAATGTGATTAAGCAACAGTGGTACATGATGAGATACAAAATTCTGAACTATAGGTAACTCAAGTGATACAAAAATGCAATATTTTGCTACAAAGAGCGTGAGTAATGTTACGATGATGAATTATGTTAGAAGAAGGGCAGAATTGTTGTGTAGATGAAAGTGGATGACAAGTGGAAATAGTACAGATACGATTATATGTTGGGATGGTTGAGATCTTAATCTTACTTGAACAACGAATTGAAAAACTTTGATAGTGAAAAATGGGAATGTGACAATCAGTCCGATTTCTGGTTCTAATAACGGAGAATATTATGATATATTTATTTTGAGCGGAAACTTATTGATAAACGAGGAGAATGCTAATAAGTTTGTAATCGATAATAAAGGATTTATTACAAATAAAGATATTACTGAATTTAAAAAATCTGTTATAGCACGGAATATTAGTAACCTGTATGATAGTATAGATACGGCTTCAGGAGCTCTCAGAGAATGTATCGTTAATGGAGGAGATAAGTATTGTAGCTCTTGGATGGATATTAATAACGATTGATTTACTAATGAAGAGGATATTGTAAGTCTTGGAAATCTTGGAGGTCTTAGTGCAGGATCTGATAAATATGTTGCAGTAGCTTCAGTGATTAGATGAAACTTTATTGTTAATTGAAATGTAAAGGCGGCAAGTGGAAATACATTGGATAATAAGTATTTTCTTTATGGAAAGTTTACAACAAAAGATACAATTGGTACATTAGAGAACGTATTTGCATGGAGATGTAATAATGAGATGGGTAGTGATGGAAATTTCTGTCCTAAATTTGATAAAAATCCATACCGAAATGCATCACTTATAGTGATAGATCAGAATTATCCTTCTCCATTGCTTCAGTCCTAAATGAATATAGAAAATAAAATTGACAAAACGATAGATGATGAATTATTAAACTTGAAGATAAGTTGAAATTTAATACAAACGAATTCGCGCGAAAATTTTTTAAGGAGCTTATTATATTTCAATATATAATTAAAAATTTTATTTCTTTACGATGAACACGATGTCTATAAATGTAAGACAATTTGTTTACGACAACATTACTCCATATGAGGGAGATGCTTCATTTCTTGCAGGGCCTACAGAAAGGACAACAAAATTGATGGAAGAAGTGAAAAAATATTTAAAAGAGGAGAGAGATAATAATGGACTCAGGTCTGCTGATCCATCTACTATTTCTACTATTACTTCTCATAAGCCGGGTTATATTGATAAAGACTTGGAAACTATTGTTTGACTTCAAACTGATGAACCTCTCAAAAGAGCAATCAAACCATTTGGAGGGGTGAGAGTAGTAGAAAAGGCTCTTAATGAAAGATGACTTGAACTTGATCCTAGAGTAAAAGAAATCTTCAAATATGCCAAAAATCACAATGATGCTGTATTCTCAGCATATGATCCAGAAATCAGAACATATAGATCAAAACATGTTTTAACATGATTGCCAGACAATTATGCTAGAGGTAGAATTATTGGAGATTACAGAAGATTGGCTCTTTATGGGACAGCTAAACTTATCGAAGAAAAGAAAGCTGATTTTCTAGCTATCGAATGAGAAATGGATGATGCTAAGGTTAGACTTAGAGAAGAAATTTCTATGCAGATAAGTGCATTAAATGACATTGCTGAAATGGCAAAAAGTTATGGATTTGATGTAACTAGACCAGCTGAAACAGCTCAAGAAGCTATTCAATGGGTTTATTTTGCTTATCTTTCAGGAGTGAAAGAACAAGATGGAGCAGCAATGTCTCTAGGAAATGTTTCTTCATTCTTGGATATCTATATCGAAAAAGATTTAAAAGATTGAAAAATTACTGAAAGTGAAGCTCAAGAAATGATTGACCATTTTGTGATGAAATTAAGGCTTGTAAGACATCTTAGGATGGGAAGCTATGATGAGGTATTTGGATGAGATCCAACTTGGGTAACTGAATCTATCGGAGGAATCTTTTCTGATGGTAAAGTAAAAGTTACAAAAACTTCATTCAGATTTTTACAAACTCTTTATAACCTTGGACCATCACCAGAGCCAAATCTAACAGTGCTTTGGTCAGACCAATTGCCAGAAGGATTTAGAAGATTTTGTGCTCAGGTTTCTATCGATACTTCATCAATTCAATATGAAAATGATAATTTGATGAAATCAGTGAGATGAGGAGATGACTATGGAATCGCGTGCTGTGTTTCATATCAAGAAATTTGAAAAAGAATTCAGCATTTTGGTGCTAGATGTAATTTAGCTAAAACTCTTCTTTTGGCTATCAATGGTGGTAGAGAAGAAGATGAATGAGTTCAAGTAATGGATGCTTCATTGTTCGACAACTGTGATAATGAAGACTGAACTTTGAACTTCGACAAAGTATATGAAAACTTCAAAAAAGCTATGGCTAATACAGCTAGAGTATATGCAAAAGCTATGTATATTATTCACTATATGCATGACAAATATTACTATGAAAAAGCTCAAATGGCTTTCATAGATTCTGGATGCGGAATCGACATTGCCTATGGAATCGCTGGAATGTCAGTTGTATTAGATTCTCTTTCAGCTATCAAATATGCAAAAGTTAAGGCAGTTAGAGATGAAAACTGATTGGCAAAAGATTTTGAAATAGAAGGAGAGTATCCAATGTTTGGAAATGATGATGATAGAGTAGATTTGATGTGAAAAGAAATTCAGGAATATTTTATGTCAGAATTGTCTAAGCATAAAGCTTATAAAAACGCAAATCCTACATTATCACTTCTTACAATTACTTCAAATGTAATGTATGGAAAAAATACTGGATCTACTCCTGATGGAAGAAAATCATGAGAACCATTTGCTCCTGGTGCAAATCCAATGCATGGAAGAGATCATTCATGAGCAATCGCTTCATTGAATTCAGTAGCTAAACTTGATTATCATTATTCACAGGATGGTATTTCAAATACATTCTCAATTGTTCCAGCTTCACTTGGAGCTAATAAAGATGAACAAGTTACAAATCTAGTAACAATGCTTAATGGATATTTTAATAAAAATGCTCACCATCTAAATGTAAATGTACTCAACAGAGAAACATTGATGGACGCATACGAACATCCAGAAAATTATCCTCAATTGACTATCAGAGTTTCAGGATATGCAGTTAATTTCGTGAGATTATCAAAAGCTCATCAATTGGAGGTAATCAAGAGAACTTTCCATGAAAGAATGTAATCAACACAAAAAATATAAAAAGCTGATCGTGATGGTCAGCTTTTTTTATTTGAATTTTGAGAATAATTCTTTAATAGAATATTGTTTATTTGAATTGTGATTGATGAAAAATTTTTGGAAAGAAAACTGAATTGCTATTTTGTTGGTGATTTT
>Ga0247608_10002421_pt1 | contig 23406 bp, 21 predicted proteins | sample 176DNAGHGlowgp2_FD_193490 | JGI IMG/M metagenome (GOLD analysis project Ga0247608, IMG submission 193490) | Sheep rumen microbial communities from Palmerston North, Manawatu-Wanganui, New Zealand - 1766 DNA GHGlow gp2 | ecosystem: Host-associated > Mammals > Digestive system > Stomach > Rumen ...
CCTTCTACACTGGTAAGAGCAAGCTCGTCGACACCGCTGGTCGCGTCGATAAGTTCATGAGCCGCTACGGTAAGGCTTCGAAGAAGTAAGATATTTCTAGGAAATGACACTTACACGAAGGTGCGTCCAGGGTAGTTGCATATGCCTTGTACGCACCTTCATTGACTTTTCACAAAACTAAAGATGACTATTCTCAAATCCCTCAGTCTGAAACTAACCTTATTCCTATCGGTATGTCTGATAGTAGTATCATGTAGTGATGACGACGACTCTAAAGTTTACGACTTAACCAACAGCAACCAAAACGCCACAAACATTGTCAAGGAAGCTTCTCGAATGGAGATGCCTCATTTAAAGAATGGCTGTATCGTTTTGGTTCATTCTACAACGCACAAAGAAGGCGTAAACTTTATCGTGGAATGGGATGCTGACAAGAAAGCACAGCGATGGACTGCCTATCGTATGCATAAAGGTCAAACGGGTTCCTCGAACGGTTCTAGCACTTTCACAGAAGATCCAGACCTACCATCCTACGCACGCGTATCTAATTCATCTGACTATTTCAAAGGTTCTGGTTTCGACCGCGGACATATCTGCGCCAGCGCTGACAGAACCTATTCCACAGAAGCAAACCGTCAGACGTACTACTATACGAATATGCAGCCCCAATACCACATGTTTAATGCAGGCCCAAGACTCGCTAATGGTGATCAGGACTGGAGCAAGCCGAGCCCCTGGCTACGTTTAGAAGACAAAGTACGCAACTGGAAGAAAAACTGCGACACACTTTACGTTGTGAAGGGCGGAACTATTGATGATGACAAACTGCTCAAGAATAACACTTATCCACAAGGCAAGATCAAAGGTCAGCTGCCTATTCCCAAGTATTTCTTCGTGGCTCTACTGATGAAGACCAAGACCACCTATCAAGCCATTGGTTTCTGGCTCGAGCACGACAACATAGACCATTCAGGTGACGAGCTCAGCAAATATGCTATGAGCATCGACCACCTGGAGGCACTTACAGGCATCGACTTCTTCTGTAACTTGCCCGATGCAACAGAGAACGAAGTTGAGAAAGCGTTTGCAACCATTAAATGGGGACTATAAACAATCATTTAAATTAATACAACTCACAAAAACAATGAAAACTGTTTATGATTTCACTGTCAAAGACAGAAAAGGCAAGGACGTTTCGCTGAAAGAGTATGCCAATGAAGTGCTGCTCATCGTGAACACTGCCACAAAATGCGGTTTTACACCTCAGTATGAAGAACTGGAGAAACTGTACGAACAATACCACAGCCAGGGTTTCGAGATTCTGGATTTCCCCTGCAACCAGTTTGGACAGCAGGCTCCTGGAACCGACGAGAGCATCCACGAGTTCTGTAAACTGAATTTCGGTACTGAGTTCCCACGCTTTAAGAAAGTAAAGGTAAATGGCGATGACGCCGAGCCGCTTTATAAGTTCCTACAAGAACAAAAGGGGTTTGCCGGATGGGATATGACCCACCCCATTGCCCATATTCTTGATGACATGTTGTCAAAGACAGACCCCAACTATAAGGAGTCTTCTGATATCAAATGGAATTTCACCAAATTCCTTATCAATCAAAAAGGCCAAGTCATTGCCCGCTTCGAGCCTACTGAAAAGATTGAGAACATTGCCAAGCAGATAGAAGAACTGCTGAAGTAATGCATAATGCAAAATTCATAATGCATAATAGTTATGAAGACAAAATGTTTGATTATTGGTAGCGGTCCTGCAGGCTATACAGCAGCCATCTATGCTTCCAGAGCCAATTTGAGTCCTATAGAATACTGCGGCATGCAACCTGGCGGACAGCTCACCCAGACTACTGAGGTTGAGAATTTCCCAGGCTATCCTAAAGGTGTTGACGGCAATCAGATGATGATGGACCTGCGCGAACAAGCCGAACGCTTCGGCACAGATATCCGTGACGGTATTATCACCAAGGTAGATTTCTCTAAGGCTCCCTATAAAGCCTGGGACGATTCTAACAACGAGATTGAAGCCGACACTGTGATTATTGCCACAGGAGCTTCTGCAAAATACCTGGGTCTCGACGATGAGCGCAAATACAACGGCATGGGTGTTAGCGCTTGTGCTACCTGCGATGGTTTCTTCTATCGCAAGAAGACCGTAGCCGTAGTGGGTGGTGGCGACACTGCTTGTGAGGATGCACTCTATCTGAGTGGTCTCTGCAAAAAAGTCTATCTAATTGTACGTAAGAACTACCTGCGCGCCTCAAAAGTGATGCAGCAGCGCGTAATGGAACGCGAAAACATCGAGATTCTGTTCGAGCACAACACAATAGGTCTCTTTGGAGAAGATGGTGTGGAAGGTGCCCATTTAGTAAAACGTAAGGGAGAACCAGATGAACAGTTAGTTGACATTGCCATTGATGGTTTCTTCCTAGCTATTGGCCACAAGCCCAATACAGATATCTTCAAGGAGTGGCTTGAAACCGATGAGGTAGGCTATCTGAAAAAGATTGATGGTACGCCCAAAACAAAGATTCCAGGTGTGTTTGTGGCTGGCGACTGCGCCGACCCCACCTATCGCCAAGCAATTAGTGCTGCAGGTACCGGTTGTCAGGCAGCTATAGAAGCAGAAAGATTCTTACTAGCTTAATAACGCAAAAAAAAGCCCCGTTTCACAACGAGGCTTTTTCATAACTAAATTAATCAACCATAAACCTTAACCATTAAAAATCTTTTTACGTTGCAAAGATAACAATTAAGTTGGAAAGACAGGTTGAAGTTTTGTTAATTATAGTTTAAAAATCACTTTTTATCGATTTTTCAACCCAAAATAACGAAAAATAAACCTTAATTGATACTTTTTGAGAAGAAAACTTGTACTTTTTGAAAAATATTCGTAACTTCGCTGACGAATATTGAACTTAGAACTACCAACCGATGAACAACGAAATTATTATGATTATCATCATTATGACGATTTTTCTACTCGTGCTCGTATATAGAAGAAGCATCAAAATACATCATCGTCTGCAGATGAATGAGGTATTTACCAATATTTCACACGAGTTATTAACTCCCCTCACTGTTATTTCTGCATCCATAGAGAAACTACACGAACAGGAGCCTCAACACGCCAAGGATTATGCGTTAATGGAACTCAACATCGAACGCATGACGCGTCTGCTTCAGGAAATCCTTGAAACCAGTAAATCGCAAGCTGGCGAACTAAGACTTCGCGTATCACAAGGTGATGTCATAGCCTATATCCGTGAGACAGCCCTTAGCATAGAACCTTTAATGTATAAAAAAGGACTGACTTTCGACATCCAATGTAATCCTCATTCCATGATGGGATGGATTGATACCGATAAGGTTGACAAGATTATCTATAACCTCTTATCAAACGCAGCAAAATTCACGAATACGCAAGGTACTGTGACCCTCAGAGTATGGACAAACGAAGACTTTAACCAGGTTACCATCGAAGTGAGCGATAACGGCATAGGCATTCCTGCCAATAGAATCAAACATCTGTTTCATCGTTTCTACGATGGCGACTATCGATGGATGAAAGTCAACGGCACAGGTCTCGGACTCGCGCTCACACGCGACCTAGTCTTCCTACATAACGGCACCATCCATTGCACAAGCGAAGAAGGTAAAGGCACCACCTTCACCGTAAGTCTTCCTATTAGGAAAGAAGCATACACACCCTCTCAGATTGATGAACAGCATGACTTCGACCCCACTAAACCCCGAAAAAACATCATCGACATCCGTGCATTGGAAGAATTACCAGAACAACTTGTAACTCCTACCGTCTATACCGAGAAAGAAGACCTCTATAATATCCTACTCGTAGAGGACAATGAGGAACTGCTCATGCTGATGAAGACACTTATGAGCAGCAAATACAATATCCAAACTGCCACTAACGGCGAAGAAGCCTTGAAGATTATCCAGAACCATGACCTCGATATGATTGTATCAGACGTCACAATGCCAGAGATGGACGGTAACGAACTGACACGACTTATCAAGACCAACGAAGATCTGCACCACTTGCCTATTATCCTTATCTCAGCCAAAACCAGTGAGGAAGCACGCAAAGAGTCCATGCTTATTGGCGCAGACGACTTTATCACGAAACCGTTCCGCTTAGGCGACTTAGAACTGCGCATCAATAATATCATAGAAAACCGTAAGCGCATTGTCGGCGAGAAAGCCAATACAGAAGGAGAAATAAAGGGCCGTCCACTTACTGCAGACGAAGAATTCATTCTGAAAGCTAAGGAATGTGTCATGAAACATCTGGACGACACAGAATTCGACCGCGACACCTTTGCAGCAGAGATGGGTGCCTCAAGCTCTACCCTTTACAACAAACTGCGTTCGCTGACAGGCATGAATATCAATAACTATATTCGCAGCATACGCATGAACGAAGCCAAACGAATAGCCATGAGTCAGCCCGACATTCGTGTGAGCGACCTCGCCTATATGGTGGGATTCAAAGATCCTAAATATTTCGCCACCTGCTTCAAGAAGGACTTTGGCATTCAGCCGAGCGAGATAATAGCCAAAGCCCAAGAAAAGCCAACAGGCCGTTAAGCATCAGCAATTCATACCCGAAATGATATCCCCATAACATCTGTGCCACGCAGTCAACAGCATAACACACACATGGAGACAACACACATACGACAGGTGTCCACTTGTCGTTCACCAATCGTTTTGTAAAGAGTCCAAAGGCAAAGAGTCCTAACAGAGGACCATAGGTATATGACACAATCGTATATATAGCATCTATCAGCGACTTATTGTTTAGTAGATGAAACAGTATTATCATTGTAGCAAACAACAAGCAGATAACCAAATGTGATTGTTTTCTAAGTTGTTCGTCATGATCTTTCTTCCTGATATCCACACAATAACTCGTAGTAAGTGACGTCAAGGCTGAATCGGCACTTGAAAAAGAAGCTGCTACAATACCAAGGGTGAAAAGAAGGGGCAAAAAGTTTGAAGCAAGGGGCAAGAGGTCACCTGAGACAAACATTATAAGGAGTTGATCGCCCTTTTCCGGAAGGGCGACGCCCTGACTCTCAAAGAGTTGCGCCAACAAAACGCCTAAGGCCAAAAACAACATATTGACTGGAACAAAAGCCACACCATAGGAGCACATATCCTTCTGCGCCTCGTGCAAGGTCCTACAAGTAAGATTCTTCTGCATCATATCCTGATCCAGACCTGTCATCACAATCACGATAAACACACCACTCAGAAACTGTTTCCAAAAATATTGCGGTGAAGCCCAATCATCAAATTCAAAAATTCTGCTGCGTCCATCCGTATATACTGCATTCAACATATCAGAGAACGAGAAATCCATCTGACGCATCACCATATATATAATAAGGAGTAAAGCTGTGAAAAGACAAAGAGTCTGAAATACATCCGTAAACACCAATGTACGTACCCCACCTTTTCGCGTGTATAACCATATAAGAAACACCAGCATCAGCACACTCACCACAAAAGGTACGTCCAACGCATCAAAAACGAACTTTTGAAGCACCATACATACCACATAGAACTTAATAGCAGCCCCCACCATCTTAGACAACAGGAAAAACCAAGCTCCCGTTTGATAAGAATAGTGTCCCAATCGCTGACCCAGATACATATATATAGACGTGAGATTCAACCGATAATAGACCGGCAAAAGCACAAAAGCCACAGCCAAATAACCCACGATAAAACCCAAGCATACTTGTAGATAAGTCATTTGCGACGAGAGCACCATACCTGGCACACTGACAAACGTGACACCCGATATCGACGCCCCAACCATACCAAAAGCCACCATGTACCAAGGCGAACGACGTTCAGCCCGGAAAAAAGTCTGATTATCCGCACGTCTCTGAGTTAACCTGCTGATGAGCATCAAAGCAGCAAAATAGATGCATATAATTACAATTATCCACATAACAGTCGGCAAAGTTACAAAATAATTGATAATTGATAATTGATAATTGATAATTATTTTATAACTTTGCATCGCAAAATACTAAACCAATAATAAAAACGTATGAGCAAACAAAAGAAATTTATCCTTCAGGAGAGTGAGATTCCCACACAGTGGTATAATATTCAGGCCGACATGCCCAACAAGCCTCTGCCCCCTATCCATCCTGCTACCAAGCAGCCCCTTGGCGTTGACGACTTAGCACACATCTTCCCACGCGAGTGCTGTGTGCAGGAACTGGACACCGAGCACCGTTGGATAGACATTCCTGAGGACGTACTTGAAAAGTACAAATATTATCGTTCAACACCATTGGTACGCGCCTATGCCCTTGAAGAGGCACTTGGCACACCAGCACACATATATTTCAAGAACGAGTCAACCAACCCTCTGGGTTCTCATAAGATTAACTCTGCCCTTCCTCAGTGCTACTATGCCAAGCAGGAAGGCACCACCAATGTAACCACAGAGACCGGTGCCGGTCAGTGGGGTGCTGCATTGAGCTATGCCGCAAAAATCTACGGCCTTGACTGCGCTGTCTATCAGGTAAAGATCACCATGCAGCAGAAGCCTTATCGCTCAAGCATCATGCGCACATTCGGTGCTGTTGTCGAGGGTTCACCCTCTATGTCCACCCGTGCCGGTAAAGATATCCTGACCAAAGATCCCACTCACTCAGGTTCTCTGGGTACCGCCATCTCTGAGGCAGTAGAACTGGCTACTACCACACCCAACTGTAAATACACACTGGGCTCTGTGCTCAACCATGTAGGTCTGCACCAGACCATCATCGGACTGGAGGCCGAGAAACAGATGCAGATGGCAGGCGAGTATCCCGACATCGTGATTGGTTGCTTCGGTGGCGGCAGTAACTTTGGTGGTATCTCATTCCCCTTCATGCGTCACAACTTGAGCGGTGAGCGTCACACTGAGTTCATTGCTGCAGAACCAGACAGTTGTCCTAAGCTGACTCGCGGCCAGTTCCGCTACGACTTCGGTGACGAGGCAGGTTACACCCCACTGCTGCCAATGTTCACACTGGGACACAACTTCAAGCCATCAAACATCCACGCTGGCGGTCTGCGCTATCACGGTGCAGGTATGATCATCTCTCAGCTCATCAAGGACGGTCTGATGCACGGTGTAGACATCCCTCAGCTCGAGACTTTCGAAGCAGGTATGCTCTTCGCCCGCACAGAAGGTATCATCCCTGCTCCAGAGAGCTGCCACGCTATTGCAGCTACCATACGCGAAGCCAACAAATGCAAGGAGAGCGGCGAAGAGAAGGTTATCCTCTTCAACCTTTCTGGTCATGGTCTTATTGACATGCCGTCTTATGAGTCATTCATCAAAGGCGACCTGCAGAACTACACTGTGACCGACGAGATGATTGCAGAGAATCTGGCCAAACTCGACAAACAATAATAAGTATTTTGAGATAAATAAAAAAAAGAGTCTCGCTCCATTGTTGAAGCGAGATTCTTTTTATTTCTTTACAAAAGGTAATGCAGATGCTTGTTCACACATCATATCGGCAAGCATCTCATTGCTGTTTTGAACCCCATAGATAGTATCATAGAACCACTTCAAGCCTACCCGTCCACCTCCGGTCTTCAAGATATAGGCTATACACAGATTCTGCAACCCTATAGTTTCCGACAAAATATCCAAATCAGTAATGGCCAGTTGCGATACAGCCAACTGATAAGCCTCTTCGCTATTACTGTCTATAAAACGCTGAAGATCACCTAAGGTCTCTAACCCAAAACCCTCTAATATCGGCAAGAAAGGCAACATAGATGCAGGAAATATCTCGGCCTGATTGACGGCAGCTATACGCTGATTTAACCTATTGAAAGGATGCAACTGCAGATAACTACTAAATGAATCAGTACTCAGCAATACCTCATCCAACTGACCAGATTTCACCAAGGTCTGAACCTGCCGGCGGTAGTCTGTCATCGTGGTACGCAACCTACTAAACTCATCATCAGCCAGTTCCAACATGCCAGCCAACCGACTGAATTGCCGACGGTATTCCGGTGGCAGCTTCACCGTTCCCTTGTAACCAATGTCGTGTTCTATAGCCGACCATACATGCTGCAGGGCCGTACGCATCTGTATCTCGAAAGGAGCACTCCCCCCCTTCAGACGGCAGATATAGTGCAAAGAATTATAGCCAAAACTGGTCAACTCATGTGCCTTACGCTTATCGATAGAGTTGGTCCAATCCACATCATACAACTGCTGCACAATTGCAGCCACCTTATCCACATCGTCCGTATAGAATGTGATGATACGCAGTCCAACCAGATCAGTGATATCCTCCAAAGAAGCATATTTATCACCCTTACGTTCCAGTTTACCTGCCAACGAATGTTCCGTCTTCACACGGTACTCGATGGCACTCAACTCCACAGACTGCTCATGCAACACCTGTCGCAGTTGGTCATAGACAATCTTAGACAACTGTTCCAAGGCAGGCACCTGCTCCCTGTATTGTTGCAGGAGCGCCTCTCCATGCGGATTCAGTTTGGGCATCATTTAAACTCAAACAGATTGGTAAAGCCAGTCATGGCAAATACCGTGCGCAGATCATCATTGATACCTGTGATAAACACACGACTACCTTTGGGCTTAGCATTTTTCAGTACACCAAGCAGCAGACGTAAGCCACTTGAAGAGATATACTCAAGTTTATTACAATCGAACACGATATTGTGGCCAGTGCAGTCATACAGAGGTTTCAGTGCCTGCTCAGTTTCGATTGCAGCAGCAGTATCCAAACGTCCCTCCATCACAGCGACTAACTCGCCATCCTTCTCCAAAATTGTAGTTTTCATAACTTCAAGTCTTTTTTTATGATTATTATTTAGATTCTATTTATTCTTCACAAGTGTCAGCCTGTTCTTTCCTCCTTTATACTCATAACTGACCGTATCCATCAACTGACGAACCAAGAAGATACCCAGGCCACCTATCGGGCGCTCCTCAACCGATAACGTTGTGTCAGCATCAGCTTTAGCTGTTGGATCAAACGGCGTACCGCCATCGATAATAACAAATTGTACACTGTCGCCCCTATCCTCTGCTTCTATGACAATATCGCCCTTTACGCCCACAGGATAGGCATAGTTCATCACGTTGACCACCGCCTCTTCCATAGCCAGATTCATCTGCATGGCAACCGAGGCATTAAAACCTGCTGCTTCGCAGACTTCGTCTATGAATGCAGCCAACAGTGGCACATCTTGAATGTCATTTCTTAGGGTTAAAGTCATATCATTATTGTCTTACACGTGCAGATTCAGTACAAAACGCGTCCCCTTGGTAAATGTGGGATCAATATCCAGTTCAGCATTCATCTTCAGAGCCATCTGTTTACAGATAGGCAACCCTAATCCGTCGCCCTCAGTCAGGTCTTTAATCTCCAAGAAAGGTTTGAACACATCCTCACGTTTCTCCTGAGGTATCACAGAGCCCGTATTCGAAATTAGGAACTGATAGGTATGCGGACTGCGTTTTTTGAAATCCAAAGTTATTTTTCCTTCGGCTGGAGTATATGCGGCAGCATTTTCCAACAGATGACGTACAATATAAGTGATATACTCCTTGTGGAATTTCACCTCCATCTTGGGCACGGTCATAGTCAGCGACACGTTGTCCTTCACCTTTGGTTTTATCTCCTCTATCAAACTCTCACATAGAGGCTGCACCTGGATATCTTCGAAATCATCATTCTCAGCAGGCTTATTCTCTACATCCGACAGTGTCTGGATATGCTCCGAGAAGCTCAATAAAGCTTTCACCTCAGGTTTCGAAGCGTCCATTTTCTTCAGTGTAGGTTCCAACTGTGACGAGATATTACTGATAAACTTTGCCTTCAGTGCATTGCTTTCGTTGGCCAGTTCGATTGTCTTCTTCTGCTTACGAGTGATTACCATATAGCGCATCAGCACCATAGCTCCCAATACCAGCACCACTGCCAATATCACAACCAGCACAATAAGTCCTGATATTGTCAACTGACGTGACGACAGAGTATCATCCTTATCAGCTATGATTTGCTCGTTGTTGGCAATCACCTGATTCAGACTGTCACGCTCTGCAGCCGTTTTTAGAGCTGTCACAGAGTCTTTCCAAACCATGTAACTACTATATGCCTGATTCAGCATACCGGCGTTGTTGCTCTGACGACCATTGGCCAACAATGTCTGATAGACTTTATCCACCTTGTCATAGTCGCCCTCGGCAGTCAGTTTCGCTGCCATCTCCCTGAACACCGCATTTCCCTGTGTCGTCTGTCCTAAGGTGTAATAATAGATAGCCTTATGATAAAGCAGATCGTTCTTCAGATGCTCATCATTAGCCTGGTTCACGTAAGCCTCCATAGCAGCCAACTGATCCTTCACACGATCGCTCTTGCGCATCTTCATATACATCTGCATGCGCTCCTTTGAGGTCTGATAGCGCAGGGCAGCCTTACTACTGGCTGTACCTTTACTTCTTGCTATCGACTGTTCAATGCTACGCAACAGGTCAAAAGCTTCTTTCCATAAATTCTCTTTATAATAAAGGGTTGCAGCTTTCACGCCACACGACACACCATCTTCCATCTGACCTTTAGCCGCATAACCCTCAAAAGCGCGGATATACAAAGAACGGGCACTGCCAACATGATGCTTGGCATCTTCTGCCTCTGCTCGCTGATGCAGTTCACTCTTCTCAGCAAACAGACTCATACATCCCAAAAATAGGATTAGGAATATGGCAAAAAATCTTTTGTTTTCCATCCTTTTAAATTTATAGTCATCAAGTTTCTTTTGCAAATTTAAGAATAAATTTCCTTACAACCAAGAAAAACGAGAAAAAAAGCTGAAAAAACACAAAAAGGCAGCTGCTTTTATGAGCAACTGCCTATCAACCATCATTTAGACAAGCATGTGTCCGCTTATCCGATTTCAATCTGACGACTCAGCTTCACCTTTTCCTCTACCTGTTTAGGCAACTCCACCGTCAGCACGCCATGCTCTACATGAGCTCTGATATCCTCTCGTTTCACATCGTCTGGCAACAACAGCGTCTGTTCGAACTTAGAATATGAAAACTCGCGGCGCAGATAGCGGGCACTCTTGTCCTCCTCCTTATTTTCGTTCTTCTTTTCCATCTTAATGATCAGGTTGCCCTCATCATTGATATGCACGTTGAAGTCCTCTTTCTTCATGCCCGGAGCAGCCAGTTCTACGACATAAGCCTTGTCGGTCTCTTTTACGTTAATGGCCGGGGCTGTGCAGTTTGCACGCGGCATAAAGTCGGTGTCAAAGAAATCATTGAATACTGTTGGAATCCAATTGTTTGTTCTCATCATTGGTGTCATAATTTTGTCCTCCTAATGTTTTTTTATTGGTTTTACAATGTTATTTCTAGTATTTTTGAGCATCTTGCTCGATTACCATAAGGCAACATCAATGCCAACACAAAAAGTTAAGTCAAAATGACACATAAAACAGACAAAATGTCACATCACTTATTCTCCATCCAACGGCCAACACTCGGAAGGCTGATGCATTCGACGCATAGCCTCATCAAAAAGCTGCACCATCTCAGGGTATTTATCAGCCAAATTATGCCGTTCCTCGGGATCATCCTTCAGGTTATAGAGTTCCAACGGTGCATTTTTCTTGATGGTAACACACTTCCAATCGCCTAAGCGAGCAGCACGCTGTTTACCAGTGAACTCCCAATAGAGCATGCGATGGTCAGTATCTACGGGGTTTCCATAGAAAAGCGGCAAGATATTGATACCGTTGATACCCTGAGGCAAGCTATTTTCTGAGCCCGTGAGGGCAGCCAACGTTGGCATCACATCAGGAAAATAGATGAGGTTCTGCAGTTTTTGTACAGGCACACGACCAGGCTGGTTCACAATCATAGGTACACGGATACCACCCTCATAGAGCTGTCCCTTGCGACCATGAAAGCCTGCATTACAATTAAGCTCAGCAATAGGAGCCTGTACTGCAGCACCATTGTCAGAGGCAAAAATGACAAGCGTATTCTCACGCAAGCCCTCCCGATCGAGATAAGCCAACAGACGGCCGATGGCACGGTCCATGTGGGTAATCAGCGAGGCATAGCGTTTGGTATTCATAGACCAATCCTGCTGTCCGTCATACCATGAGGTCTCATCGATGATATAGGGCTCGTGAGGCGCATCATAAGCCAGATAGAGGAAGAACGGGCGCTCCTTGTTTCGTCCTATGAAAGCTATAGCATCATCAGTGGAGATATCAGTATTATGACGCACATGAGCATCATGAGCATTCTCCTCGATGGTTGTGAGCGAGTCTCCCACGAAACGATAGTAGGGATAATAATATGGCGAGTTTGAGTGGACTGTAGATATGGTCCAGCCATAGAACTCATCAAAGCCTCGATGATTGGGCGAAGCCGTAGGGTCGTAACCGTCAAGATGCCACTTATTCACCAAGCAAGTGCGATAGCCAGCCGTACCAAGGACAGTGGCAATGGTTGTATCAGATGGCATCAGATTGGTGCGACGAATATAAGTAGTATCACCATTGGCATTGATCTTCACCCCCTGAATACCACCCACAGGACACTGATTATCACGAATACGGGTATTACCGGTATGCTTACCTGTCATCAGCGAACAGCGCGAGGGACTTGAGATACCACTACCGGCATAACACTGGGTAAAGGTAGTTCCAGTCTCTGAAAGTCGGTCTATATTAGGCGTCTTCACATGTTTGGAACCAAAGCACGACAAATCGCCATAGCCCATATCGTCGGCTAGGATAAAAATTACGTTCGGACGCTCGGGAGTTGCTTTCTGTGCCTCAGCCTCAGTAGCCGCAACTGCACTTGTCAACGCAAGAAATAATCGATAGTTCATAGGTACACTCAAATAAGTTTCAACACTTTCACAGCCTCACCAACAGTAGGAACATCGGTAATCACCATAGAGCGCTTGCCGTTTTGCTCACGCAGATTACAACGACGCACATTCGTGGTAGCATAGGTAATGATACGTCCGAAAGCCTCACTCTGATAGAACGGACTACGTGCATTGCTCACAAAATAGAGAAACATACGTCCTTGCTTGAGCATAATCTTCTCGCATCCCAGAGCCTTACCATAGCGACGCAAGGACACCACCTGCAACAGTTCCTCTGCCTGTGGGGGCAGAGGACCGAAACGGTCTATGAGGCGTTTGCGATAAGCCTCAACCTCCTCATCATTACGGGTATTATCCAACTCGCGATAGAGCAGCATACGTTCAGAGTCAGAAGGCACATACTGGTCGGGAAAATACATCTCAAGATCAGACTCGAGGTTACAGTCGGAGACAAAAGGCCCATCTCCCAACAGACTCTCCCCCGTCCCCTCCCCGTGAGTGATGGACATAGATGCCTGCTTTTGAGTCTGACCACTCCCCTCTCCACCGAGAGAGGGGTCGGGGGTGGGGCTTTCATTTCTCAACTCCGCCATTGCCTCATTCAGAATCTTCTGGTAAGTCTCATAACCTAGGTCGGAGATAAAACCACTCTGTTCGGCTCCCAGCAGATTACCGGCACCACGAATATCAAGGTCCTGCATAGCGATATTGATGCCACTGCCTAAGTCTGAGAAATTCTCCAAAGCCTCCAGTCGGCGACGACTATCTACAGGCAGAGCCGATAAGGGCGGTGCCAGCAAATAGCAAAACGCCTTCCGATTTCCACGCCCCACACGACCACGCATCTGATGGAGGTCTGAAAGACCAAAGTAGTGGGCACTATTGATAATAATGGTATTGGCATTGGGGATATCGATACCATTCTCCACAATGGTTGTAGAGAGCAGCACGTCATAGTCATAATTTGAGAAATCAAGGATGATTTTCTCAAGTTCCTCGGGTTTCATCTGTCCATGACCGATAGCCACACGACAATCGGGGATATACTTATGAATCATCTCCTCAATATGTGTCAGGTCACTGATACGGTTGTTCACAAAATAAACCTGTCCGTTGCGACTCATCTCGAAATTGATGGCATCGGTGATAATCTCAGCCGAGAACGTATGTATCTCTGTCTGAATAGGATAACGGTTTGGGGGCGGCGTCTGGATCACGCTGAGGTCGCGTGCACCCACCAACGAGAACTGCAAAGTACGCGGGATAGGCGTAGCACTCATTGTGAGCGTATCGACATTTGTCTTCATCTGGCGCAGTTTCTCCTTTGTAGATACGCCGAATTTCTGTTCCTCATCGATAATCAACAATCCCAAATCCTTAAACTTCACACTTTTACTAATAAGTTTATGCGTACCAATAAGGATATCCACCTTACCCTCTGCAAGGTCTTTCAGCAGAGCGGTGGTCTGCTTCGTGGTACGGGCACGGGTCAGGTAATCCACTCGGACAGGCATATCCTTCAGACGGCCCTGGAAGGTGCGGTAATGCTGATAGGCCAACACCGTGGTGGGTACCATCACAGCCACCTGTTTTCCATCGACAGCAGCCTTGAAAGCAGCACGCACAGCCACCTCGGTCTTGCCAAATCCCACATCACCACAAACCAGTCGGTCCATCGGTTTCTGCATCTCCATATCGGCTTTTACATCCTGTGTTGCCTTGAGTTGATCGGGGGTATCCTCATAGAGGAACGAGGCCTCAAGTTCATGCTGCAAATAGGTATCGTGACTGAAGGCAAATCCCTTCTGATGACGACGGGCTGCATAGAGTTTGATAAGGTCGCGCGCTATATCCTTGATATGTTTCTTGGTACGTTCCTTGAGGCGTTCCCATTGTCCTGTACCCAACGTCGACATGCGGGGCTGTTGACCATCTTCCTGCGATTTGTATTTCGATACCTTATACAAGGAATGGATACTCACATAGATAGCATCGCCACGTTGGTAAATGATTTTTATCATCTCCTGAAAGCCACCATCCTGCAAAGGCATCCTGACCAATCCACCGAATTTTCCGATACCGTGATCCACATGTACCACATAGTCGCCAATATCGAACTGCTGGATCTCTTTCAGCGTGAGTGCCACCTTACCACTACGGGCCTTATCACTCTTGAGGTTGTACTTGTGGAAACGGTCGAATATCTGGTGGTCGGTGAACAAGCACAGACGTCCGTCAACATCTATAAAACCCTCGTGAAGAGTCTTGTCCACAGGGATAAACTCAACGCCTTGTTTCATCTCAGCAAAGATATCCTTCAAGCGTTCCTGCTGTTTGGCACTGTCAGCTAAGATATAAAGTTTAAACCCTTGCAACAGATAGTCCTCCAACGTCTGTGTCAACAGTTCAAAGTTCTTATGGAAAAGCGGTTGTGGCTTAACGTTAAAACGCATAACGGCAGAGGCTTTCTCATCTTTCAGCAGAATCTTCCGGAACGGTTCGGCATCCAGAGCGAACTGAGAGCCGGTGATAATCTGACTGTCGCGTCGCATCTCTTTTTCTATCTGACGCTGTTCCATCTCTGTAGCCTCGGACAACCGTTCCTGCAGAGCCTGTTGCGAGAAGCCTTCCTGATAAGTGCGCTCTATTGACTCGCGAACGAACTGCAGGTCTTTCGTCACTAGCAACGTATCTTCTGACAGAAATTTCAAAATAGACTCTTTCTCTTCTTCTGCTGTCAACTCCGGTACGATATCCACATGGTCACACCGCTCTTTCGACAACTGGTTTTCAACTTCAAAAGTACGGATAGAGTCAATATCATCGCCAAAGAAGTCTATACGGAAGGGGAACTCATGACTATACGAATAAACATCAAGGATAGAGCCTCGTAAAGCAAACTGACCTGGCTCATAGACATAGTCAACCTCACGGAAACCGAACTCACGCAAGGTCTTACAGATAACATCCACACTAATTGTCTGATCCTGTTCAAGTGTCAATCGGCGAGCATCCAGCTGTTTTCGCGTCACCACCATCTCGGCTAGCGCCTCAGGATAGGTCACGATATATAGCAAGTCATGATGTGTGGCTTGAGAAAGCACCTCCGTGCGAAGAATCTCACTGGCAGGATCTTTCTGACCATACTTGATGGCACGCTTATAACTGGAAGGAAAGAAGAGCACCTGCTTGTCGCCCATCACCTGACAGAGGTCGTGATAAAAATAACCAGCCTCCTCAGCATCCTGCATGATGAAAAGCAGGCGAGGTGATGTCTTCAGCGACAGTGCACTAAAGGCCAAAGGAGCAGAAGAAGCCAAGAGCCCATCAACGGATATCGTCTTTAACGAAGATTTTCCTATGGCTTTCGATAAGGCTACCACCTGAGGATGATTGGCGTATAGTTTTTGTAGTTCCTGAATATTCATTTTCGATATTTTCTGCAAAATTAGGAAAAAAATTTGGGATTCTCGAATATTCTACGTATTTTTGCATCAAATCATCCTATGGCGACAAAGAATACAGAGAATATACGACAGAACCTAAAAGCCAATCCGCGACTGAAACGATGGATTGACTATCTGATTATGAACCAGCGTGATGCACGCCCACGATGGTATATCCGTCTGTTGGCTCCACTCTATCAAAAGCGTGGACGCGGTTCGAAGATATACAGGTCTGTACGCATGGACACCCCACCTTACAGGTTGTTTTCATTGGGTCAGAACAGCGTGGTTGAGTCATATTCCTGCATCAATAATGCCGTAGGTGATGTGATCATTGGCGACCACACCCGCATAGGTATCCACAACACGATTATTGGTCCCGTGAGCATTGGCAGTCATGTAAACCTGGCACAAGGCATTACTGTAACTGCACTGAACCATAATTTCAGCGACACAACGAAACGTATCGACGAACAAGGCATCTCAACCAATCCTGTGACAATAGAAGATGACGTATGGATTGGGGCCAATGCCGTTATCCTGCCAGGTGTTACGATTGGTCGACATGCTGTGGTAGCAGCTGGTGCCGTAGTGACAACAGACGTTCCTGAGAACACCGTCGTAGGCGGCGTTCCCGCAAGAATCATCAAGAAAATAAATTCAGAAAACGACTAGTCTTAGTCAAACAGACTAAGTGAGAGATCCTGTTGCGGCTTCTCTTCCTCAACTTCCTCCAACCTGATCTCTTCCTCACGAAACTCGAACATCAACTGACGGGCATCGGCATTATTTTGGGTGTTCAGTCGATAATAGCCTCGACGACCAGTACTTTCTATTAGCGAGAGGGAAGATTTAGAATTCTTCAACAGATATTGCTGCACAAACTGTTTTACCTCCTGAAGGTCGGGTTGAGAAAACAAGGTGCAGTTAAGGTTATACACATGTTTTGACAGCACTGACACACTAATGCCGCGCTCACCTACTTCTGATAATATATGCAATATCTGCTGTTCGTATATCATTTCACTAAAAAAGGTCGGTAATACAGTGCTTACCGACCTTTTCTTATTGTTTCGTTTGCCGTCTCTTAGGCCAGAACAATCTTATTGTCCTCTGTGCTCAGGAGCTTACCCTCCTTGAACAACCAACCGAGACCGAGCAGAGTCTCTTCTTCTGAAATCTTTGCAGCCTTAGCAATCTCCTTCACGTTGAGTGCCTTCTCTGCTGCTGCCAGAGCCTGATAAACATCTCCTGCCTTGAAACCAATGTTCTCAGCGTTAACAACCAAAACCTCAGCCTTTACAGCTGCCTTCTTTGCTGCGGTTGCCTTCTTAGCTGCGGGAGCCTTTGCTTCCTTTGTTTCAGCAGCCTTCTTTGTAGTAGCTTTCTTTTCTACCATAATAGTTATAAAATTAAGTCTATCGAATTTGATTTTATTAATTCGGCAACAAAATTACGCCTTTTCGTTAAGAAAACTAACCGAACAACCGAAGTTTCTTGTAAAATGTTAACTATTCTTGATTCAGGTCAACTTTTAATTGTAATTCTTCCAATTGTTTTGGATCGAGTTCACCTGGGGCATCAAGCATCACATCACGGCCTGAGTTGTTCTTCGGGAAGGCAATACAGTCACGAATACTATCGAGACCTGCCATCAACGATACGAAGCGATCAAGACCGAAAGCCAGACCTGCATGAGGAGGTGCGCCATACTTGAAGGCATTGATGAGGAAGCCGAACTGAGCCATAGCACGCTCGGGGGTAAAGCCCAGAATCTGGAACATTTTCTCTTGCAACTTACCATCGTGGATACGCAATGAACCACCGCCTACCTCTACACCATTACATACGAAGTCGTAAGCTACGGCACGCACCTTAGCGGGATCGGTATCGAGCAAGGGGATATCATCAGGGTTAGGCATTGTAAATGGATGGTGGGTAGCCATCAGGCGCTGCTCCTCGTCGCTCCACTCAAACAGGGGGAAGTCCACAATCCAAAGACATACAAACTTATCCTTATCACGCAAGCCAAGACGATCGCCCATCTCCAGGCGCAGCGTACAGAGCTGTACACGGGTCTTATTGGCATTATCGCCAGAGAGAATCAGCACCAGGTCACCATCCTTAGCGCCCATTGCTTCTTTCACCTTCTGCCATATCTCGGGCTCATAGAACTTATCAATAGACGACTTCACGGTGCCATCAGCATTGAACTTCACATATACCAAGCCCTTAGCACCCACCTGAGGACGCTTAACGAAGTCGGTGAGTTGATCGAGCTGCTTGCGGGTATAGTCTGCAGCACCAGGTACGCAGATACCACCGATATAGTTAGCTTCATTGAATACGGGGAATGAGCCAGTGCCTTTCAGAACGTCCATCAGTTCCACAAACTCCATGCCGAAACGAAGGTCGGGCTTATCAGAACCGAAACGACGCATAGCCTCGTGCCAGGTCATACGCTGCAAGGCAGGCAACTCAACACCACGAATCTCCCTGAAGAGATGACGAGCCAAATCCTCGAAAATCTGAAGCACATCCTCCTGTTCTACGAAAGACATCTCACAGTCAATCTGAGTAAACTCAGGCTGACGGTCAGCACGTAGGTCTTCATCACGGAAACACTTAGCAATCTGGAAATAACGGTCAAAGCCAGAAACCATCAGCAACTGCTTCAAGGTTTGAGGACTCTGTGGCAATGCGTAGAACTGGCCAGGATTCATACGACTGGGCACTACGAAGTCGCGAGCGCCCTCAGGGGTAGAACCAATCAGGATAGGCGTCTCCACCTCAATGAAGTTCTGCGCATCAAGGAAGTTACGAATCAGAATGGTCATCTTATGACGCAGCTCAAGATTCTTGCGAACAGCCGAACGGCGCAAATCCAGATAGCGATACTTCATGCGGATATCATCACCACCATCAGTCTGGTCTTCAATCGTAAATGGAGGTGTCAAACTCTCGCTCAACACGTTCAACTCAGAAACCAGTATCTCAATATCACCCGTAGGCATTTTAGGGTTCTTTGACTGACGCTCGCTCACCGTACCAATCACCTGGATACAGAATTCACGTCCCAGTTTATTAGCACGCTCACAGAGAGCAGCATCCTTTGACTCGTCAAACACCAACTGTGTGATTCCATAACGATCGCGCAGATCAACGAAGGTCATACCACCCATCTTACGTGTGCGCTGAACCCATCCGGCAAGTTTTACCTCATTGCCGGCATCGGTGAGTCGCAACTCACCACAAGTCTTAGTCCTATACATCTTTATATATTATGTTTTTACTTTCGAGATGCAAAGGTACGAATAAGATAGCGAAATGCAAAAAGAAATTTGTTTTCTTTTCATAATTTATTTGTTTTTTCTCACACTTATTCGTATCTTTGCACCCAAAAACAAGGCAAAAAGACTACAATGAAAAGACTATCTACAATGATGCTGGCTACCATCATGACATTTGGAGCCATAGCACAAAACACAGCCAATGACGTGCTGAGCGTAGCACGAAAGGCTAACGACTACTTCATGGCAAAGTATGCCGACCCGACATTACCCACCAACGTCAAGAAGGTACGTCCGTCTAACCTGTGGACGCGCGCCGTCTATTACGAGGGGCTCATGGCAATGCAACAGATAGACCCACAACAGCGATACATAGACTATGCTATGACGTGGGCCGATTTCCACAAATGGGGTCCCAGAAACGGCGTGAAGACATGCGATGCTGACGACCAATGCTGCGGGCAGACTTACATAGAGTTGCTGCCCTATAGCAATAAAGACAAGGAGGAGCAGATAAAACTTATCCGTGAGAACCTGGACTACCAAATGCAGACTCCCAACAAAAAGAACGGAAGTCTCTATGGCTGGTGGACATGGATTGACGCCATTCAGATGGCAATGCCATTATACGTGCAGATGTATAAAGAGACTGGCGACAAGAAATATTTGGACCACGGTATGAAGATGTACCGTTGGAGCAGAAATGAATGTGGCGGTGGACTGTTTAATGTGAAAGACGGACTATGGTGGCGTGATGCCGACTATGTGCCTCCCTATAAGGAACCCGACGGCAAAGACTGCTACTGGAGTCGTGGAAATGGTTGGGTATATGCCGCACTGGTACGTTGCATGCAACTACTACCAGAGAAGTCGAAAGAATACAAAGAGCTGAAGAAGGACTTCCTTATGATGAGTGAAGGACTACGTAAATGTCAGCGTGAAGATGGTTTTTGGAATCCTAGTTTGGTATCAACCAACTATGAGATGCCTGAGACAAGTGGTACTGCCCTTTTCCTCTATGGTATGGCTTGGGGCATACAGAAAGGCTATCTGAAGACCAATATTTACGGCCCTGTATGTGACAGAGCCTGGACGGCAATGGTTCGCGACGCTGTTCATCAGGACGGTTTCTTAGGCTGGATGCAGGGCACAGGAAAAGATCCTTCTGCCGGACAGCCATTGAGTTATACTAAGGTACCCGACTTCGAAGACTACGGCACAGGCTGTTTCCTGTTGGGCGCTACGGAGTATTTTAAACTTTTGCAGAATAATAACGTCAAATAAATAACTAAAGACGATTGACTTATGAAAAAAGTATTGCTTATCACTATGATGCTCATTTGCGGAATGACTTTCGCAATGGCACAGAAGCAGGCTGAGATCAAGTTCGACAAGTTGACCCACGACTTTGGAAAATTCTCGGAGAAGGATCCTGTCGTTACTTGTACCTTTGCCTTCCAAAACGTCGGCGAGACGCCGTTAGTAATTAACCAAGCTATTGCTTCTTGCGGATGCACGGTGCCGGAATACACCAAGAAACCCATCCAGCCGGGCGAGAAGGGCGAGATTACAGTGACCTATAATGGTACAGGTAAGTTCCCCGGACACTTCAAAAAGTCTATTACCGTAAGAACAAACGGAAAAGTTGAAATGACACGCCTCTATATCGAAGGCGATATGGAAGAAGCGAAATAAAAAAAATAAAGGTAAAAAAGTAAAAAGGTAAAAAGCGGGACGAATCTCAACTTTTTACCTTTTACTTTTTTACCTTTTTACTCTTTTACTTTGCGTAAGCAACAGACCTCGTCTCTCGAATCACAGTAATCTTCACCTGACCGGGATAGGTCATCTCATTCTGAATCTTTGTTGCTATCTCACCGCTCAGTGCCTCTGTCTCTGCATCGTCCATCTTGTCGGCACCGACAATCACACGAAGCTCACGACCAGCCTGAATAGCGTAAGTCTTAGTAACGCCAGGATAGCTCATAGCAATAGCCTCGAGATCGTTCAGACGTTTGATGTAAGCCTCCACAATCTCACGACGAGCACCAGGACGAGCACCACTGATAGCATCACAAACCTGCACGATAGGAGCTAGCAAGGTCTGCATCTCCATCTCATCGTGGTGAGCACCGATGGCATTACAGATATCGGGTTTCTCCTTGTACTTCTCGGCAATCTTAGCGCCATAGAGTGCGTGAGGCATCTCACTCTCCTCATCGGGCACCTTACCAATATCGTGGAGCAGACCAGCACGCTTTGCTTTCTTAGGATTCAAACCAAGCTCTGAAGCCATCACTGCACAAAGGTTTGCGGTCTCACGAGCATGCTGCAACAGGTTCTGGCCATAACTTGAACGATACTTCATCTTACCGATGATACGCACCAGTTCGGGATGCAGGCCATGGATACCCAGGTCTATGGCAGTACGCTTACCTGTTTCGATAATCTCGTTGTCGAGCTGCTTCTTAACCTTAGCCACAACTTCCTCGATACGAGCAGGATGAATACGACCATCGCTTACCAACTGATGGAGAGCCAGACGACATACTTCACGGCGCACAGGATCAAAACCACTGATAACGATAGCCTCGGGCGTATCGTCAACAACGATTTCAACACCACAGGCAGCTTCCAAAGCACGGATATTACGACCCTCACGACCAATCACGCGGCCTTTCACATCGTCGTTCTCAATATGGAAGACAGACACACTGTTCTCGATAGCAGTTTCAGTAGCCACACGCTGTATGGTCTGAATCACAATCTTCTTAGCCTGGGCATTGGCATTCAGCTTCGCCTCGTCCATGATTTCATTCACATAGGCAGCAGCATCCGTGCGGGCCTCGTCCTTCATAGCCTCTACCAAACGGTTCTTTGCTTCCTCTGCGCTCAGTCCTGAGAGCTCCTCCAACTTCTCGCGCTCTTTCTGCTGCATCTTACCCAGTTCATCCTGCTTCAAAGCCAATGCTTTCTTCTCATTGTCAATGCGCTGCTGCTGGTTATCCAGGTCATTCTTACGACGTCCCAACTCCTCCTGACGCTGATTCAGCGAAATCTCACGTTGTTTCAGACGATTCTCACTCTGCTGGATGTGTTGGTTACGCTGCTGTACCTCTTTTTCGAGTTCACTCTTCTTATTGAGGAACTTTTCTTTTACCTCCAACAGTTTTTTCTCTTTGATGACTTCAGCCTCCTTATTGGCTGAATCAACCATCGTATTGTATTTTCCCTTGAGGACCTTAAGGAAAATAAAATATCCGCACAATCCTCCAATAATGAAGGTTGCTACGGCTATTAATACCACAAAAATTAAATCCACCATAGTTAATTATAATATGTATATATTTAGATTGTTAATATTCTCACAAAGCGGAAGTGAAATCATCACTTTTCGCCTTTCAACGCTTCTTCAACTTCCGAAGTCAACTGAGCGAGAATATTATCATATGGTGCTGTATCATTTTTACCCAACTCCTTCTCATACCGCAACGCTATCTCGATAAGCGTCATCAACGCAATGGTATGATCACTCTTACGACCTTTATAAACCTGTGCATAGGCTCCATAACGCTCGGTAATGAGTTTGGCAGCTGCACGATAGTACTCCTCATCCTCCCGATTATGGAGCACCATTGCTATCTCTTCGTCATAGACGTGCAACGTTATATTGAGTTTATTTTCCTCTGCCATTTTCTTCTCGTCAGTTAGTCGTTTTCA
>Ga0247608_10002424_pt1 | contig 23373 bp, 16 predicted proteins | sample 176DNAGHGlowgp2_FD_193490 | JGI IMG/M metagenome (GOLD analysis project Ga0247608, IMG submission 193490) | Sheep rumen microbial communities from Palmerston North, Manawatu-Wanganui, New Zealand - 1766 DNA GHGlow gp2 | ecosystem: Host-associated > Mammals > Digestive system > Stomach > Rumen ...
CAGCAGAGCACAGAACAGCACAACACAGCACAGCACAGCACAGCACAGCACAGCACAGCACAGCACAGCACAGCACAGCACAGCACAGCACAGCACAGCACAGCATAACAATTTATCATTAATTTAGTCAAAAAACGTTAGACAAAGCAGATAAAATCTGTTTTGTCTAACGTTTTTTGTTGTTATATCAATTATTAAGGAGGAATAAAAATGATTGATAAGAAAAAAATGGCAACTAAGATAGACCAGGCAAAAGCGTTGGCTGACAAGTATGAACTTAAAATGTTAAGTAATGAATTTGAAATGCTGAAAAAAGTCAATGATGATTACAAAATAAATGTATTATTTATTGGAGGGTATAGTGCCGGTAAAAGTGCGTTGTTAAACTGTTTGATCGGAAGCGAAAAACTTGTTGAAAATCAAGCTCCTGAAACTGCGATTGCAACGGAATTGTGTTTTGCAGAGGTTGATTCGATTTATGCTGTGGATATGGATGGAAAAATGGCAAGATTATCTTCAACTGATCAGGCGGATCCGGAGAAACATAACCATTTGGTTTATAATATATTTTCTGAGCAATTGAGAGATTTGCCCGAATACATAATGGTAGATACACCAGGTTTTGATTCCGGAATTGAAAGACACAATAAGGCATTAATGCAATATATCGGAAATAAAGGGACCGCATATATTATTGTTGTTGATTGTGAAAAGGGAACATTGTCGAACTCGGCTTTGAATTATCTAAATGAGGTATCTCATTATAGTAATGATATAGCGGTTATTATAAATAAATGCGATAAGAAAACAAAAGATGATGTAGAAGCAATAAAGAATCATGTAGTGGATTTGATTGTTAGCAATTGCGGTAAAGAGTGTCCGGTTATAACAACATCAAAATATGACGATGATGTTTCAGTGAAATTAAAATCATTAATTCATGAATTTGATCCTCAGGAATTGTACGAAAAGAATATTGGTTCATTAGTAGAATCTAAAATATCAGATTTGAAGAAGGCATTAACTATAATCGAGAAAAATGAATTTCTTGATGTGAGCGATTTTGATATAGAAATTGCCAAAAGAGAAAAAACTAAAGAAAAGTTACAAAAGGAAATTAAAATCAAGCAAGAAAATATGAAACGTAAAAAGCGTGATGAGATTAAGAATAGGATTGTTAATGATATCAGTGTGAAACTAAATAATAATGCGAGAGCTTTAGCTGATGCGTATAAGACAAGCGTTGAGTGTTTACAGGAAAAAGTAATTTCATTAGTACGTCCGATTATCGTTAAATCTGTAAAAGATTATGAGATTGAATCATGCGAAGAACTAATCAAAAGCATTGAGGTGGCAAATTTAGATTTTGGTGAAGGGATAGATGCAGAAGAAGTAGGGAAAATTTTAAGTGATGTATTAGTTAAAATTGAAAGTGTTTCAAATGCCTTGAATTCTGTAAGGCTGAGTGAAGAAAATGAAGGGGGGGTTGATACAAGTAAATATAAGGCAATTATGTCATTGCTTGCTATTACAACTGATGTGGTAGCACCGCCATTAGAAATACTTATTGTATTTTTGCCGGATATTATCAAACTGGTAAATGTTTTTATGGTAAACCATCAAGAACAACAGTTGGTTTCAGAAATTCAGAAAAAGGTCATTCCGCAGATTGCTAATAAAGTCGCAGAGCAACTTGATACTTCTCTTGAATCTGTAGAACAGGTAATGGTACAGAATATTGAGGACGCAGTAGTGGATTTATTGCAGGTTGAAACAGATGCGTTGGAAAAAGCAAAACAGAAAAAATCTGAGAAGGAAACAGAATTTAATAATTATATTTCTGAATTGAGATCAGATATAGCGTTGTTGGCATAAAAATGAATATGGGGGATTTATGAATTACGAAGAAGGTATTAGTCAAATATTAAGAGGTTTAAAGGAATATGAGGGCTTTTTCTCCAGAGATTATTATTTGGATTTTGAAGCCAAATCTCAGGGATTGAGGGAAAAAATAGAGGAGTCTATGAAAGAAGGCCGATTATTGAAAATTGGAATTGTCGGAGAAATAAAGGCCGGAAAATCATCGTTCTTGAATTCTCTAATATTTGATGGTGAAGATTTATTACCAAAAGCCAGTACGCCTATGACGGCTGCTTTGACAAAGATAAGTTATGCTGAAAATAATTCTGCAAAGATTGTTTTTTATGGCCAAAAGGATTGGGAAAGAATAGAAACACTGGCTAGTGAATACGATGCATGTTTGGACGATCGATATAATGCGTATCTTGAACAAGTGTCGAATAACAATATGTTGAGAGAGAATAAGCAGATTCCGAAGGATAGGGAAGAGTATAAAAAAATATGTAATGAAGATATCCCTATACAATATAGAAGTTGTCGTGAACTAGTAGATATATCAAAAAAGTCAAGTGTGGATATTTATGAGTGTTTAGGTAAAGAACGTATTATTGATTGTGATAATTTTACTAAAGATTTAAGTGAATATATTGGCGCTGATGGGAAATATACAGCTATTGTAAAACACGTAGAATTGGGAATGAAAAATGAGTTGCTTGCTGATATTGAGATTATAGATACACCAGGAATGAATGATCCAATCGTAAGTCGAGGTGAAACTACAAAAAAATTCTTACAAAACTGTGATGTAGTATTTTTATTAAGTTATTGTGGGCAGTTTTTAACGCAGGAAGATATCTCATTTATGATTGAAACGCTTCCGCGTGAAGGCGTAAAAAATATTGCCATCATTGGAAGCAAACTTGATTCAGGGGTTCTTGATAATAGTAAGTTTAAAGAGTTTGAGAAAGCAGTAGCATACTCTAAAAGGTTATATGATGAACAGGCCAAGTCAAATATTGAAAAAGGCATGCTCGATGATAGTAAAAGGGAGATTCTTTTAAAAATAAAAGAGTCCTTGCCTCCGGTATATACTTCTTCATTAATGTATGACATTGCCAAAAAAAGGAAAAAAGGTTTACCGCTGGCGGAATATGAAGAGAATATTATAGAACAATGTAAAAAAAGGTTTGAGGGGTTTTCAGAAGATGAAAAATATCTGATAAAATTGTCAGGAATTGTTAAGGTTAGAAGTGAAAAATTAAAACAAATTAAAGAACAAAAAGATATAATTATTGAGGAAAAAAATAAAACTATCGTTGAGGATAGCAAGGATAGTTTACGAAGTATTCTTGGATATATTAAGACACAGGTTCAAGACAATTATTCTAAAGTTAAAGATGGTGATATTGGTAAATTAGAGAGACAACTTCACGACATCAAAAAAATTTTTGATAGTTTAAGAAATGATGTGAATGGTATTTTTGAAAAATATAAATTGGACGCTTCGTGTATTTTGAATGGGATGGAAACAGAAATAGATCAAGAAATTTCGAATCATCTTTCGTTGAACATAACTTCTGATTCTCATGTGGAATATCACACAGAAAAGGTAGGAATCTTTAAGAAAGAAGTTATCCAAGAAAATGTGATTACCAAAAGTGCAAGTGTATCCGATGCTATATCTAATATAAGATCATATATAGCAAGGTGCAAGGATATGGCTAATAAGACTTTCTCAAAAGCAATTAATGTTGATAAATTGAAGAATGAGATTAAGACAGAAGTATCAAAAGGCTTTAACGCGACAAATCAAGAATTAAATGAGAATGATATTTTGATTCCATTAGATATCGTGGTGGGGAAGATAAGTATACCCGTAATTGATATTAATATGGATTCATATGAAAGTATGATCGTTGATGCCTTTAATAAAGCAGTGGTGTCCGGTGAGGAAATTGAAGAACTGCGATTGACACAAAATAGGACAATGACGAAAATCGCAACTAAGTTAAAAGATGAAATTCGAAATTGTAGAAGAATCACAGAGGAGATAATGGAAGAACAGTCAAAAGTATTTGTTGACAATATAATAGATACATTGAGCGACAATGAGAAAATGATTGAAAATAGAATCAAAGATAAGGAAGTTAGTATTAAAAAATATGATGAACTTAATAAGTTGTTACCGGAATTTATAATGATGATAAATCAGTTGGAGATGTGATATATGGCTGGTATTTTTGATCTTGATGAAGATTATGATGAAGACGAATTTTGTGATGAAGATGAATTTTGTGATGAGGAATTTGAAACTAATGAATATATCAAGGATGAATCGAAAGCCATTGAACTAATATCAAAAATCTTATCTAAATCACAATTTGACTTTGAACTGGAGAATAGAAAAAAAAGAATTAATGATATGTTAAATTGGGAAATACTTGGTAAATTAAAGTATTTAAATTTGCCAGATGAATCTCGTATGCAGATTGAACTTTCAAATATCTGCAAAAAACTTTTAGAAGGAAAAAAGTATAATGCCATAAAGGATAAGGCGTTAGTTGGTGTAGGCGGGAAATTTAGCGCCGGAAAATCAAAATTCATTAATTCATTGTTAAAGATATCTGAACTATTGCCGGAAAATCAAAATCCAACTACATCTATTGCTACATATATTGTAAAAGGTCCGCAGGATATACGATTGTATACAAAGGATAATTGCGTTTGTTCAATAGGTGTAAATGAATTAAATGCATTGACACATAGTTTTTATGAACGATATAAGATCGGTTTTTCGTTATTTGTTGACTGTGTTGTAGTGAGTAGTGACACAATGCCATTTGATGACGTAGTTTTTTTAGATACGCCTGGCTACAGTAAAGCTGATTCATATGAGGGCGTAGTTGGAAATACTTCAGATAGAGAAAAAGCACAACAACAGTTATCGGGCGTGGATTATTTGATTTGGCTTATTGATATTGAAAATGGTGAGATGAGCACGTCAGATGTTTCTTTTTTAAAATCATTAAGAATTGAAAAACCAATATTGGTTGTATTAAATAAAGCTGACAAAAAAACGGATTCGGATATAGAAAAAACGATTGAAAAAGTAGAACTTACCTTAGACGCAACTGATTTAAATGTGTATGGTGTGACAGCATATTCTTCTTTAAACGGTGAAGAATGGAAGAACAATATGATCGAACTTTTTTTTGATGAGGTTTCAGGTGAGAAAAAAAGTAAAACTGATGCAAATAAACAGTTGGAGTCTATTACAGATATTGTGAAAAATGATATTAAGGGTAGACTGGATTCTGTTAGTGGTGAGTATAATTTCTATTATAATCTTTTGTACATTACAAATCATGTTTTTGAAATTATGAGTTTGGTAGATTTATATGGTGAATCTCAGGAGAAATATAGAAATTTGCTTAGGTGCAATACGATAAATGAAATAAATGCGTATGAGATTCAGGGAGAGATTAAAAAATATTATGAGGGGGGAGCATGTCCGATACAAGCCAAGTCTTAGCTTTGATTTCTAAACTGATGATAGATAATTTAAGAGAAACTGATGAAATTACTGATTCTTACAGGAAATTATATGGTTTCTTTAACGGTGATTTTGTTAAGACTTTGGATCAGGGCTACTATAATGATAGTGCAACATTGATATCAGAAATTCGCCATGAATTATTGCATATGCGTTTTTGGGATAGTGTTCCGATGCTGTTTGCGAGGTATTATATAAATGTTTTTTCTGCATTGGAGGATATGCGTCAATATATAAATCGCATAGTTGAGTTAAAAGACTGGTTTTTTGAAAATGACAGTATTCCTGTTGTTTTTGTACATAGTAATGTTGATGAGACTACGATTTCAGCTGTTACATATGATGAGAAAATAATTAAGGTGTCTGAGGAGGAGTATGTACTAATTTGCAATGAACTTGATAATTATAATATTGAGCAAAAAAAATTGGTTCGCTTCTTTATAGTTGAAATAAATAATTGGAATACGAATAATTGTTTATGTATATGGCAGGAGAAGATATTTGAAGAAAACGATGTAGTTGCCTGTTTTCAAAAAGTAAATAGTGTAAATATCGTTTTTGGGAAAAGTATTTCACATATTAATCGACGATTATTATCAATTAATTTTCCAAAGATATGTGTTTTGTCTTCCGATGAGGTCCTGACACAATTGGCTGAATCTTTGATAATAAAAAGTGAGAAGATTGGGACATTGTTGCCGGAGGAAAAATTTTTTTCGCTTTTGTATAACAAAAAGGGGGACAGAACCTATAGGGATGAAATAAATAAAATCAGGCTACAGTTGTTTCGAGTTGAGGCCTTTTACAACTATGAGATTAGTAAGATTAAACTGATTAAAGAAGAAATGCATGATGATTTATTGCATCTTTCAGAAGGTGAAATTAAAGAGCTTATTTCAGAGTTGCTAAAAGAACAACAGGGTAAAGAAAGATTGCTTGATGATAAATTAGATGAATACCAAAAAATATGTTCAGAATTTATTAAACGTTTGATTGATTATGCTTTTTTGCGTGAAAATAAGTATACTGGTTTAAGTCGAAGATGTAATTATCGATTTGATCCTTATTTGGAACCATTATTTATTGAATTGGTTAGAAACGATGAGGATCAAAGAGCTGCGGAATGCTTAAGGTGTATGCGTGATGCACAATTAGATGAAGTACCTATATATGATATTTGTTTTAAATACTCACATGGGGAGCACCTTGATGATAATGATAAGAAGGTGATATTGAACTCGACAACAAAAAGCGAATCGATAGCAAGAGTTAAAATTTTGTTGAGTGATGAACTTGACTATGAGGAAGAACAATTATTGGAACTGGCTGATGCTATAAGTGAACCAAGAAGTGGAAAAGAATACTTTTGGGCGGCAAAACGAGCTAACCGTGATGGGCAATATAATAAAATAGCAGAAGACTATTTTAAAAAAGCATTTGAAAATGGTGAAACGCAAGCCGGAGATTGTCTTGTTAAAATGTACCAGGATTATGGTAAACCTTCTTTAACTGATTTGGCAAGCATGATGATCCCGGAAGCAAACTATAAATTGGCTATGGAACAGTCAGATGACAATCTAAAAGATGTCTGGGTAAATTTGAAAATAGCTTCAGCAAAAAAACATATTGGGGCTATTAAAATTGTTGCTGAATGGTTGTTTAAAAATATAGAAGAGTTATCATTATCGGAAATGGAAGATCCTAAAAACAAGGAAGATGCGATCAATGCTATCATAATATATGAGTTTCTTCTAAAGAATGATTATAAGGAGGAATATCAGCTTCGAATAGGTTTGATATATATAAAACTGCAAGATTATAGAAGGGCTCTTGATCACTTGGAAAGCCTGGATGATCCAGAAGCGATGTATCAATGTGCGTTAATATATGAAAATGGATTAGGAGTTGCAGAAAATAAAAAAAAGGCAAGGGATTATTATAAAAAATGTGGAAATTATAAAGATGCCAGTGTGCAATTTGTTAAGATCAGTGAGGCTATAAGACAGAACAATTATAATGATCAGAATTTCGGAAATGGTTTTAGGGAGGAACGAGAAGTCGTTTCTGTAGAACGTAGTGGACATTGCTTTATCACTACAGCGGCCTGTATCGCTTTAGATAAAGATAAGGATTGCGATGAGCTTAACATATTACGTCACTTTAGGGATTTTTATATAGCTGATGGACGGAACGGAGATTTATTGATAACGGAATATTATAGAATCGGTCCGGAAATAGTTAATAGAATTGAAAAAGAATGGAATCCGTTTGCCATATATATGCAATTGTGGCGTTATTATATAAATCCGAGCTGCAGATGCATCGCGAAAGAAAAATTTGAGGAAGCCAAAAACATATATATTGCTATGGTAAAACGATTATGTATAAAGTATCAAATCAAGGTTGATGAGAGAATATGCAAAGAATATGATATTAAATATGGTTAAAGGAGGTCGGTTTATTATCATGAAAAAACAAAATGTTATTTACCCGATGATTGATTTATTGCGTGAGAAACGTATTGATGTAAGTACGGAAAGGTTGTCGTATGGAAAATCTGAGTATTATTTTTCGCCTAGATTTAAGTTGTCAAGTGAAATAATAGATGGTGTAGTACGAGGATATAAATCTAAAAAGCGAAGATTTGAACTTGTTTCTGGTCCGGATTTAATTATAAACGTGGACTTTAAGAAAAAAAAGGTAGACAAACAGATTAAAGAGTTTCTTGGTAAGTTGAAGAGTAAAGATAAGGTCAATGTTGCATACCTAGATGTTTTGGGATATTTTCAGAACGGAAAATATATAGTTCTTTTGACTTCAGAGTTTTTATATTCTGATTATGGAAGAGACGATTATAAAGGCGATGGGAAGGATCCAAACGGTTTTTATGTTAAAACAAAACTGAAATATACGTCAATAGAAAATAAAAAGAAGGTTATTAGCGACAGTAACGAGGAATATGAGTTTAAATGTAAATTTACAGATGACTTTATTGGATTATTTGAAGAATTAAAGGAATTAAACAAGACTGTCAAGTTGCCATCGAGTGTTCATCCGCTTAATCGCGAAAAAAGAGAGGTAAGAGAAAAATATTTAGCAATACTTGTAGATAAAACACTTAATGATGGAAATCTTTCAGCAAATGAAGTCGTAAGATTGGAAATAATTGCGCGGCAAATAGGAATTGATTCAAAAACAGTTATTAATTTAATCGAGAGTGCTTCATCGTTATATGATAATTATAAAGAGGAAGAGGAGGAGTTCATTGGTTGTAGTTTGGGGAAAATGAGTTTTATAGCTCATGATTATTACTATATGCTGTTTCATGATTTGATCACCTTTGAGTTGCTTTCAAATAAAGGCGAAGTGAGTGCGCAGTTAAGCAGTTATACCAGTGCATTTGTGGATAATTATGGAATTGAAAAAGAATTCAGTAAAGCTTACATGGAATCCATGCAGAAATTAGTAATAAGTTCTTATTCGTTAAGGGATACTCTAAAGAATAAGGGGGGATTGATAAATGATCAGCAAGCCCTTGAGAATTTGTGTGAATTAGTTGAATATGAATATAATTTGCAAAAAGAATTGTTACAGTGATTTTTAGGAGGTGTAAAAATGGCTTATCAGGATAATGTTATTATTAGAGTAGATTGTATATGTGAAAATGGTGTCAGAATTAGTTATTTGAATAATCCTGTTACTAAATATGAATTACCGAAAGATGCAAGCAGAATAATATATTATAAGGACAATGGTAGTTCTGAATATAATGCAGATGTTTTGAAAAAAAATGAGTTAAATGCAGAAGAAAATCGACATAATAAAGAATTAAAAGCCCCCCAAAATAGGCCTATGGAAATTGTACAAGATATTGAAACACCAACAATGCAGTATTGTGATGTTACTGAAACAGAAATGTTTGGATTTAAAGAAATTACAAAAAATGTTTTAACTTCCGATGATAATGGATTATGGGCTTATCATGGATTAAGAAAATTAAAATTCAATTTTTCTAATTTAAAGCAATATGCTGATGATTATTCAATTAAAGCAAATTTGGTCTTTGATCAAAGAAATAATGACGAAATGACAGCGATCACCAGTGAACCAGAGGATGTAATACTCAGTCGTGAATGTTGTAAGAATGACAGTAAAGATTATGAATTGTTCATTTATGTGAATACAAACAAACTGGGTGATAAGTTTGAAGGTAAGTATGCAGCAAATCAGAAAATGCTCTTTTCCGGATATGTTCAGATAGATTTTTTGTTCAAGGAAAATTACGTAGATAGTTCCGTAATATATGTTTTTCCTGTTGAATTGTTAGTTAATAATACGCATGTTGATGCGTGTAAAGAAATATTGCAGAAAGGTGCAGTATCTATTGATTTTGGCACATCTTCTTCTTGCGTGGCTGTTAGAGGTGATGAAGGTGGAATTGAGTTGTTAACCTTATCTGCCAGTGAAGAATCAAATGAGCTTGTAAACATTTATGAGAATCCTACATATATAATGTTATATAGATGGGAAGAAATATATAATCAATGGAAACTTGAGAATGAAGACTTCCCACTTCTGTTAAAGGGGAATCTAGAGGAATATATGCTTAAAACCAAGTCTATGCAGTATGATTTTGGGTATTCAGTAAAGAAACATATGAAAGATGTTGATGATCAGCAACTAAATTCGATTTTAACAGAAATAAAGATGATTCCCAGATATTTATCAGAAGGACAGCAACTTTCTGTGCGTCCGTTAGTAGTAAAGAATAAAAAGGTAGTTGAATTAGTTGATTCATATAATAAACAAAATCCTGAGAGTTTTGATGTGATCGCTTTTTATGGTTACATTCTTGGTAAAGCAATTAATAGAGTAGAAAAAAATAAGATTTATACCAGATTTCAGATCACATATCCTGTCAAGTTTAGCAAAGATGTGCGGGAAAAAGTAAAGAAATCGCTTGAGTATGGATTGAAGAGATCTATTCCCAAGCCGTTAAGGGAAGCACTGGATGCAAAGAACAGCCCCTTATTTAATGTAGAAATGAAGTATCCGGAGCCGGTGGCATATATAGGGTCTGTATGCGGCAAGTATTTAAAATATGATTCAAACAATTATGAACCTCAGTTATTCGGCGTTTTTGATTTCGGTGGCGGAACTCTTGATTATTCGTTCGGTATATTTGCAAGAGATGAGGATGATTACAATAGTAGCAATATTTATGTTCTTGGAGTAGATGGCGATCCTAATGTGGGCGGAGAACTTCTTATCAAGAAGATGGCATATTGGTTATATACATCTGCTGAAAATCAAACTGAACTTGTAAAAAATCAAATTCCATTTGAAAAGCCATTTGGAGAAGTGCTGCCGGATGGATGTCCGGAAGAGTTGTTTAATTCAACAGCGGATGCGAAATCAAATGTAAGAAAAATATGTGAAAGATTTACCAGAGATATATTTCAGGGTCTAACATCTCAGGTGACAAATGAAGAGTCTGGTGGTGATTCGTATACTGATAGTGAAGATGAGATTATGTTTACTGACACGTCAAATGATGAGGGTGAGACAAAGGAAGATAAAGCTGAACAAGAAGAGAGTAAAACAAAAAGGAAAAAGGTTAAAGGAAAAACAGTATGTATTTCAGATGATTCTGGAACAATTGTATTGCATGATGTAAATGGGAAAGAGGTAAGTATTAAAATTACTGTTGTTAGTAAGGTTATTACGGCTAAATTAACAGAACTTTTGGCAGAGAAGGTCTCCGATTTTAAAAATGTAATGGATCGTACATTTAAAAATCATCAGGATGTTATCAATGAATGTGGTGGAAAATATGATTGCAGTAAGGTAGTGATATTTGAGGCAGGTAACAGTTCTAAAAACCACATTTTGAGAGAAAAAATGAAGGAAGAGTTTCGTGATAATCAAATCTTTTTAGTGGATGAGACTGATGTAGAGTTTATGAGTGAGTATAAATGTTTGACAAACCCCAAAAGGATAGCACTTACGCCTAAAACAGCTGTGGCTCTGGGACAGTTATTGCTGAGTGATTATTATGTGGATGATTCGTATATCAGGGAAGGAACAGGTGATGCACCGTTTAACTGGTATATTGGTAATATTAACAGAGGAGATAATACTTTTTCAATGATAATTGATAAAGCGAATGTTTCAAAGGAATGGAAGAAGTATGGAAGAATTAATTCAGAAGATATGAAGATATATTATGCGGAAACACCGGTAAGGGATGGATCTGATTTAAAACTTCGTGGAGCAGATGTCGGATTTATTAATGAAGAAAACATACATAAGATGTTATATATCAGAGTTTCAGGACCCGATTCTATTGAATGTTGCGTTTGTGAAAGGGGCACTGAACCTAGTGATGATGACGTGATCAGAGAAGTTTTTTTAAGATAATGAGGTGAAAATAATGGGTGATAAAAGTTTTAATGATAAATTGATTGATAGCGGAGTTTGGGAAAGAATTGTAAATATAGAGAATGCACTTGGAATAAAGTATGACCAGAAGCTTGATAAATCAATTTCAAAGAGTATAGAAGATATTAATTTTGCAATTAGTAATTTGCAATCACTTAAAGAACGTAATATTTCTTTGAAAAAAGAAATATTTGATTTAATAAAGGATATAGATGAGAAAAAAGGACGGATTAAAGACCTTGAGTCTGTGAATGTGAGTCAGGCAGATTGTATTCGTACTTTAGAGAAGAAAAAAACTGATCTAGAGAAAAAGAATAAGGATCTTGAGGTTTTGAAAGAGAGCCAGGCAGATAGTATTCAGTCATTAGAGGCGGAAAAAAATGAGTTAGAAAAAAATATTGAAGAACTTAAGACTGAGAATAAGAACCGGGCAGATAGTATTCAGTCATTAGAGGCGGAAAAAAATGAGATAGAAAAAAATATTGAAGAACTTAAGACTGAGAATAAGAACCAGGCAGATAGTATTCAGTCATTAGAGGCGGAAAAAAATGAGTTAGAAAAAAATATTGAAGAACTTAAGACTGAGAATAAGAACCAGGCAGATAGTATTCAGTCATTAGAGGCGGAAAAAAATGAGCTAGAGAAAAATATTGAAGATCTTGAGACTGAGAATAAGATCCAAGCAGATAGTATTCAGTCATTAGAGACGGGAAAAAATGAGCTAGAGAAAAATATTGAAGATCTTGAGGCTGAGAATAAGCGTCAGGCAGGTGACATTTTGTCTTTAAATAAGGAAAAAACAGCGTTAGAGAAAAAAATAGGAGATATCGAAGAAGAAAAAACAGAAAGACAGAGACAATGGGAACAGAGCGTCGCAGATTATAAACAGCTTTTATTATTAATGTATAAATGTGATACTCTTAGTAAGTATGTTAAGGGGTTTGGAATGGATAAAACAAAAAAAGGAAATGATTTCCAAAGTGTGATTTCTTTTATCAATCTTTTAGGAAGTCAAACTACATTTGCTTCATTGTTATATAAGTTTTATGAGACTGAGGCAAAGATACTTGACGAACATGATGACGAGTTTATTGGAGCAATAAATGCTTATTACAAAAAAAGATATCAACAAATTAAATATGATGTTTTAGTAATACCTTCAGAAACACATCAAAAGTTTGATATTGCTACTATGAGAGATATAGATGAACCCAATAGTTTTTTTAAAAGTTTTTCAGAGGTTTATGCGCCTGCTGTAAGGAGAAATGAAAAATCTTTGGAGCAGAGAATGATAGTAAAAGGTGAATAATTATAATGGGGAAGATAAAAATAAGCCATTATGAAAAATCAACTCAGGTGTTGGGCCCGGGCAATCGTTTTGCTGTATGGTTTCAAGGCTGCAATAAAAGCTGTTATGGCTGTATAAATCCGGAGGGAAGATTGAAGACGGGTGGCTATGAGATCGGTGTGAGTGATCTGATCGATATTATAATAGGTACTGAAAATATTAATGGGATAACGATTAGTGGTGGAGAACCTTTTCTTCAAATGACAGGGCTTTATGAGTTGATTGATGGTGTAAAATCAAGAACCAAATTAGATATTATGTTGTTTTCGGGATATAAGTATGATGAAATAATTCAGTGGGATAATCAGATTAATACTGATGATTTATTTGCTAAAGTTGATATTTTTATTGATGGAGAATATGTGGAAGAATTAAATGAGGACCAATTGTTTAGGGGGTCTGAAAATCAAAATATTTATTGCTTTACACCTAAATATACTGGTTTTCGAGAACAGATTCTAAAGTCACATGGTAGGAATCTAGAGTTTTCAATTGATGAAGAATCAAATTCGTTTATGATTGGAATTCCACCGAAGGCATTTTATAAGGCTTTTTTAGAGCAAATCGGACATATCTCATCTGATGATAACATGCCTGGCAGGTGAATGAATGAAGTTTTTATTGCTTATTAAGAGGGAGAAAGTATGAGCGGAAGAAAATCAACAGAAGTAAATGGTATGCTCGCAAGAGGTAGAAATGCGCGCGAATCAGGTTTGAGTAATTTTCTTGAAAATTTCTTAAATGCGAAAAAAGGACTGTCTGAGAATCAAAAGAATATTAATTCTATTTGTGATCAAATAGATAGAACCGATTTGGAAATCAGTGATGATAGCAAAAAGGAGTTTCCTAAGGAAAGTAAAGAATTACAAAAAAAATTTGATGAAATAAAGAAACAAAATATAAAGGTTGATTATGGTTCAGATATTAAAGCGGCTGAGAAAGAAAAGGCTACCTTGGATACTGAATTAAAAAATGCTGATGATAAGCAAGAGTCCATTCGTTCGAAGATTAGAAATAAATCCGGGTATTGTGATGCGGAATATAAAGAAGCAAGTAAACTTGTTCAAATCTATAAAAATATAAGTGAAAAAAAGAATGGTATTATTTCACAATTAAGAAGTAAACTACAAAAAAGTAATCAAGATGTCATTAAATATAAAGGTTTGCATAAGCAGATGGAGCAAACTGTTGATGAAGCGAGCGAATTAAACGAAAAATCTCTTAAAATCGTTGAACTTAGGGCAAAAGCAACAGATACAAAACAATATGTTAAGGAGGCCTTTGAAAGGATAAATTCTGATCAAGCGGTCAAATTTTGTGAATCAGAATATAAGGAATTACAAAATGAAATAAATGATTTTTGCTCTATGCCAGATGACAGGGTTGTAGAAATGGTAAATATGGTCTTGGAAAAAATCAGTCTGTTTTCAAGTGAGGTGAATCGGTTGTATACAGAATATTTGACACGTGTGGAAGTGATAGAAAAAGGTATAAAAGCAAATAAAAATTTATTAAAACCATCAAGCAATTTTTACTTTGATCCTATTGATTATTATAAGAATAAGGATGATGCAAAAAAAATAGCAGTGTTGGATTATTTGAATGAATACAGTGATAAGAAAGAATTGACAGAATCGATCAATAAAAAAATGGAAGAATCACAAAGACTTCTGGATGAAGAAAAATTCGAGGAGGCTGAAAAATCAATAAAGGAGTGTACAGATCTGATAAACAAAGCCACTGCCTATGCTACTATTCTACAGGAACATATGATCACTAACTTTTATATGACCAAAGATATGATGAATGTTCTGAAAAAAATGGGTTTTGAAACGGGAGGGTATAAAATAGACGGACATATTAAAAATGGTTGGAAAATATCAGCTAGCAATCCTATTGGAGAAAATATTGATTTTACCAAGGTTTTTGTAGATGATGAAGGAAAAGTTATAATTGATATTGATCATAAGACTATGGGAGACTGTCCTTCAAAGTGGGATGATATTACGTCGGAATTTGAAAAAGTTGGAATTCATATAGAAAAGATTACAACTGAAAATGGTGGAGTTGTGATTGATAAAAGAACTGAAAAGCAGGTTGCTGATCCAAATGAACAAGGTTTGCCTAACAAGAAAGTTTTAGCAACTAACTGAGTGGAGGTATATTGATGAAAGAACCAAATTTAGAAGGAATGATAGAGTTTTTATCTGAGATTGGAGATGCTGTTGAAAAGACTGAAAAGGCTGAAATGGATAGAGAAGACAGCATTGTAGTTAATGTGTTTAACAGCGGTCGTGATAATATAAAAGAGGTTGAACAAGTTATATATTTCTCATGTAAAGAACGAGCATGCTCAACTCAGGATGAAATTTCAAGAATGTCAGATGTTGAAAAGAAAACGAAAGTGATCAAAGCACTGATTTGGCTGTATCCGTTATCAAAAAATCTTGTTATTGAGATGATAAAAAAGGCGGATTTTAATCCGGAAACATTTCTTAAAGTATATGATGTAAATTGTGAATTGTTGGGATATATAAAGCGGAATATTGATTTTGTGAAAAGTAATAGTATATCTTCTCAACATTCTGTAAATGAGTATACAGAAAAGTTGAATAGACTTCAGAAGGAAGTTGAAAAGTTGAAAAAAGAGAGACAGTCTTTGGAAGAATCAATTGATGGATATCGTGAGAAGAGCAAAGAAAAAGAAGAATTGGAGAAAGCGATTGAAGAATTACAAAGAATCAAAGACTCCGGAATAGATAAAGAAATTGATTCGTTGAAATTTGAAATGAATAGATTGGAATCTGAAATTGAAGATAAGCAAAAAAGAAAAGACGACTTAGAAAATGAAATAGATAGAATTAAAGATGAATTGCACAAATATGAAAGTGGAATGCCGGAAGAATATCAAGAAGCATTAAATTGTTTACAGAAGTGTATGGAAGAGTTGTCTAAGTGAGGTGAGTTTTGTGAAAGAATTGTTTAAGCATAGAATTGACAAGCCTCTTTCCAAAAGTTTACAACAAGGAAAGCGTTTTTTCTATTTATACGGAGATGGTATAAAAGATATATTCTTTGAGAACTTTAAAGAAGGTGTTTTATCTTTAAATGAAATAGTAAGAAACTTTTTCTTAAAAAGAGATGATTGTGATATTTTTGTTACAGTAAACACGGATGGGGTTGTTGTACTCAGAATAATAGATGATAAAATTGTTGACATTTCTAAGAGTTATTTGCGATTAGAAGAAAAAAAAGACTCCGAAATGCCTGCTGATGATGAAGAGGGAGGGATGCCCGAGAATAGAGATATATCTAAGCAGGCAAAAGACGCTGAAAGCCAAATGAGGCAGCGTGGCGTAAATATTATTAATGATATAGGGATAGTCAAAGCACGTTCGCAGGACAAAAATATTTCGAAAAATAAGACAGCAATCTTGTTTGAGGATTTTGAATGGCTTGCCAAATTATATTCAACATCCAATAATGATACGTTGGAATATATTAAGATCATAAAAGATTTATATAAGATTGATGAGTGTTATGTGATTATTTCTATTGAGGATGTTGAATTGCTCAAAAAATATAGTTTTGAGACAAAGGGAAGTAATGTCATTTTTTTAGGTAATCCATCGGCTGAGGAAGTGAAGTATGCATATTTGTTAAAATTTTTAGGCGAAACGGATTTCAGTGGCTCTAATGTTCAAACAGATCTGTTTGATCAAATTAAAAAAATATCTCAGGCTATTTCTTCCAGTAAAAAAAGTCTTAGAGATGCGATACAAATATTGGATACGATTGTTTTAAATCAGAAAAAGAAGATTATCGATTCTACGGATTTTGAAATCGCAATAGAAAAGATTACGGCAGAAAAAGTGACATTTGATGATGTTGTTATTAATTATGAAGAAAAAAATAAGATAATAACTGCTGTTGATGCATTTATGGGTGGAGAGGAGAATACAGATTATAGAAAAGGCCTGATATTAACAGGACCTCCCGGAACAGGAAAAACTTTAATAGTAAAAGCCCTGGCTAATGAGTTTAATATATATTTTATGGCTCCTAAACTATCCGAATTGAAAGGAGAATATGTTGGTCAAACTAGCGGAAAAGTAAAGCGGATATTTGATGAGGCACGGGCTAATGCACCTACGATAATATTTATTGATGAAGCTGATACTGTTTTCCCCAGCAGAAATTTAGGCTCTGGTATGAGTGATAGTTATAATCTAGATATGGTAAATCAATTCCTGCAGGAAATTGACGGCATGACATCCGGAAAGGAAAAGATTTTTGTTATTGCAGCTACTAATAGAGTCAATATTATAGATGAAGCAATTCAGAGTCGTTTAACAGAAAGAATTAATATCGGATTACCAAACGCAGAAAACCGTATGAGAATTTTCAATAAAAAATTAGAAAAATACGGGTTTTCTTTTGATGGCAAGAAGTATTACAATGAGTTTCAGGCAAAAACTGTTAATATGTCAGGAAGAGATATTGATAGTTTTGTAAAAATGTTGAATGAACGGTATGATATAGAAAAATTTGGAAACGATGATGATAGTAAAAAGCAAATATTGGAAGTATTGGAGGTGAATGAAAATAAATTAATTGAGGATTTGCAGAAAGAAGTACCGGTCCAGGTACTAGAGCCGAATGATATATCGATGGGAATTTCAGATATAATAGGTTATGGTTTGATAAAGGAGAGAATTAAAAGACAAGCAGATTATATCAAGTTTCCGGAAGAAAAGAAATCTAGTGCATTGAGTTTTGGAGTGAAAACCAACAAAGGAATTTTATTATATGGTCCTCCGGGGAATGCAAAAACTATGTTAGCTCAAGCCATAGCCAAGGATAATAATTTTTATTTTATTAAGGTTTTGAGTAAAGACTTTACAGCAGAATCTGTGTCGAAGCAATTAGATAATCTTCAGATTATTTTTGATCAGGTTATTCGCTTGTCGAAAATGTGTAGTAAGCATGATGGAGTATTATTGTTTTTTGATGAATTTGATTCACTTGCCCATTTCCCGATGAATAATGTAATTAGAGGTACGTTGTTAGATTATTTGGCATCAGGAGAAAATCAAGAAGATTCAGGTATTAGATCGGCCCAGAGTAGAGTTTTGCTCATAGTTGCTACGAATTTTAAGAATGTGTTAGATCCTGCAGTTATTAGGAAAGGGAGAATAGATGACCATATGTTAATGGATAACCCTCAGCGGGATGAGGGAATTGAAATGTTGCGTGAAAAGATAAAAAGAGATAAGGGTGTTGAGGCGGCGAAGAATCTGAGTGTTAAGGAAATATATGATAAATTAACGGATTATGTTAAAACGCAGACTATAGGTGACGAAAAAGATAAAATAAGACCTTCTGGTTCGGCCATTATTAACTTATTTGATGAATTGAAATGTGAAGCATTTTTTAGTTCTATGGAGTCGGATACTTTAAAGGATAAGCTGATAATTACAAAAGAATTGGTTGAAACTCATTTTAAAAGTCTGGAAAGCTAAATATGATATAGTGTAGTACCATAGATAAAAGAATCCCTGCATTTAAGAAGGAATACAAGTTAGTCCGATTTTTAGTGGAACCGATATAATTATTTATGGAGGAGAATCTCTGATTTTTCCGGAGGATGTATGGATAATTACAAACTTATCGAAAAAGAATATATCGAGGAAGTTGATAGTGAGGCAATGCGTTTTGTCCACAAAAAGAGTGGTGCCAGGATCCTAGTGTTAAAGAATAGTAATCCATATAAATACTTTAATATTACGTTTATGACTCCTCCCTGCAATAGTACCGGAATACCTCATATATTGGAGCATTGTGTTCTTGCCGGATCGAGAAAATATCCCTCGGGATTGTTTGATAGGATCAATCAAAATCTGAGTGTTGGAGAAATGAACGCGGTGACGTGCAATGATCATACGTATTTTTATTGTATGGCTAAAAAAACTCAGAATTTGATACTTGTGTAGATCCGCACTGCAGATCTTATTCAGCAGATGCTTGATAATGGCGCATTTTCTGTGTACGGTTCAGGACAGGATATTGAAGAAAATTCGGATCTGTTTGATGAGATAGAGCGGTTTGAAGACGATCTGGAAGATGAGGAAGAGGGAGATAGAGAAGATGAAATGACCGAATGATATGCAGATGATGTCGTGCTTTGTTGAATCGGTATGATGGTTATATGGCCTTTTTATATCAGAAAAAATAGTTAAATCCGACGTGGGACAAGATTACTCCTCTGTGTTATAATACAGAGGAGTTTTGTTTTGCTTCAATTGATGAGCATAGCGGGACGGGAAATCTGATGGGAATATATCTTAATCCGGGAAACGAATATTTTACGGAAATAGTTAATTCAAAAATATTTGTTGATAAGTCGATGATGATTGCGGCTATAGATGATATTATCTATGACTGGAATAACTATATTTGTATTTCCTGTCCTCCACATTTTGGCAAAACCATTATCGGAAATATGTTAAGTGCATATTATTCGAAGGGGTGTGATTCCAACCGGATTTTTGATCAGTTAAAGATATCCAAGGCGGAAGGATATGGGGACAAACTGAATAAGTATATTGTAATAAAGATAGACATGAACAGTGAATATCAGGAGGCCGGAGATAAGACCGCGCTGATCCGCACTCTGGAGGATACTATTAAGGAAGAAATGAGGAAGGAGTTTTCCGAGATAGATATTTTGAATGAGGACTCATTGGCTAAAAGCATTCTGAAGGTGTATTCAGAGACAGGAGAGCAGTTCATCATTATTATAGATGAATATGATGTTTTAGTCAGAGAACAGGTTGAAGAGTCGTTGCTTTCTGAATATCTTTCATTTCTAAGCGGCCTTTTTAAAAGTGAAACACTGCGACCGGCTATAGCATTTGCATATTTGACCGGTATGTTGCCGGCGGTAAAGGACAAGATACAGGGGAGACTTAATAACCTTGAGGGGTATACGATGCTTGACGCCGGTAAATTTACGGAGTATATGGGTTTTACCGAAGTCGAAGTGAAGAATCTTTGTTTGCAGTATGGAATGGATTTTGAGGAGTGCAGACGCTGGTATGGCGGATATAAATTGGATGGATTTGAGATATATAATCCTGAATCTGTAGTGGAATCAATGATCAAGGGAGAGTATGAGTTTTATCGGAGTGAGATATTATCTCATGAGATCATATCCGATTGGATCAGACAAAATCATAAGGGGTTGAAGGATCATGTGTTATGCTTGATGGCAGGTAAGTCCGTTGATGTGAATGTAGGATCATTCCTTAATACTTTGAACAGTTTTGCTTGTGAAAGTGACGTGCTTACTTATCTTATACATTTGGGCTATCTGGCGTACGATAGTCAAGAGGAGACGTGTCGAATTCCAAATGAAGAGGTGAGGATGGAGTGGATGCGCATTATAAAGGAATTCAATGAATATGAAATTATCGATTCCTAAATCATCCGGACAAGAATCACTACATTGAAAGAATCGATAAGGACAGTTCTTGTTAATAGACTGTCGGTATCTGATGAAGATGCCGGCAGTTTTTTATTGCATCGGAGTATTGAGTGTGCTATCATTTACGCACAAAAGCATATTTTTCTCAGTGCAATAGGTGTCCACTATCCCGACTTGCATGCGGTTGATCGTTACCGTTTTCTAATTACATGATCTTCATGTACACTTCTTTGGAAATCTATGCTTTTCACATTTTTGTCGGAGCAGGATTTCGAGGGAGTGGCCGTCATTTCGGATTCCTGCATTTTCAGGAAAGGAGAAATGATATGAAGATAGGCTGGATCAGAAAGTTGTTGTATCGAATTAATCGTAAGCACAAGGATATGTTGTTCTGTACGATTTTTGGTAGGGAGAAGTATAAAAAATATGCGTTGCAGTTGTATAATGCAGTAAATAAGAGCTCATATACCGATGTGTCAGATCTGGAAATCATCACGTTGACAGATGCTATTTATATGAAGGCTAAGAATGACGTCGCTTATCTTGTTAGTGGCAACATGGCAATATATGAGCATCAGAGTACAGTTAATCCGAATATGCCCCTTCGGGGATTTACATATTTTGGGGAGTTATACAGTAAATATGTAAAAACCGGACATCTTAACATCTATGGAAAAACCTTGGTGAAGATTCCTACACCCCAGTATGTTGTTTTTTATAATGGGGAAGATAAATGCCCGGAAGTTACAAAGCTTCGTTTGTCGGATGCATTTTTGAATAAAACCTCTGATGGTGAGTTTGAATGGACAGCGACGGTTTACAATATTAATCCGGGGATGAATAAGGAGTTGATGGATCATTGTGAACCTCTTCGCGATTACATGGTTTTTATCGAAAAGGTAAGAAGATATAAGCAGTTTTTGAGTATAGAGGAGGCTGTTGACCGCGCAGTCAGGGAATGTATCGAAGAAGATGTATTGGCGGACGTTTTATTGGAAGAGAGGTCGGCTGTTATGTTAGAGATTCTTACAACTTTTGATAAAAAGGCATATGAAGATGGACTTCGAGAGGAGGGTCGAGAGGAAGGTCGTGAAGAAGGTCGTGAGGAAGGTCGTGAAGAAGGTCGTGATAGGGTTAATGCTTTGAACGCGGCTTTATTTAAGGCCGGCAGGTTTGATGATGCTGTCAGGGCTTCGGAAGATAAGGATTATCAGGAACAGTTAATGGCCCAACTGTTGGAAAAGTGATGTGATGGAAAAGGCATTTTTCGCGAATGAGTCGAAACTGCTTAAAAAAATAGTTTTGCACAAGGACAATTCCTGTCATTACAAAAGTGTAGACTGTCGGTATCTGATGAAGATACCGGCAGTTTTTATTTGGTCAGGAATAGCAGGAGGATTATTATAATGGAAGAATTATTATCTCAATGGGAGGAAATCAAAAATTATATAAATCAGGATCTGGGAATGCTTGATCTGGCCTATGAGAAGAAGTGGGTACGGCATTTAAAACTTTTGGGCGTCAAGGATAATACATGTACTATAGGTGTTCCGGATTCTATGGGTATTGAAGACTTGAGATTCATTGAGTCTAAATATGGTTCGCATTTAAAAGCGTCTATAGAGAATGTCACTGGGAACAAATATGATATCAAATTTGTCAAAGGCGATAATGTGTCCAAAGATCCGGAAAGGATTTCGGATTATCAAAACAAAGCCAATCTTAATCCGAGGTATACCTTTGATAATTTTGTGGTTGGTAAGTCTAACAGTTTTGCACGGGCGGCTGCCATGGCTGTTGCAGAAGATCCGGGTAATAAATATAATCCTCTTTTTATCTGGGGCGGTTCGGGTAATGGCAAGACACACCTCCTGCATGCGATAGGACATGAGGTGCTTAATAGAAATCCGAAAATGCATTTATTGTATGTTTCTGAAAATTCATTTACAAGTGAGGTGATAGATGCAATAAGATCAGGTGATCAGAATGTTATGTCCCAATTCAGGGATAAGTACAGAAATCTGGATCTTCTGCTTTTGGATGATGTACAGTTTCTGGAGGGGAAAGAATGTACGCAGGAAGAATTATTCTGTATATTTAACGAGCTTCATGCATTGAGGAAAGCTATCGTTTTATCTTCAGATAAACCGCTTAATTGTCTTACCGCTATTGAAGAGAGGATGAAGAATAGATTTGGTTGGGGGATTGCTGTGGATATAGGTGCACCGGATTATGAAACGCGTGTGTCTATTTTGAGAAAGCATGTCGAGCTAAATTATAATGATATTAATATAAGCGATAATATCCTTCAATATCTGGCTACAAGGGTTCATTCAAATGTAATGGCGCTGGAATGTGCTCTTAATAATTTGGTCTTTTATCATAGAATGAAAAAGGAAAAGATAATGACTATAGAAACGGTAGATGAAGCTGTTCGGAGTATAATAAGTTTCGATGATAACAGAGAAATAACCATGCCTGTATGATGATTCTTGTAACACCCGGACAGCATTCTTATAACATCCGGATAAGAATCATCACATTGAACGAATCAATAAAGACTTGATCCTTATGGGATTGGGTCTTTTTTCTGATTGCTTGACCGATAAAGAAGATGAGCTTATATTAAAATTGAGGGATGCATTTGATGTAGTTCGTAGAATCTCGGCTGATATTTTACTTGGA
>Ga0247608_10002426_pt1 | contig 23366 bp, 19 predicted proteins | sample 176DNAGHGlowgp2_FD_193490 | JGI IMG/M metagenome (GOLD analysis project Ga0247608, IMG submission 193490) | Sheep rumen microbial communities from Palmerston North, Manawatu-Wanganui, New Zealand - 1766 DNA GHGlow gp2 | ecosystem: Host-associated > Mammals > Digestive system > Stomach > Rumen ...
CCCCAATCCCCAATATATGAAAATTATGAGCTTATATTAAAATTTAAATAAAATTTTTCTTAGATTATATTATTATATTAAAATATATTATTATAATTATTTAAACTTATATATTTAAGCTGCTGTTGCAGCATTAACATCACGTATTTTACCGTCTGCCATATTATATAGCTTATTAAATTTACCCATGAAATCATTTTGTTCAAAACCTGCATCAGTAATTCTACTTCTTAAATTATTTAATTTATTTTTCAAAACTGAATCTGCATTTTTCCCTAGCATTTGTGCACGAATGGCATTAAATAAATTTAAATATTTAGATTTAAACTCATTCCAATTACTAATTGAATTCATTTTATTCAAGGTATCTAGATCTTCTTTTGATAATGAAGCTTTTTGTGTTTCATTCCCATAACTATCTACTAGATAAGTTACTCCTGGGCAGCCTCTACAAAATGGGCAACCAACAGACTCATCTCCTCCACTCCCAATAATATAAGTAGAAACAAAACTATATTGCAATCCATAGCTTGCCACTCTTCTACCACTTTCATCAATATCACCATAGCCAACACACCCATCTGTAACAATTATAAGATGCTCAAAATTTTCATTTTTAGTTTCTCTTCCAATTTCTGCAATATAATAGCTCGAAGTTCCATCAGGACCATATTTATTAGAAATAAAACTATCCATCTCAGATTCAGTTTTATAATAATAACTACTTCCCCAAGTATAAAATTTATCACCTCTTGTACTATTATAATATTTTTGTCTTAATTCACGTAATTTTTGAAAATATATTTCAACTCCACTAATAGAGCCAGAGCAATCCACTGCAAATAAAGTTTTCATATTTTCTGGGAGAGTTAAATTTTTTGGCCTTTCCTTAAATCCATCCCATTTATCTTCCCAATTTATTTGAATATCAATAGCTTTGGGCCTAAAATCAGTACCATCTTTGCATTTATCTTTTTGCTGATGTTTCTCTGGGGCACCTAACCAAGAAACAATATTTTGAATATATCTAGGAGTTCCTTTTGTTCCCATTTCTAAGAAAAATTTAGTATAAGAACAATCTACCACAATGTCACCTTTATCATCATTTGAAGAATAGAAAACTGAATTAAATCCTCCATCTGAATCTTTTGAAAATGGAACAAAAGGTTTTAATAATGCTGGATCAGTTATCATTTTTAATTCTTCATTTTTGCCATAATATAATAAATCATCATCATTTGGCTTTTCTACAAAATAAGAAATTGTTTTTCCTTCATAAATAGAATTCAAACTATGAGATATAATATTTCTTGCAAAATTATCAATCATTTGAATCTGCCTATTGAAAGTTGCATTATTTACTAATTTTCCTGAATCATCACCATATATTGTTTGTTGACCAGGATGATTACCTGCAACTCTAAAATTAGAATTTGGAAATAATTTCTCAATTAAAACATTAATTTGATAATTAAATGGAGCATTATCAGCAAAAAGTCCTAAACCTCCACCATTTTCCCAAAATTGTTTTATTACATTAATAAATTGTCCAAATAAATATGGATCATCATTAGAGTTTGGTAATTCTGCATATGGCTCTCCACTCATGATAATGCATGCATAATAATCACAACAATCTTTTTTATAAGTTCCAGGTCTTGTTAATCTTTCAATTGCATCTTTATAGTTTATTACAACTTCAGCTTTTATTCCAGTATAATCTATTGAAGATTGAATGCATTCTGTATTATCCATTGATTGAGTAATATATTGGTAAGATAATCTTTCATCTTCTCCTTCATTCATTCCATAAGAATATGGCATTACTATTAATAATTTTTGACCTTGGAAGAAATTCTTTTCATACATACCATAATTATGAACAGAAAATTTGCCATCACCAGTCAATTCTTCTTCTTTGGCATCTGGAGGTATTTCCATTTGGTAATAATCATATCCACTTAATTCAACAGGTATGTTCATTAATTCGTTCTTTAATGCTTTATATATTGGATTTTTCTGTGAATTTTCTATATTTGAATCTTCAAATTTCATTTTTAATCCTGAAACATTCATCTTCATTGTTGAATTATTAGTTCCTCCAGAGAAACATGAAGCAATACCTTGAAGTAATTTATCTGGATTTAATGAATAAATTATACTTGGAAATAATTTTTCTATTCCAAAGGGAGAAATGCCGACACCAATTCCGAAAACATTTAATCCTTTAGTCATACAAAAAACAACATTTTTAATAATTCTTTGAGTTTCAGATAATGAAAAAAGCCCATCTGTTATTATAAATAAAAAGTCAGGATGTTCAGTTTTTCTTAAATTATGAAGATTATATGCAGATTTAATGGCTGAAGCTAAATCAGTATTTTTAATATTTTTATTAAGTAAATCAAAAACTATAGGCCAAATTTGTGATTTTTCAGAAAGAATATCTAAAGAATTTTTTTCCGAGCATACAACATAAGGATTTGGATTACCAGAAATAATTAAATCAAAGCAAGGTAAATCAATTACGCCTAATGCACTTAATAGAACTTGTATAGTATTCCAAGTATGTTGGCTTGAAAGTGGACCAAAGCATGATATTGAAGAATCGATGACAACAGTAACACCATAATTTTTAACAAAACCATCTCCTAATTCTCTATAAATTCTAGGATTAGGTGTTGGATTAAGGAAATATTTTATTAATTCATTTACATCAATATGTGTACCTACATCTGCACTCTGTGTTGCTAAATTTGGTTTAAATATTAATTCAAGAAGAGATAAATTAATTTTTTCTTTTTTAATTTTAAATAATTTCATAAAACTTTTAATTGCTGATTTTTCATCGTTATTAATTGGATTTTGAACTTTTAAAATTGAACCAATATTTTTAGATATTTCCTTAAATTCTTTTTGACTTAACTTAGGAACAGCCTCCTGTATCTGTGGTAATTGTATCTTTTTAACATATGGCTCTTCTCTTATTTCTTTTAAGGAATTATCTCCTATCATTACTCCAAAATTTGTAAGATTTTTTTCTAATGGTAAATTTTTTAATTCTTTGACTTCAAAAATAGATTTTTCTGTTTTTGCGTTATTATCTTTTTGTTTAATTCTTCTAAGTACATTTATCATAGATTTAATATAAATCATGACATTTTGCTCATTTATTTCTAAATTATTTTTATCCTGAATATACAATTTTTCTTTGCTCATTTCTATTAGTTCAACAGGTAATCTATTATCTTTGCAATATTTACCAAATTTTTCCCAAAATTGAGTCAATTAATTTGATTGCTCTAATTTTATTGTTTTTGGTTTAGAAAGAATGAATACAAAAGAATGATTGCTATTAACGAATATTCTTTCTTTCCATTGATCATATAAAGCAAATTCTTCATCTAGTCCATTTGTAAACATATAAAATACTCTATGTGCATTATCTATATCTAAAGATGTAAATTTATCTGTAGCTGTTTTAATACAAGAAGCAATATTTGTATTACATCTTTTTATAAAAATACAATCTAAAGCTTTTTGAAGATTCTCAATTGAATGCTCTTCTTCTAATTCTTTTAAAATTACTTTAAATCCACTATCTCCAACGACAGAAATCAAATATGGAATTTCTAAAGAATATAAAACAGTAGTTAATGCACATACTTGCAGCATTACAAAAAATTTTTCTGTATCACCAATAGTCCTAGCACAATCTAATAGTATATTAACTTCTAAATTTTTAAATGGAATTTCTTGAACTAAGTTTAATTTAGATATATGAGCAAAAATTCTACTTGAAAGAAATTCACTACTTTCTAATAATTTATTTATATTTGAATCATCTTTTAATTCTATTGTCTCTTTTAATAGTTCCTTTAATTTTTCTGAATGATATAATTTATCCAATTTTCCTTCACGATCAGAAACTTCATCAAGTTTTAACTTTTTTTTACTTATATTTTTCATTTTTTCTATAACTCTATTTATCTCTTTTTCAACATCGAAATTCTGCCCTTCAAAATTTTTACTATTTATAGTTATTTTTTTATCTTCCGCTCTTATTTTAGCTAATCCTCTTTTCGGTATATTATTGCTAGTCCTAGGTTGTTTATAATTATTCTGTAAAGGAGGTTTATCCATTTTATTATCTAGAACTTCATATACTTTTTGTAATTCAGTATTTACTTTTAATATTTGTGGATGATTTTTTTGGACAACACTACTTTTTTTTGGAACTGCTTCACTTTTTTTCCTATTTCTTCTTGGTTCTTTTCGTGTATCATTTTCAGGAGTTAAATTTTCATAATCAAGATTCATCATATTAGAGTCTTGAATTGATTTAATCCCTGCTTTACTATATATTATTCTATTTGCTCTATTTGTAGTGGTATTAGTAGAATTTGCTTCTTCATTTTGATCAGTTTCGAAATCATTTGGCCTTATTATGAAATTATCTTTTTCAGGTAATATAATGAAGTCTTGTATTTGATTATTATCATTACATCTCATTTTTTTTAATTCAGGATCATTTGAAAAATCTACACCTGAATTTTTCAACTTTGAAAACATTATTTCGAAAGATTTTTGGAATTCTTCTAATCTTGGGGATATTAATGAAAAATTATGTTTGTCTATAATTTTATATAAATTATATAATTCTGATAAAATTTTAGTAGCCTTTTGCTCATCATCTTCATTTTTATTAATAACAGCATAACGAATAAAGGCAGGAATCATTTGTGTTTTTAAAATGCAACTTCCATAATATTCCATCAATGAATTAATAGAATATTCTTTTGGCTGAATAATTTCATCTATTTCAATTGCATCAACAGCATTTGACTTATTATTTATTTCTGAAAGATTAATTTTTTCAATAGGCTTAGTTTTTCTATCTACGCTTTTATTTTCTTTATCTATTATTAAAAATTTGTCAGCTAATATAGATGAAAAATTATTTTGTTTATTATTTTCATTTTTGTCTTTTTCTTTCTCTGTTTTAGATATATCTTGAATAATTTTTTCAATATCTTGAGATAATTTCCCTATTGAATCAATTTTAGTTGGTATCCTAATATTATAATCATCAGAATAAAACTTTTTTTGTAATTCTATAATTTTATCATATAATACTTGATATGAATCTAAATCTAAAAGATTAATAGCATTATTATTTTTTTCTATCTCTTCTTTTTTAGCTTTGAAAATTTTATAAATATCTTTTATTAAACTTAATTTTGTTTCATTAAATTGCTTTGGATCATTGTTTCCATAAGGTAAATTATTTAATATATAACTTATTTTGCCTCTAATTTTATTAGTTATTGCTTCTGGAAAGAATGAAATAAATGAATTCAATGTATCTTCAGTTTTTTCGAAAATTAAGTATGCTAAATAAGAAAAATTGAATGAATTAATATTATTTTTTACTTTATTTGTAAATCTTTTTAATATATTTAAAGTTTTATATTCATTCATATATTTAACTATTTTTTTTAAATATTTGTTTAATTGTTCTTTTTTTTCTTTTCTTTTTAAATTATTTTCATTTTTTAATACTTCATAAGTATAAGGATAATCTTTATGCAAAAAGTCATAAAACTCTTCTTCATTTATACTATTAGAGACATAATTATATTTATAACTATAGCTATAATTGTAGGTGACATAATCATAATTATAATTGTTATTAATAAAAGAATAATATTTATTTCTAAGTGTATCTTGAGTATATTCATTAATATAAAATAATTCTCTTTCACTTTCATATTCTGATATTAAAGGATACCATTCTTTTCCACATTTGCCTAATAAAGAATAATTATTTGTTTTATTTATCCAAAGGAAACCACTACGATATGAATAATCTTGGAATTTTGTCATTTCTTCTGTTATTTTTCCTTCTTGTGAAATAAAAAGAATCCTATTATTTTGTGGAATAGGTTCCAATGTATAATAAATCCTATTATAATTATCATAGTTTTTAATATTTTTTACAATATGATAATTCCAAAATCCAAATGGACATATATATAAGCCTTCATTATTTATTTGGTTTTTATATTTAATTTGTTCCCAACTGTACGTATCATTGGCATTGTTTCTACAATATTTATATATCTCAATTTCATTCTTTGAATTAATATTGCAATTAAAATCTTCTTTTTCAATTAATATTATTTGTTTATTACCTTCAATTTCACATTCCAAAGAACCTATTTCTGAATAAATAATATCTCCACAATTTATTGTAATTTTACAAGTTATTTCAGTTTTTTTTTCATTAATATCTATTTCTTTTTTTTCGAATTCAAATTTAATACTATTATTGTAATAACTTTTAGGCTTTGCTTTAATTATAGCTTTAATCCTTTTTTGCCTAAAGGGCATAATAATAAATAAATGAAGATTGATATTTACCTTACTATTAGGGAAATATTTCTCAAAATTACTACTATTCGAATAATTTCCTGTTGGGAGTAATAATCTAAGACTATTAGAAGTTAAAACATCATTTCTATAATCATATATTTGAAATGTATAGTTGATAGGAATAATTGCACAATCTATTATAACTGGAATTTTATAATTTTGGCTTATATAGCATTCAATTTTACAATTAATTCTTTTAACTTCATTATTTTCAATAGAAGGTATATTTACAATTATTGAATCTTCTTCTTCTATATTAATCTTTGGCTCTTTTGATGTATTTCCATCCAAAGATTCTATTCTTGTCTTTATTTTATTAATATCTCCTTTTATATAGTTTTGCATTTTAAAAATTATTTTTTCATTTGAAAATAATTGATTTGTTTTTAAATAGTAAGAACCATTTTTAAATTCTAATTTATAATTTTCACATGAAAAAAGCAATTGAATTGGCACTGTTAAAATTTGCATTTCAATTTCCACTTCACATGATGTATCTCCTGCTGCTAATTTTAAAATCCTCCTTATTTTTTGAATTTCTTTTTTTCCTTTTGAAATAATATTTGGTATATAAATTTCAATTTGAATTGGCTCTTTTGATTGAATATAATTTTTAACCTTCATATATTTATAAGAATCAATATCTTTTCTATTTCTTATTGGAATATCTTCATTTAAATTATTTTCTTCATTTTTTTCTTTTCCAGAATCTTTTTCTCCTTTAGTATTTTCATTTTCTTCTTCTCCTCCCGAATTTATATCTTTATATTGGTTTGCTTCTTTTTTCTCTTCTACTTTTTTATTCATATCATTGTTATTGTCATTATCATTATCATTATCATTTCCATTTTTTTTATCATTTTCTTTGTCATTTCTTTCATTTTCATCTTCTTCCTCATTTTTATCTTCAACTATTGTATTTTCTTCTTTTTCTTGAATTTCTTTTATTTCTGCATTTATTTCCTCATCAACTAAGGATACTATATTTAGAATAATTGGCTTTGAATATAATTCTGGACAAAAAGGCCCTTTTTGGAAAGTTATTTTGTTATAATTGCATTTTAATGCCCCATTTTTTTTACTTATAATGGGCATTGATAATAACGGTGAATCAGAATCCAATTTATCATATTTAATAAAATGAGTTTTAAATTCTGGTAATGGAGGCATATCAAAATTACTAATAAACACTTTATCTAATTCATTTGGTAAATCAGATGAAATATTGCCTAATTTAATATCAAATTTATCACATAGAGTCTCAAAACTATTTTTAATTGATAAAAAGTATTGTTCAAAAATTTCTTTTATAGATGTTATTTCAGAAAAATCAGATGGCTTGTTATCTTTTATATCAAAATAATCCAATAAATCTTTATATTGTCTTTCATATTTAATCTTTAATTCTTTTAAATTTAATTTTTCAAAATTTCCGTTTTTAATTAATGATAAATTTTCATTAATATCGAATAATAGATTTTTAACTTCAGTAATCATTGATGATATATGATCAAAATCTTTTCCTTTAAATAATACTTTAGTATATCCTTCTATATTTATACAATTCATTTTTTTAATTATATTTCTTAGTTCATCTTCTGCTTTAACATCATATTTTGTAATCTCAATTTTTTCTGCTTTTTCAAAAAATATATAATCTTTAAGTTCTAATTTAATATTTTGATTATTTTTTTTATAACAGTAAATTTGCTTTTGAATTCATCACTTAATTCTTCAATTCTGAAATATAAATAATCTTCTTTTTTATTTCCTCTAAATATTTTTATATCTTTATCATATCTTATACTTATTCCTTCATTAATAAATGGTATTTTCCAATAAATTAATTTTTCATTTTTATTTTCATCTTCAATTTCATTTTCTTTATTTTCATTTTCATCTTCAATTTCTTTATTTTCATTTTCTTCTTCATTTTCCTTTTTATTTTCTTTTTCTTCTTTATTTCCATTTCCTTTTAAAAACTCTTTATATTTTTCAATATTTTCTTTTTCTTTTTCAAAATCACTAATTTGCTTTGGATGCATTTGATTTTCATATGCTATATCTTTGTCATACATTAATTTCAAATTTTCAAACTTAATTTTATACTCTGATACTTTCGCTTTTATTTCTTCTATTTTTTTATCAATGGCATTTTGTTCTTCATCATTTTTATATATATTTTCTACCTTATAAACATTTTCCCTTATTTTTTCAATATAGGTAGGAATCTCATCTATCATCTTTTTTATATTATTTTCTAAATCTTGAAATTTATTTTTATCCATTATACTTTTAGTTTTGTCTGAATAATCATTATAGATTTTATTCTTAATATACTCTTTTGGTGAATAAATAAATTTAAAAATATCTTTATCAGAAGACTTAATATCTTCAGATAAAATATTCTCAATACTTCCTTCAAATGAAAATTTTAATAAATCAAAATAAAAATCTTTTAAAATTTCTTGTATTTTTTGTTTTAAAATATCAGAAGAATTTAATTTTTCAAATAAATAGTTGAAAAAATCATAAAATAGACGTATATTGACTATCTTAATTTCATTTGGTATTATTTATAAAATTAAATTTAACCAAGAATTATCTAATTGATTAGCTTTTCCTTCATTTAATAAATTTTCTATGCTATCTCTTACTTCTTCTGATATTTCCTTTACAAATGGATTATTTTTATTTTCATAGTTGATACAATTTATGGATGATAAATTTCTAATCAAAAATACCCAAAATATTATAAATGACTCATCTATTTGAGGTTTAAATAACTCTGATATATCATTATTATTAAGTTTTGAATTTATTAAAGATTTTAATAATTTTAAATTCTTAATAATATAAAATTTAAAAGAAGGATTAATATTTTTATTAAGTAATGATTCAATATCTATCCTTTCATTATTAATTTTATAAAATATTTTCATATCATCAAAATTATTAGGAGCTTTAGGCTTTTCTTTTTCTTTTTTCATAATTCCATCATAAAATTCAGATAATTCCATTGCATTAATTATAGCTTCTAATTCTTTTTTTTCTTTGCTTTTTTTCATTGTATCAACCTTTTCTTTGAAAAATTTAGTTAATTTTTGAAAATCATAATCACCTTTATCATCACAAAATTTTTCATCATAATTTATAAGTTCTTTATGCATAGTTTTACCACAAATTAAACTAATATCAGACATAGAATTTGATTCATTTTTACTAATTTTTCCCATTACTTCTTCATAAATAGTATTCATTTTCTTTGCTTGTATATTAATCCCATCAAAAATTTGGCCAGCAAAATATTCATTATTTTCGTTATACTTAAAGAATAAATAAATAATATCTTTAGGTTCAAATTTTGGTTGTATTATTTTTGTGGTCAAAGAATATTCATTTGCAATTTGGTAAGTATATAAATATTCTTGCTCAGATATGATTTTTCTTTCAGCTCTTTTATTTAGTTCTTGAATAAAGTTTTTCACATTAATTTGATCTATGCCGCTATTCCATAAATTAAGCATTAATTGAGCTCTAAACATGCTTTGAATTTTTTTTCTATTTTCAGTTCCTAAAGCTTCATCTCCTATAGAATAAATAAATTTGAGTAATGATACTAATCCTAATTTTTCAAGTTGATTTCCATATATTATTCTTTCTTTATATTCTTTTGCATTCAACAATTTTTGTTGTAACTCATTGCAAGTTGCATAATATAGCATATTTTTATATATTTTTATAGTTTGTGACTCTTCACCAGATTGAGGTGATAATAAAGGTTTTCCCCAAATTAAATTATTTCCAGATAAGGAAACATTTCTTTTATCGTTAGATACCGATTTGAGAGCTTCTATTTCTTTTTCAATCTGTGGTTTATTAATTCTTATAGTTTCTAATTTTGCATTCAATAAGTTATTTAGCTTTTGCAAAATTTGTCCTTTAGAAATTTCATATCCTCCTTTTAAGCCTAATTTAGATAATTTATTTTTTAATTCTTGTAATTTTTTTAATTCATTTTTTAATTCGATATCTTTTTTCTCAGTTTCAATTTTGTCATTGACTTCTTCTAATTTAGAATTTAATATTTCCTGATATTTATTAAAACTTCCTTCTGGCCAAGAAAATTCTTTTAAAATTTCTAAATTAGATATCTCTGTTTCAATTTTATTTGCATAGGAGGCATATTGATCATCTCTTAAATCTTCTTCAATTTTCTTGCCTATTAATTCTCTATAAAGGAAGCTATCTTCTTTATAGAAAAAATTCATTTTTTCAGTGAATTGTAAATAATTTTCTATTTTTAAATTATCATCTAAAGTATTATAAAATTGGTCTTTAATGATATCTAAATTTCTTTTTCAAATGGAAGTAAATTACTAATTATATATTCCAAAACTTTTGAATTACCATTTAATGAAATGAGAAGTGTCCAAATCTTGGGAATTATACTTATACTATTATTATTTGAAAATAAATTAGATGTTAAAAACTTTTTATTAGAAACTAATTCATTATTATCATTGTTAAATGTTTTATATAAATTTATGATATTTTCTGGGTCTATTTTTCCAGAATATTTTCTGAAAAAATTTAAAGATTTATTTGTTGTTTCTTTATTAATATGTTCAATTTTAAATATTAAATCTACTTCCAACATTTTACCAGTTTTTGGAGAATAATATTTAAAATGTGTATCTTGGGATAAATATACACTTTTTTCTTCATTTAATTTTAATACTGGAAATATTCTATCAAATTGTTTTTCTTCAAAAATGAAAGAAAATTCTTCTTTACCAAAAATGAAACTAAAATTAGTTTTATTTTTATAGTATTCTGTCATAAATAGGATATAATTATAGGCCATTTCAAAATCTGTCCCTCCACATTTTTCATTAAATTGATTAAAAGGGAAAATAGTTATTATGCAATTTAATAAATAATGATATTCTTTGCAAAAAGCAACAAATTCTTTTAATGCTTCTTTATTTTTATGTAATAAAAGCATATTTAATTTTAATATTAATTGGTTTATTTCCGGATGATATAATATTGGATTTAAACCATATCCAAAATTATTTTCCTTCAATGTATTTGTTAGTCCTTTTAATAGCCTAAATCTTAATAAAATTGGCTTTAAAGCATTTATTCTTAGTAATTCATCTGAAATAATTTTTTTACCTTTATTCTCTACTTTAATTGCTCCAATGATTTCTAATAATTCATTATAAAAGTTTTCAACTAATTTAATTTGATAAAATGAAAATAAAGACTCTTCCTTTAAATTAGAATTATCCAATAAATGTAATGTATCTTCTATTTGATCTTTAATATATTCTAAATTAGACTGTTCAATTGGGACTTCAAGGCAATGCGCAATAAATTGACCTAAATTAAAATTATATTTAGTTGCATCATTTATTGAAGATACTAGTATTTCTGTTAGACATTGACTATTTCCGGGACACTAATATCATTTGCTGTTAAAATTAATTTTTGTTCTTTCTTGAATTCTTTATAAATATCATTTCTAAATTTTTCTTTAGTATAATCACTAGTTTCTTTATTTTTATCATTACTATCTATAAAAGAATTAAAATAATAATATGTTAAAACTGATTTAATCCAATTCACAGTTTCATCAACTTTATTATCATCAAATTTGCATTTATTCCTATCAGTTGTCATAAATGCTAAATTTCTTGGAGTAATTTTAATTCCTCCAGCCATTTGTTCCAAATGGTTTTCACTTATCCTAGTTGCTAACATATGAGAAGAAGCCAATTTCGAACTTAAAATATTCCATAAATTTTTATTTGTACTTTTTTTTAATTTCATTGAATTATATATTACCGTAGCTGAATCTGATTGAGAATTATCTATTGAAGGTAATGTAAAGGAAATGCATTTATTAAATAAGACAGGATCAAGAATTTTTGAGCCTTTATTAAAAGGATTATATACAATAAAAAGTTGGAAATTATCTTTAATCTTTTTAGAGGTAATATAAATTCCTTCTCAGATTCAAATATGCTGAATTCAGGATTTTCTCCACATAAAGGGGCTATTTTTTCTGGGATTTGAGAAGGTGCCATTTCAATACCATCTAATATTACCCATTGTCCTTCTCCTTTTAAAATAGAGTCTATAAATACAGAATCTATATGAGTAAATCTACTTGGAGGCGATATTATAATAAATATAGTTCTTCTTGCTTTTTTTAATAAATCGATAGTATTTTCATCTAAATCTTCATCATTTTCCAAAGCTTTATCAATTTTAGAAATAATTTTTTTGTAATGTCCTAATTCCATGCTATTAAAATCTTTTTTTTATAGTCTATTATATCTTTTATAGAATTATATGCTTCACATATTTTTGATTTTTCTTCTTCATCAAAATTTCCTTTTATAATTTCTTGCCCAGTTAATATTGATAATCCAGTATTGGAATTCATCTGATATAAATTTGTTTCTTGTCCTAATAAACTTGCAAATACACTCACAAGATAAGATTTACCAGAAGCTGTTGGCCCTTGTAATATAGGTGTTTTTTATGCTCTTATACAACAAATAAGGAAAATAAAACAATGTTTTTGAGATTTAGTTAAAGTATCAAATAATTTTTTGCATGTGTTAATTTTAATCATTTTCGGATTATTAATTTTTACTCTAATTGATTCTTTTACTTCTTTATCTAATTTTATGAATAAATTCTCTTTATCTTCATCATAATCAATAATAGGCAAAAATTCTATATTTTTTAATAAATCTAATTTTTCAGATATTTTTTTAATATATTCTTCTTGTGTGAAATGATAAACAAATATAAATAATTGAATTATAGGACTATTTACTTGAGGAACCGATTCTCTAAGATCTATATACTTTCTGATATCATTTAAAGTAAAAGGAGACTCATTTGTAGCATCTAATGAAAATAATTTGGCATCTTTGAATTTATTTGCAAAATCTACAGCTTCACATTCTTTTGCTTCTAGAAATTTTTCTTCAAAATAGTTTTTATCTTTTAATTTTTTTTCAATTTCTTCATTTGATAATTTTTCTTTTCCATTATCAAATAAATAGTTTTTAGTATATTTTAAATTCTCTTCTTTTCCAAAGTCCATTCTTGAGAATAAATTAGTAATTATATTTAATATATCTTCAGAAGAAGGATTATCTACTATATGATAAATACAATTTGATAATATACCTGCAGGAATTTTATCTTTATTTGCATTATCTCTTCCCTTATTAAAAATACCTATTATATTCATATTTCCTTTTTCTAATATAGAACCATTTGACAAAAGAATTTTTGCATCTGGTGTAAAAATTGAATTTAATACATCAAGAACTGCTGGGGAGGCATTATTAATACCTTGGAATAATATTAATTTTTTCGGATTTTCATCAGAAGATTTGATTGCTTTATATAATTCTGTTTTTTGATTTTTTACAATAATTTCACCAGTATTTGTTTTTTCTATAATTATTTTCATTAATAAATCATCAACCTTAGTTGATTTTGAAATTACTATATTAATAATATCCTAACCTAATTTTTTTGCCATATAATGTATTGCAGTTTGCTTACCTTGTCCTGCCTCACCTTCTAAAATAATAGGAATTTTTAGGCTTAATCCTAATAATATAACATCGCACATTTCTGAAAATTTTTTGGTGAAAAAAATTTCTTTATCAAATAAATCTATATCTTTTTCAAAAGATAGCATTTTTGTTTTCAATATCTTCGATTCTATATATTGAATACCATCATATTTACTATTTTCTGGATCTTTAAAAGGACATACTCCATCCTCATAATTAAGAAGAATTAAATTAAAATCTTTTTTCATTTCTTCAATTTGATTTTCTCTTTGCTCTAATAATCCTTTTTGTAAAATATATACACTTATTTTTAAATTATTTTCATGATCATCTTTATTTAATTTATCTAAACATTTTGTTATTCTTAAACAATTTAATCTTTCTGTTAAATTGAAATTTGGTGCTAATTTATTAAATTCATTTATATCTTTGGCTTTAACTGCTGAACTTTCTAAAACAACCCTTTCTTCTTCTTCAGTATATGGCTCACAAGCTATAAATGAAAATCTTGATAAAAGTGCTTCAGATAATTTCATTTCATCTCCAGACTTACATGCTGCAATAACCCTGAAATTCTTATTGAAATTTCTTAATTCCTTATTTTCCTTTGTAGTTAATGTTCCCGGGATATCTTCTACTAAAGTTAAATTATGCTTTCCCGAAAATAGTTCATTAAATCTTTCTAATACTATTGTTTTAACTTGTGGCATATCTTTTAAAATAAGAGATTTTTTATTAAGTATTGCTGATAATATTAATCCTGGTTTAAATTCTATTTCCATATTTATTAAACTCTTTTCATTTGTTTTTTCTTCAGAAAATAATTTTTCTTTTAAATTTTTAACAGCTATGAAAAAAGGTGAATCAGGTTGGGGCATATTTTTCAAAATTTTATCATTAATTTCATTTTTATATTCATCCCATTTATCAACTTTTTCTAATTCAAGTTCAATATTTGGAATTTCAAGTATTTCAAAAATTAATCGCAAACAAAATTTTTTATCTTCAATAGGTGGATAAAAGAATGAAGCTCCTAATAATTGAGGAATTGTTGATTCTTGATTTAGTGAGACTACATTATTTTTTTTTAAAAGCATTTTAGCCGCATAAGTTTTTTAGCAAGTAGGACCTGATAATAATAATGGCTCATCATAATTTGATAATTTCATTCTAAATGAGCATTCTAAAAAGCTAGGAAGTCTAGAATATTTTTCTAATTTTTTTCTTTTATTTATTCTTTCTTCTTCATTTCTCTCTAAATCTTCTCTAATTTTGTCAAGTAGTATTAAAGATTTATGCTTTTGAATATAAAATTTTCTTACTTTAGTTTTACTATCAAATTGGTTATATAATTTAGGTTCATCTTCATAAACTTTTTTCAAATCTTCAGCATTAGTTTTTTCCTTAAAATTTGATTGTAAAGATTTTATTAATTTATCTACTATTTCTTCATCTAATTGCTCCCTGGTTATTGAAGATAATGCATAGAACTGAAGATTAACTGCTGTTCCAACTTCTTTAAAATCTTCATTTTTTATCTTTTGATTTTTCAACCTCAAAAATATTTTGTTTATATCTCTTAATGACCATGGTTGAGGTGTTAAATTTTTCTTATTTACATCAATCATAAAATCACCACAATATCTCGCTTCTATATCATCTAATTTATTGCTTTCTCCTTTTTCATATAAAGAACTATTTATATCTGAGCAAATTGATTCTATTTCATCTTTTGATTGTTCAGGATAAACTATTTTCCTTAATTTAATTTTTATTTTATCAGGTAATTCATTTCTTCCAAAAGTACCCACATCATTTTGACAAATTATAAAAAAGAAATTAGGATCTATTGATGTATCTCCATCTATTCCAGGTATTATTAAATCTTGATTGAATGTTTGCTCTAAAACAGGAGTTACAGATTTCATATTTAATTCTGAAGATATATTAAATTCATCTGCTATATAAACACTTCCTTCTGTTATTGCTAAAGTAAGACTTCCCTCTTTAAATATTATCTCTGAATCACTAATTGTAGTAGTTCCATAAAAATCATTTGGCTTTGTACTTGAATGGTGAGTATGAATATAAAATGGTATATCTTGCATTAATATTTTTGCTCTTATCTCAGCAATTGTCCTTGCAGCTGTTGTTTTTCCTGAACCAGGTGGGCTGACGACACATAAATATAAATTAATTAAAGTTGAAATATATACTATTAATACAAATTTTTTTAAGCTTTCCGAATTTTCAAAAAAATATTTTTCGTATTTGTCTTTGTCGATTCCCTTCATCTTCTTTTTGTTTTCTTCAATTAATTCTTCTAATAATATTTTTTTTTTGTTTTCACTTATATTAATTTTTTCATTATCATCTCTAAATAGCATTTCAAAAATAGTGCTTATAATATCATCATCAGTTATATTCGTCTGTTTATATTTTATTTGGTTAAAAAGGCTTCTTAATTTCATTATTCCATAGCAAAATCTACTTATTGAAGTTATTGTCCTCAAATGTGAATAATCCTTTGACTCATTTCCATCCTTTTTATTCTCTGGTAATAATTTTATTTTATTAATTATTTGGTTAATTAAATTTTTTTCATTATTAAAAAACTCTTTTTCTCTTTTTATAATATCTTCTTTATTAAAAATCAAATTATTAATATTAACATTTATATTTTCTACTTCTTCATGTTCTTCCTCATTTTCTTCATTATTATCTTCTTCAACTATTTGAAGTTCATTCTCAAATTTTTCATTTGTGTTTATTTTCCTTATTTTTTGAGGTATTCTTTCAAATGAAATAAACAAATTAGAAATTAATTCACCTAATTGAGTATCATTTAAATTTTCTAATTGATTTTCTAAAACAATGACATCGAATCTATTTACAAAGGCAGGAGACATGTCTTTTATATTATTTATATTACAAGTGCGAATCATTCTAAAGTTTTTATGAATAGGAATTCTTAATTCTTCTGTATTTTCTGGTAAATCAAAATATTCTTCTTCAGCATTATTTTTTTTATCAAGTAAACCATTTAATCTTTCCCCAACAGTTGCATTTGCTTCATTTATACAATCTAAAACAACAGTTTTTCCTTGCTTAATGGCTTCAACTAAAAAGCCAGGAATAAATTTTAAAATTTCATTATTATCTGATTTTTCATTTTTAGGACAAGGCTTTGTTTGTCAAATTAAATCAGAACATTGCAAATTTTTTGTACATAAGCATAAACAGCTTTCATTTTGAATATCAATATCTTTATCCTTTTCTTTTCCTTTATCCATCATTTTATTAAAGCATTTAGCACACCATCTAGCAACTTGAGTAATACCACTTTCATCTTCTCCTACTATAATTGCATGTCTTTCATTTGTTAGGGAAAATAAAACTGAAGAAACAGCTTCACATAAATTATCATTTTTGTAGCAATGTGGAAAATCTTCTGGTAAATTTAAGGGAGAAGGCTTCAAATCTCTTAATGCTTTATATTTTTTTAATTTTTGTTTTAATTGATTTTTTATTTTTTTTGATATTTAGCCCCATAAACAGTCATAATTGTATCATAAATATTTTTATCTTGAACTAATGCTCTTATAATGCCTTCAATTTCCCTAATAGTAAATCATTGTACATCATCCACTAAATTTGTTTCTTCTTGCCAATCCATATGAAATGTTACAATATCAATTAGAATATCTTCTTTTCCTTTATAGTTATTTTGTTTTGCCAAACCTTTTGCAATATCTATTAATTCTTCTTTTGTAAAATTTGGAAAATTAATTTTTTGAAATCTTGAAAGAAAACCTATTCCTAAATCTTGTCTTTTATATGCAAAGGCTCCTTTATTTGGATTTTGAGTAGCTATTATTCCAAAATTTGGATGCATTGGATATTTTTTTAAAACTTTACCAGATGATTCGACACTTAATACCTTACTATCAAGAGCCTGTTGTATACATTCAAGAACTTCTCTAGGTGCTAAGTTTATTTCATCTAATAATATTTTATGTCCTTTTGTATAGGCTCTGAAGAATTGACCTTCTTCAACTTTAATGCCTGAAGCTGATTTATTATCTCCAGTGAATTTGACTAATAAATCATCTATTTTTGTTTCTGCATTCAAATTAAATCTCAATAAAGAGTCATCGTATTTTGAATCTTTATTTAATATGCTTGTTATATACTCACATGCTATTAATGTTGTTCTTGTTTTTGATGTACCAGTGGGCCCTTCTAATAATACTGGAATCCCACTTAGTATATATAGTAAAACTTTTTGCCATTCTCCACTTTAATTTAGAATTTTTATTAAATTTAAATTGGACATGACTTATGTCAGGGCAAGAAAAGAAAATAATGAAGAAAAAGATTATTATTTATTTATAATTATAAAATTGAATAAAAATTTTTTTGATTTTTTTATTTATTTTAAATATAAAATATTTATTAAGCTAGCTTTTGCAATTCTATTTAATAATATTGATATAGCATTTATCTTATTTTCAGCATCATCTTTTAAAATAATAGAATTTCTTTAATTTTAGAAAGAATATTTATTTTTTAAATTGTTTAAATATAAATAAATGTATATAATTTAAAAATTTTTATATAAAATATATTCTATTAAAATTTTTATTTTTTTAATTTATATTTTTTATTAAAATAAGAAATTCATTAGATTTATAATTTTCGGCCCAATCCCATAAACAAAAATAGTTTAGAAAATTATTTAATATTATTAAATTATCTTTATATATCAAAAAAGCAAATGCAAAAAAAAAAGAAAATCAAAAATTAATGAAAAAAAGTAGTATAACTTTAAAGCAATCTTCAAAAATTATAAACAAGATTCATTATCTCCACTTTCAAGCTCTTTTAATTATTCTTTTTCATATAAAGAATATCAATCTTTTTCTCCAATAGATTCAAATTATAATAAAGGAAGATTAGAGAAAAAGCAAAATTATTTCAACCATGATAAAAATAAATTTGTTTTTAATCAACTTTTAGAGAATAATAAAAGAAAAAGATATATAAATTTATCAAATAATAAATTTTTAGATCATTCAGTAATCAGAAGAATTGCTGAACCTCCTAAAAAAAAAAAGGAAAAAAAGAAGAAGATGATGATGAAGAAAGAGATAATGAAAGTAAGAGGAAGAAATCGAAAAAAAGGAAAGAAAAAGATGGAAAAAATGAAGAAAAAAGCGAAAACTCTAACGAAGAAAGCTAAAAAAAGTCTCATAAAGAAAGTGAAGAGGAATCCAATGAAGAAAGCAAAGAAGAGTCTAATGAAGAAGAAGAAGAAAATAATAAAAGGAAAAATAAATTATCTAAAGGAAAAAAGAAATCTATTAAAAAGCCAAAAGAAAAAACAAAAAAAAACAAAGATAATTATGAAGATGAAGATAATGAAAATGAATCAAGTGAAGAAGAAGAAGATAAAGAAAAAAAACCTAAAAAGTCTAAAAATCATAATCAAAAAGAGAAAATTAAGAAAAATAAAAAAAAATCTTTAAAAAAAGAATTAAGTTTGAGAGAAGCTGCACCAATAAATCTCCCAGAAAAAGATCAAGAAAAAGAAGAAGAAATGGACAATAAAGAAAACAAAGAAAAAAAAATGGAAGAAAATGAAAGGAGTGAAAAATCAGAAAAAGCCACAAAAGGAAAAAAAAATAAAAGTTCTAAATCAGAGTTTAAAAAAAATAAAAGAGACAAAAAAGAAAAAGATAAAAAAGCCAAAAGTTCCAAAAAAGAAAAAAAGGAATCTGAATCAGATGAAGAAAAAGAAGAAGAAAAAGAAGAAGAAAAAGAGGAAGAAGAAGAAGAATCTAAAAAGGATAAGAAAAAAAAATCAAAAAATAATGATAAGGATGAAGAACAAGAAGAGGAAGAAGAAGAAGAAAAAGAAAAAAAAGTTAATTCTAATAAAAAAAAAGCAAAAAAAGATTCTGAAAGTAGAGACAAAGGTAATAAAAATTCAAAATCTAAATCAAATAAAAGATTAAAAGAATTAAGCAATTCAGAAGAAGAAGAAAAAGAAAATAAGAAAAAAAATAAAAACAAAAAGAAATCAAAAAAGAGAAAATCTGATGTTGAAGAAGATGAAAGTGAAGAAGAAAAAAATGAGAATAAAAAAGATATTTCATCAGAAGAAGAAGATAAAATTAAAAATCGAAATAATAAATCCAAATTCAAGAAGAATAAAACATCCGAAAAAGAAGAAAAAGTTGAGGATAAAACTGAAAACAAAAAGAAAAATAAATCAAAAAAAAAATGAAGGAGTTTCAGATAATGAAGAAGAAAAAAAAAGTAAAAATTCAAAATCAAAAAATAAAAAATCATCCAAAGAAGAAGATAAAGAAGAAGAAAAAAGTATTAGTTCAGATGAATCTAATAAGAATAATAAAGAAAAGCACAAAAAAAGCGTTAAAAAAAATAAAGAAAAATTGAATGAAAATATAGATAATAATATTAATATGAATGAGGAAAATGATAAAAAGGCAGAAGAGAAAGAAGGTAAAATTAAAAATGAGAAAATAATCGAAGAAAATGAAATTAATGAAGAAAGAAATAAAGAAAAAAATAAAGATGTACTAAAAGGTAACACTAAGGAGTCAAGTGAGAAAAAAAATGATATAAAAAATAAAGAAGAAGATAAATTAAAAAATTCAAATGAAGAAGTTAAAGAAAAAAATGGAGAGAGGGAAGAAGAAGATAACAATAAAATAAAAGTAGAAACAAATGAAAAAAATAAAGAAAAAGACGATTTAAAAAAATCAAATGAAGAAGATAAAGAAAAAAATTGAGAGAAGGACAAAGAAGATATCAATAAAATAAAGGTGGAAGCAATTGAAAAAAAATTTCGAAGAAGATAATATTAGTATTAAGGAAGAAATAAATAATGAAATATTAATTAAAGAGGAAGAGCCAGAGCCAGAAAATAAAATTCAAATTATGAATAAAGATAATAATTCTTCAAATGAAAAAGAAATAAATGAAAGGAAAAAAGATAAAGAAATGAACCCAAAAAAAGATGATAAAAAAGAATCAGAAAATAAAGAATCATCTGGAAAAAATAAAAAGAAAAAAAATAATAATGAAATTTTAGAAGATAAAGATGGAGATAAAAAGAAAAAAGATAAAAATAAAGATAAGAAAAGTACAAAAAGAATAAAAGAGGAAAGAAAATTTAAAGGAGAGAAAAAATCAGAAAAAAAAATAAAAAAGAAGGATGTAGATGAATCTGATGAAGAAGAAGATAAAGGTAATTCAAAAATAAAGAAAAAAGATAAAAAAAGAAAGGATAAGAGAAATAATAAAGATAAAGAAAAAATAAAAAAATCAAAAAATAAAAAGAAAAAAGAAGAAAACTCCGAATATGAAGATAAAGAAAATGAAGATGAAAAGAAAAAAAAGAAATCAAAAAAAAATAAAAAAAATAAAAGAGAATCAGATGATGATAAAGAAGACGAGGAAGAAGAAGAGGAAGAACAAAAAGAAACTGAAGAAGAAGAAGAAAAAAATAAAGACAGCGAAGAGGATGAAGAAGAAGATTATAATAATAAAAAAAAAGAAATAACTTAATTTATGAAATAAATAATAAATTTAAAATATAATATTCTTTGGCTTTATAAATATATATATTTATATCGTTTACTTGCTTTCAAAAATATAATTCAAAATTTTACTTTGTAAGCACTCCAAAGTTATTTATGCTTAAAAAAATATATAGGTAAGCTTTCATTACTTTTTTCATATTTTATATTATATTTTGAATTTAAAAACATTGCATTTCATAATTTTTATATATTTAATTTGGTTTAGAACTTAAATTTGTTTAATTCATATATTATATTTATTATCTTTTTATATAGTTAGAATATTATTATTTTTATCTTTATTATCAATTATCTAGATTATAGAGTAAAATGTATAAGCATAGCCATTCTTTCACATGATTTCTCTGTTAAAACATATCCAATTTTATTAAAAAATTCTTCATGCTTTTTCAATTCATTTTTATTTTCTTCAAGAATATCAATATTTTCTGTAATATTTTCATTAACTTGGAATAAAAAGCTTTCATATGAGGATTTTGGCTGTGTATCTATATGATCTTTCAAAAATCCATTTTCATTTTTAGATTGTGGCTCTTGCTTTATTATATGAATATTTGTAATATAATCTTTTTTAGAAGTATTTTCCTTTTTTTCTTTCTTTACTATTTTTTTTTCTGGTTTTTTTTCTATTATATTTTTATTAATTTTATTAATTTTATTATTTTTATTATTTTTATCACTATCAGAATCTGAAGAAGAACTTTTTTCTCCTTCTTTAATATTTTTTTGCTTATTTTTATCAATTTTTAAATCTCCTTCTTCTAGTTTTTTTTCTTCATCATCTTCTTCTTCTTCTTCATTCTTATTCTTTTTTACATTATCTTTTTTATTCTTTAGTTTTTCTTCTTCTGAGCCATTTCCATCCATATTTTTGCCTTTTTTATTTTTTTTTTGACTTTTTTTGTCATTTTCTTTATCTTTTTTGTCTTTTTTATTCTTATTCTTTTTATTATAGTTATCATTTTCAGTATTATTATCTTCTTCATTTTCTTCTTCCTTATTATGTATTTTTTCTTTTTCAAATTTATTATTTTTGTTTTTATTTTTGCTATTTTTCTTTTCTTCTTCTTCTTCTTGAGAATTATTTTTTTTTTATATTTTTATTCTTTTTTTTATTATCTTTTTTCTTCTTTTTATTGCTTTTCTTAGTTTTTGTATCATCGCTAGAATTATCATCTTCACTTTCTTCATCATTTTTTTCACTGTTTTCTTCTTCGTCTTCATAAGAATAATTTTTTCCTTTTCTTTTCTTTTCTTGAGAAATATCCATTTCTTCTTCTTTATATTTCCTTGATTTTGTTTTTCCTTTTTTATTTTTTGAATCTTTTCTTTCATTATCTGATGATGAATTATCCTCTTTATTATTTTCTTCTGAATCTCCTTCTGAACTTTCATATTCATTCTTGTTTTTCTTTTCGCTTTTTGTTTTTTTGCTTTTACCTTTTTCTTTTTTATCTTTTTTGTCTTTTTTCTTTCTCATTTTTCTTTTGTTTTTTTCCTTTTTGATTAACGATGAATGAATAAACCTCCCACTCAACAACAGAATAAGATAAAATTTTCTATTAGGGGAATTATTAGTTTAGTTTAATTATCATTAAGCAATAATTTTGCTTATAAAATAATAAAAATTATAAAAATTGATACATGTGTTCCATGGGGATTGGGGATTGGGGATTGGGGATTGGGG
>Ga0247608_10002427_pt1 | contig 23361 bp, 17 predicted proteins | sample 176DNAGHGlowgp2_FD_193490 | JGI IMG/M metagenome (GOLD analysis project Ga0247608, IMG submission 193490) | Sheep rumen microbial communities from Palmerston North, Manawatu-Wanganui, New Zealand - 1766 DNA GHGlow gp2 | ecosystem: Host-associated > Mammals > Digestive system > Stomach > Rumen ...
GCCTCCGAGGACTCGCGCACCGCCTTCGCCGCCGCGCGCGGGTCGGAGTCGTTCGCGATCGCGTCGAGCCGGCCGCCGAGGGCCTCGACGGCGCGCTGCGCGCGGTCGTCGTCGACGCGCGAGCCGCCGAGCGCCTCCGCCTCGTCCCTCCCGCCGGAGGGGCCGGTCGAGAACGACGACACCTCGCGCGAGAGCGCGCCGCCGCAGTGCGGGCACGACGGCACCTGCGATGTCGCCCGCCGCGCGAAGAACTCGAGCAGCAGGTTGCAGTGCGGGCAGTGGAATTCGTAGACGGGCATCGGAAAGGGTTGAAAGGGTTGAAGGGGTTGAAAGAGTTGAAAAGGTTGAAGGGGTTGAAAGGATCGTTCCACTCGTCACTCGTCACTCGTCACTCGTCACTCGTCACTCGCGCGAAGCGCGCTGCGCTCGACCTCGTCGGCGACGCGGGCGGCGGCGTCGGGGCGGGCGGCGGCGAGGAGGGATTCGCGCATCGCGGCGCGGCGGGGGGCGTCCGCGGAGAGGGACGCGAGGAGATCGGCGAGGGACTCGGGCGAGAGGGAGCCCTGGGGCGCGACGACGCCCGCGCCGCGGGCGGCCATCGACTCGGCGTTGCGCGACTGGTGGTCGCGGGCGAGGCCGGGGAGCGGGACGAACACCGCGGGAAGGCCGGTCAGCGCGAGCTCGAAGCAGCTCGACGCCCCCGCGCGCGACACGCACAGGTCGGCCTCGGCGTAGCGGCGCGACATGTCGTGCTCGAAGCCGAGCACCTCGAAGGCGGCTCCGGAGAGACCCTTCTCCGCGTAGAGCGCGCGAACCTCGTCCTCGTTGCGCGTGCCGGCGAGGTGGACGACGCGGATGCGCGCGGCGAGCTCCGGGTGGCGCGCCGGCAGGAGCGCGAGCGCCTCGGCGACGGCGCGGTTCACGGCCTTCGCGCCCTGGCTGCCGCCCATGACGAGGAGCGAGAACTTCGCCGGATCGGCCTTCGAGCCGCCGATGCCCTTCCCGAACTCGGCGCGGAGCGGGAGGCCGGTGTCGGCCAGGCGCGCGCCCTCCGGGAAGTAGCGTTCCATGCCCGGGAAGCAGACGCAGATCGTCCTCGCGAAGCGAGCGAGGTGCGCGACGGCGGATCCGGGGATGGCGTTGGCCTCGTGGAGGACGACCGGGACGCCGAGCGATCGCGAGGCGAGGACGGGGGCGATCGAGGTGTAGGAGCCCATCGCGAGGAGGGCGTCCGGGCGGAACGCGCGCAGCTGCCGCTTCGCGGAGCGGTAGGCGCGCCAGAGCTTGAGGAGCGACCTCGGGCGGCGGGGCGAGACGGGGTCGACGGGGACGAGCATCGCCTCCGCGCCCTCCGGCAGGTCCGCCTTCGCGCGCTCGGCCTCGACGGCGCGGCCGGAGAGGATGACGGCGACGCGGTGGCCGCGGCGGCGCAGCTCGGCGGCGACGGCCAGGCCGGGGAACATGTGTCCGCCGGTGCCGCCGCAGGAGACGGCGACGCGCCGGGCTTCGTGGGATTGCGTAGTGTCGGGCATGACGGGGATGATAGCAGAACGCGCGGCAAAAGGAAAACGCGCGATGGTTCCGTTCGCCGCCATCGGTTCGCGCGTCCGCAGGGGCGTCGCGGGGGAATGGATTTTCCGAGGCCGGTCTGGTATACTCGCGGACATAGCCCTCCCCACCATCCATCTTCCGAAATGAAACCGTTCATTCTTCCCCTTTTCGCCTGTTCCGTCCTGTTCGCCGTGTCCGTGCGCGGGGACGCGTGGGTCACGGGCTCGCCCGACCGCGCCGACCCCGTGTCCTACGCCGTCGGCGACGAGGTCTCCTGGACCTTCCGCACGGAGAAGATTCCGCCGTCCGCCGCGGGTCGGGCGCTCGGCTGGCGCTGGACGGTCGCCGGCGACGGTCCGGCCGCGACGGGGACGGCGCCGTTCGTTCCGGGCCAGCCGCTCGTCGTCACCCACTCGTTCGCCGCGCCCGGATTCCTGCGCGCCTCCGCGTCGCTCGTCGACGCGGAGAGCGGCAAGGCGATCCGTTCCCACGGCGCCGTCGTCGCCGGCGCGTCCGGCGCGGGCGCCGCAATCGCGGCGCTGCCGCCGCCGGAGGAGCCGGAGGACTTCGACGCGTTCTGGCGCGACGCGAAGGCGGAGGCGCTCGATCCGACGCTGCCCGCGGGATCCCTCGCGCCGGCTCCGGACCGGGCCGCCGCCTCCGTTCCCGGCTTCCGTCTGACGACCTTCGTCGCGTCGCTCGGCCCCGGGCGCGCTCCGGCGACGGGCTGGGTCTCGTGGCCCGTCCGCGCCTCCCAGGGCTCGCTCCCGCTCGTGGTGCGCTTCGACGACTACGGCATGGGGCCGCAGACCTTCCCCGGCGACTTCGACCGCGACGCCGTGTTCGTCCTCGTCCATCCCCACGGATTCCTCCCGGGCAAGGACCAGCGGACCTACATCGACGCGTTCAACGCGATCTCCGACGGCGGACATGGCGGCGCCTACGGCTTCCGCGACGCGGAGAACGCGCGCCCGGAGACCTGCTACTTCCGCGGCATGGTCCAGCGCGCCCTCGCGTCGGTCCGTTTCGCGAAGACGCTCCCGATGTGGGACGGCGAGCGCATCACGCTGGCCGGACGCGGGCAGGGGGCGTTCCTCGCCGTCGCGTGCGCGGCGCTGATGGACGGCGGCCCGGCCTTCCTCCGGCTCTCCGTCCCGTGGCTCTGCGGCCTCGGGCTCGACACGTCGTGGCAGCCGAAGTTCCAGCCGGCGCTGCGCTACTTCGACACGGTGAACTTCGCCCGGCGCGTTCGCGTCCCGTCGCAGATCGAGGCGGACCTGCTCGACACCGCGCACTCGCCCGCCGGTGCGGCGCGCCTCTACAACGCGCTCGGCGGACCGAAGCGCCTCGTCTTCCGCCAGGGCGAGGGGACCGAGCCGGTCGCGACGCTCGAGGCGAACTCCGCGGACTAGAAGAACGCCTTCGCGAGGGCGAGGATGCCCTGCTTCCAGGGGACGCGGTGCGAGACGCCGCTCTTGCCCTTGAAGTCCGCGAGGTGCTCCACGTACCAGTCGTAGTTGCGGACGAGCGCCTGCTTGTTCGAGAACTTCGGCGCGAAGCCGATCTTCTCGCGGGCCTTGTCGATCGAGACGAACGAGTCGGTGCACGCGGTCTCGTAGACCCACATGTAGAGCGGCGAGAGATGGAGCTTCTCGAGGAAGCGCAGCGTCCAGATGACGGGCTTTGCGGGCAGTCCGACGATCTTCTTGCCGAAGCCCGCGCGGTCGAGCACGGCCTGGTAGTCCTCCCTCATCGTCGTGTATTCGGCGGCGCCGACGTTGAAGACGTCGTCGACCGTCGCCGCGTCGAGCGTGAGGCAGCTCCAGATGGCGCCGCAGAGGTCCTCGACGTCCATGAGCTGGTAGCGGTTGGAGCCGTCGCCGATCATCGGGAAGTCGTGGCCGTCGTGCGCCCAGTCGTAGAAGAGGGCGAAGACGCCGAGGCGCTCCGGGCCGATGAAGGACTTGGGGCGGATCACGGGGATGCAGAGGCCCTTCCCGCGGAACTCCGGGACGAGGTCCGTCTCGACCTCGACCTTGCACTTGCCGTAGGGGCCGACGCCGTCGAGTTTGTCCGTCTCGAAGAGCGGGTGGTGGTCCGGGATGCCGTAGACGGCGGTCGAGGAGATGTAGACGCAGCGCCTCACGCCGAGGTCGACGCACGCCTGGAAGACGTTGCGCGTGCCGTCCACGTCCGTGCTGCGGATCTCCGCCTCGGTGTAGAGCGGCAGCGCCGCGGCGCAGTGCACGACCATGTCGTAGCCCTTCATCGCCTCGGCGAGCGCCGGCATGTCGCGGATGTCGTTCCGGATGGGCTTCACCCGCGGGTCGTCCTTCTCCGGGTAGTCGAACTCCGCGATGTCGTAGCTGGCGACCTGCTCCGCGCCGTTGGCGAGGAGGTGCCGCACGAGGTTGATGCCGAGGAATCCGGCGCCGCCGGTGACGAAGATCTTCATGGTGGGAAAGGGCAGGGGAGTGGTGTCGTGGAAAACGCCATCCATTCTACTTGGACCCCCCTCCGGATGCAAGGGGCTGCGCCGTTCGCGGAATTCGGGTTGCCGGTCTCGCGCCGCGCATGCTATCCTCTTTCCCCGTGACGAACGGACAGGCCATTGGATCCCTTCGTCCCGTCCGCCTTCTCGGGCGCGGCGGGATGGGCGAGGTGTGGCTCTGCCGCGACGAGGCGCTCGGCGTCGACCGCGCCGTGAAGTTCCTCCTCGCGGAGCGCGCCGGCGACGCCGCGCTCCGAGCGCGCTTCGCCGCCGAGGCGCGCACGCTCGCGGCGCTCGGCGACGTCCCCGGCGTCGTCCGCGTGCATGCCGCCGGCGAGGACCCCGCCACGCGGAGGCCGTTCTTCGCCATGGACGCGCATCTGCTCGCGCCGGACGAAGTCCGCGCCGTCTGCACGCGGAGACTGGGGCTTTCCGCCGCCGCGGCGGAAGCCGTGCTCCACGCCGTGTTCGCGGAGTTCGAATCACACGCAGAGAGCGCAGAGAACGCAGAGGTTCCCTTCACCCTCCAGGACGCGCTCGGCGATGAGGCCGCCGGCACGGCGCGGCAGATTCCCGAGCGATCCGTTCTTTCCCTCGCCCGCGAAATCGCCTCCGCGCTCGCGCGACTGCACGGACGCGAGCCGCCCGTCGTCCACCGCGACATCAAGCCGTCCAACCTGCTCTTCGCGGCGGACGGACGCCTGCTCCTCGCCGATTTCGGCGTCGCCAGGACGCTCGACGCCGCCCGCGCGGAACTGACGCGCCCCGGCTTCCAGCCCGGCACGCAGCGCTACGCCGCGCCGGAACTGCTCCGCGGCGACCCCGCCACGCCGGCCGCCGACTGGTATGCGCTCGGCGTCGTGCTCTTCCGCGCGCTCACAAGCTCCTTCCCGCAGTGGGGCGAATCTCTCCCGACGCGCGAAGGGCTGCGTCCGTTCTCGCCTCTCTGGGAACCGCTGCTGCGCGATCTGCTCGCCCCCGATCCCGCCCGCCGGCTCGCGGACCACGCGGCCTTTTCGCGCCGCCTCGACACGCTGGAAAAGGCGCTCGACCGTCCGCGCGAAGGCCGGCGGCGCTTCGTTCTTCCCGCCGTCGCGCTCGCCGCCATCGCGCTGCTCGGCGCGGGAGTCGCGGCCCGTCTCGCGTCTCCCGTCTCGCGTCTTGAATCACACGCAGAGAACGCAGAGGCCCCTGCTCCGGCCCGTCTCGCGTCTCCCGTCTCGCGTCTTGAATCACACGCAGAGAGCGCAGAGGCCAGTCTCGGCGAAGCCGGCCTCCGCCTTGAGAGCGCGGAGTCCGGAGACGACATCCTCGACGCGGTCCGCGAATTCCTGCCCGCCGTCGACCGGATCGTTGAGGAGCATGGCGTGCTGCTTCCCGATTGGAACCTTCCCGTCTCGCAATTCGAAGCCAATCCGGCCGCCCGGGAATACCGGCTCATCATGGCGCGACGCGCGTTGGACAGGGCCGAACGGCTTCGCCGGAAGGCCGAAGCAGGAGAGCAACTCTCCGACAGCGACTTTTCGCAGGGAATCGTCACGCGCGACACCTGGGAGGCCTGGCTCGCGCGCCGGCGCGCGAAGGACGGTTCCGTCGGGCCTTCTCCGGGCGAGGTCCGCACCGTAATGCTCCCCGGCGGCGTTCCGCTCGATCTCGTCTGGGTTCCGCCCGGGACGTTCGCGATGGGGCTCTCGGAGAAGGAGCGCGCGCCGTGCAGGACGCCGGCCGGCACGATTCCCGGCGACGATACCGACTGCGACGGGCTGCGCCCCCGAACCGTCACCCTCCCGCGCGGCTTCTGGCTCGCGAGGACCGAGCTGACCCAAGCGCAGTGGAGCAAGATCGAATACGGGGAGGCAGGGAGCTCGACCCCGTATTACGCCAATCGACCGAGAATCCTCTCGTGGAAAATGGCGGAACGGACCATCAAAAATCTCAACCGCCTCGACACTGGACTCTCCTTCCGGTTTCCGACCGAGGCGGAATGGGAGTGGGCCGCGCGCGGCGGTCCTCTCGGAGGCGCCCACGCCTGGAGCGGCTCCGACGATCCGGCCGACGTCGCGTGGACGGCGAACTCCTGGCCTCCCGACGGCGGATCGCCCTATTCCGCGGATTTCCCCGAGGTCGCGACCAAGCGCCCCAACGAGCTCGGTCTCTTCGACATGGCCGGATCCTACTCCGAATGGTGCCTCGACCGCCACGATCCGCCGGACGGCGCCTCCCGGACCGACTACCGCGTCCTTCGCGGAGGAAACCTCTTCCTGTCCGCCGCCTACTGCCGCAACGGCTCCCACGACGCGGCCCCCTCCGACGACACCACCGGATGGACGGGCCTTCGCGTCGCCGCCGAAGAGGCGCCGTAAGATTCCGCCCGCCGCGCCGGAACCGGGGACGAAGGAGTCCGAACCATGAAACGTCCGAATCCGAGCAAACCGACATCCGAAGCCGCAGGGGGTTCGGGGGGCGCGGCCCCCCGTTCCCCCGTCCCCGAGACCTCCACCGGCCTCCTGCGCGACGTCTCGCGCGGGGGCGACGCCGAGCGCTGGCCCGACTTCGTCGCGCGCTACAAGCCCGTGCTCGACTACTACCTCGGCGGACTGGCCAAGGCCGACCCGCGCCTCACGCGCGACCTCTGGGACGACATCGAGCAGGAGACCTTCGTGGCGCTCCTCACCACGCTCCCCGAGGGCCGCTACGACCGCGCGAAGGGCGACTTCCACTCGTGGCTCCGCGGCGTTCTCCGCCACAAGGCGCAGCGCGCGCTCGAACGCCGCGGCGAGATCGCGGAGGTCCCCTCCGACGACGCTCCCGGCGCCCCGTCCACCGAGGAGGACGACGCCGTCGCCGACCGGCTCGCCGCCCTCTCCGAGCTCTGGCGGCTCCTCGTCCGCAGCGTCTTCGCCGAAGGGCGCTTCTCCGCGCAGAGCCGCGCGATCTTCCTGCGTCTCGCGTCCGGGCAGTCCACCGTCCGCGGGCTCGCCGCCGAGTTCGGCCTCGAGGAGAACGCCATCTACCAGCTCAAGAAGCGCGTCCTGACCCGCTTCGAGGAGAAGGCCGCCGCCCTCCGCGCCGGCGGCGCGGACCTCGCCGACCTCCTCGAGAAGCTCGCGGCGGAACCGTAAGATTCCGCGCCTCCCGCCGGAATCGTCCACGGAGCGGCCTTTCGCCGCTCCGCTCCACTGGATGCACGGCCCATTCGCCAGACCCCGCCACGTTCGCCGGCAAGCGGAAGATTCCGCTTGCCGGCGCGTGGCGGGGTCTGGTAGAATCCGACGCCGACAAACGAACCGAACTTCTGCGATCCGCATCGCAGGCAGCTCACCACTGGGAAACGGCCAAACGGCGCCGCAAGGCGCCGGTTTCACGGAAGAGCGACCTGCCGCCCGCGCCTCGGCGCGCCCCCGGCTTGTTCTCTTCCCAGGCGCTTGGCCGTGCCTCCAGTGGAACAACCACCGGAGGCGCGCCCCTTCTTTTGCCCCAGGGCCGCAACCGCACCATGAACGGGGCGAAGGAACCGCAGGTCGTGCACGACGTCTACAAAATCATCAGACAGCTCTGGCTCGCCGTCATCGCACCAGGTGCCGTCACGCTCGCGCTCCTCGTCCGATACGAGGACTGGGACGCCGCCTACGCGCACACCTCCTTCGACGTGTTCTTCTGGATCACGGTCGGCATCCTCGTCCTCATCGGTGTCGCGGGCAACGTCCTGATGTTCCGCAGCCGCGGCCCGATGCTCCTTCTGGAGAATCTCGGCGTCCTCGGCGTCCTCACCATCCTCGTCTCCGTCGCCACGCTCGTCGCCACCTTCCTCTTCGTCCTCCTGGCCATTGCCTCGATCTTCAAGAAGGACAGCCGAAGATGACGGCATGAACGGCGGAACCGACTTCCGCATTTACAATCCACCGAAAGGACATCAAGCCATGCCAAATCACATTTATGCCGCCGAATACCTCCGCGAATTGTGCGAAAGGCACCGCACCGATCTTGCCGGTCTTGCCCGGTTGACCGGCCGGAGTCTGGGAGAACTTGAAGCGTGGGCGTCGGGCGCACGGCATCCCTCTGAAGAACTTGTGAGGGATGTAAGCCAGATCAACACGCGTTCCTTTGAAGAAGAGCGCGACTCCATTCCCGAAGGATACGGTTCGTTCGACGGTGAGGATGACATCTCCGAAACGGAAGCGGCGGAAAACTGGTTCGACGACGCCATCGGGGCCATGGAAGACGGTGGGGATTGATCAATCGGCAACAAATGGCACTCGCCATGATACGCAAACTTCCAATCTATCTCCTTGTCGACACGTCAGCCTCCATGACGGGTCGCCCCATTGAAATCGTGAAGGAGGGCATCGGAATGCTCGTTCAAGGTCTCCGCGAAGACCCACGCACGCTTGAAACCGCATGGCTCAGCACAAAGAGTTGCAGGCTCGACTCCAAAACGGAGAGAAGAACATTAAGGTGCGGATCAAAGAAATGTTTCCTGGCGGCCCCAGAACCGGAGATCCCATAACGATTTCCTCGATTGAGGAGCTCAATCATCTTTTTGAATCATAGGACTTCTAACTAACGCATCCTCAAACAACAACAACAACCCAAAGGACACACATCATGGCACAAATCAAGCGAATCCCGGTCTACCTCGTTCTCGACGTTTCCGGCTCGATGGACGACACGATTGGCTCCGTCAAGGACGGAGTGAATCTCTGTTTGCAGAACCTGAAAGAGGATCCTCGGACGAAGGAGACGGCCTGCGTCGGAATCATTACCTTCGAAAGCGAGGTCAAGGAAATCCTCCCGCTAACTCGACTCCAAGACATCGCCGATTGCCCTCCGCTTACGACCGGTGGCGGAACGGCTTTTGGAAGCGCTCTCTTGAAGGCCGTCGAATGCGCGCAAACGGAGGTCGTCAAAAAAACGCCCGACACGCCCGGAGACAAGAAGCCGATGGTCTTCGTCATGACGGATGGAGAACCGACGGAGGACGACGCCTTCGTCGAGCAGGCCATCCAGGACTTTAACGCCTACCATTGGGCAACGGTCATTCCCTGCGCCGTGAGCGGCGCCAGCGACCGTTTCCTGAAGAAACTCGGAAACGCGAAAGGGGAAATCGGTATCCGTTTGGACAATCCGTCTCCCGACGCCTTCAAGAAACTCTTCAGGATCGTTTCCCAGTCCATCGCTTCCGGCAATTTCGCCGCTATCGCGGAAGCGGCGAAACAGGATTCGAGTTTCTCGATGCTATAAAGGTTCGAAGATGTCAAGCATCCTTTCTTCCTGGCTGCCCTTCCTGTCTCGCCCGCGCGGGCAGGAAGGGCAGACGCCGAAAGCCGAGACGACGGGAACCGAAAGGGGCCTGGGCGACAACGCCTCTTTCCCTCCCGGCGATCCACGCAACGAATACGGCAACGTCCCTCCGCCCAGAGACGTCCCCTACCCGACCGAAAACGAAGCATTCTCGACCGTTTCCGTGGACCGGAAACATTCTCTCGTTGCGGCCAGCATCCGGGGTTTCGACCACCGTTACGAGAGTTCCGTCGGATTCCGCGATGACAGTTTCCGCATCGGCTGCGTGAACGACTGGATCATCGTCGCCGTGTCCGACGGAGCCGGCAGTTGCCGATTCGCCAGAAAAGGAGCGGACGTTCTCTGCGCCACGTTTCTCTCCGAGTTGACGAAGAAGTTTTCTTCCGCGGAAACCCTGAGAACGCTCAAGCGTCTTCGGAAACAATCCTTCGACGACTACTGCGAACAGCTCCGCCGTTTGCTCTGCAAGGTGCTGTACCATGGGCGTCTCGCCATAGAGGACGAAAGCAAAAACTTCAACGAAAATCGACCGGCCGGCGAGTCGCAATCTTCCCCAAAAGACTTTGGCGCGACTTTTCTCGGCTATGTCGCCCATCGGGAAAAGGGTAGAAAATGGATGTTCGTTTCCATCGGAGTAGGGGACGGCGCAATGGCCGTTGCGGAACCGAACGGAACGATCCATCGCCTGAACGAACCGGACGAAGGCGAATTCGACGGAGAGACGCTTTTCGTTACGGCGGATGGGATACAGTGGAACGAATGGGATTTCTGGAAACCCAGGACGAAGGCCGTCGTCGTCGATTCGTTCGACTACGCCCTTTGCATGACGGACGGCGTCAGCAATCCCTTGTTCGAAACCGACGCGGGACTCGCAGATTCCGCCCGGTGGAAACGGGCATTCGAGTCCCTTTCCGATCCGGACAAGCTCGACTCGCCTTGTCCGGTTCCGCCTGTGGCGCTCCTTCCGGGAAACTCATCGGCGGGGAAACAACTCGCCCGATGGCTTGAGTTTTGGATCAACCCTTCCTATGCCGACGATCGCACGCTGGTCGTGTTCCACTAGAGGTTGTCAATGAAAGAAATCACCGCTACGGACGGCACCCGCATCCGTTTCGACGACCGGAATCCGATGTCGGGAGGCCAGAAGGACGTGTTCCCGGTTTCCGAACCGGCCGGACACGTCATTGCGTTCGTCCAAACCGCCTACCGCGATCTTTACGGATCGATTCCGAACCGTTCGAGAATACATAAAATCGTGACGACCCTCCGACCCCTTCTCGATACGGCGGATAACGGATACTGGCGACTCGTTTTCTGCTGTCCCGACAAACTCGTCGACGACAGACGCACGGAAGACGACGCAAAGCCCTTCGCCTTCACGATGCCCAAATACCGGGATGAATTCATTATCAGCCCGAATGAACAAAAGCGACTTGGAATCGACGGACAGGGGGAGCGGACAATCGAACTCTACGGAGATGTCAAGAATTTATTCCACAAACTACCCGACAATGAACGCGGAGCTTTCCCGAACTATTTGAAAATCGCGCTGAAGCTTGCGCAGGCCGTCAGGAGATTGCACTCACTTGGATTCATCCACACCGATTTAAGCCTAAAAAACGTGCTGGTGAATCCGCTCAAAGGAACGGCTTGCATCATCGACATCGACGGCATGTCCGTCGAAGGAATGTACGACCCCATGGTGGACGGAACGTTGGATGGAACATGTGCTCCGGAAATCCGGCCGTCGTCACAGTTTCCTGACGAAACTGAGAAGGTTCGTCCTTCCGAACTTACGGATCGACACTCACTGGCGGTCTTGATCTATCTGCTGCTGCTGCATCGCCATCCGTTTCTGGGCGGCCGGTATTTTGAGGACGACAACGTTGACGATACGACTGCCAAACTTTGGCTCGATCCCATCTACATCGAAAGCGAAGATGCTCGTCGTCTCGGGAACCGGAACATGAAACGGGAAGTTCTCGACGGCATCTGGCCACAAGACAACTCTTCGAACGACGATTTGCTGCGAGCTTGTTTCCCTTGGTACGATCTGGAGGGATTCTCGGCCTCCAAGGTTTGTGGTCCGTTTCTGAACCAACTCTTCGAAAAGGCATTTGTCAACGGCGTGAAGAATCCGAGGGTACGTCCTCGCGCTCGTGACTGGGAAGAAGCACTCATCAGGACATCGAATCTTCTCGCACGATGCGACAATCCGGCCTGTTCCCACAAGCTGTTCGTTTGCACGGACGAATCCGCTCCCGTCTGTCCGTTTTGCGGAACGAAAGTCGGCGAACCGTTCCCGATTCTCGGATGCAGCGAGTATCCACGGAGGCCATGGTCCGCCCCGCCGCAAACGATCGTGTGCTATCACGAAAAGGCGATGTGGGCTTGGGATGTGTTCCACGACGTTTTTCCCGACGAAACTTCCTATGCGAATCCGGCATTCCGTTTGCGCGCCGGCTCCATTCGCCAAGAAGGATCTCGGTGGCTGTGGCGAAACGAACGAACCAACATGTCGGTGGTGGACGATTCCGGAAACGAATCGAAGGTCGTTCCCGGAACGGAAACGGAACTGAAGCCGGGTTTGAGAATGCGTTTCCGTTCATCCCTGCGGAACGACTGCGCCCGGGAAATGGTCGTCCGATTCTCTCATGGCCGGACTGCGTAAACAGGCGGAGACTGCATTCGTCCCGACATTGGACGAACGACTGAACAACGAATTCGGCGATTCGAACGAATCGGTTCGAGTGCCGGATGACGCCGTTTTCCGCGATTTGGAATCCTGTCTCGATCCGCAGCGCCGTTGGTATTGGTACATCGAACTAGCGGGATTGCGCTGGTTGGATGACGAATCCGTTCCTTGGAACGACCGATGCCGAACGGCAATCCTGCGTGCCAGATCCCGGTTCGAGTCGGGCACGATCCATTCGGCGTTTTCCGACTTGAGGACGGCGATTTCTCTTGCCGTTTCGAACGGAAACTTCGTCGAGGGAACGAAACAGGTGTTCCAAGCATCCGTTAATGCTTTCGAATCGGCTGTCACAAGCGCGTTCGGCGCAAACGCCTTTGAGAATTGCATCCGTCTCGGCGCGGAGTGGCTTCATCTGGTATCCGAATTTCCTTGTCTGGACATTGAGATTTCTGACACTGCGCTAAAAGCGATTGCGACTTCTGAAAAGGAGTCCGGTTCAACGTGTGCGATTGCGTCGGTTTTGTCGATCAACAAGGGAATCTTCGGGCTTTGCCGGACGGTCGTTCGTTTTGCACGGGGTGAGTCGCCGTGGAGAGACGAAACGTCTTCGCTGATGCGCGAATTGATCCGGAAGGCCACGGATGACTCGCAATACGGGAAAATCGTCGGCGAAATCAATGCCGAAATCGATGCGCGGGTCCGGTTGGAGGGAGCCGAGACGGCGAAGAAGAAGGCGGAGGCGGAACGGGACGAGGCGGTGCGGGCGGAAAGGACGATACGGATGGCGGTCGGGGCCGTCCGGACCCTTTTCGAGCGGGCGAGGGGCGGGAATACCGCCACGGCGGAGGAAGTTTCGGACGTCTTGCGCGGAATCGAAGCAATGCGGAACGAACGGGACGCCCTCGCAAACGCATGGGACGCGTGGCGCGAGGCGATCGATGCCGAAGCTGCGGCGGCCGGAAGGATCGAGGATCTGGAGGCGTTCCGGAACCGCACTTCGCAAAGCCCCGATGCCGTTTATCTCGACGAAGCGCGGAAGGAACTGTCCTGGTCCCAGGCGGTCTCGGAAACGGTGAAGGCGGCGGACGCCGCGGAGGCGGCGCTTGTGAAGTGGGTCGCTCGCGCCCCCTCGAAACCGGTCGTGGCCCGGCATCCCGTTCCGTGGCCGCCGTTCCGGTTCCAGGCGATTGTCCGGGAACGGATGCGGACGTGGCGCATTCCGGAGTTCGACCCGGAAGACTGGTGGGGAATCCTGGTTTCGCTTGCATTGGCCGGAATCGGATGGATCGTGTTTTCGTTCGCCTACCGGGAATATCCGATTTCGCGGTGGTTCGTGACGCTTTTGTTCGAAGGTGTCGCCGTCCTCGTGTCGCTCGGATGCCTGTTCGACGGCAATCCGGGGGAAGCCGGTCCGAAGCCCACCTGGCGTCCGTTTCGGCGTTTTCTGGAGCTCTGCGTCGCCGGATGGATGTTTCGGCACTGGTTCGAATGGCCCTTGTTCGGATGGGCCGCGACCGCCGCCGGGGCCGTCTGTCTTCTGGTGGGGCTCGTCAAGGGCGCGCGGGCGGGCGCGCGGAAGCGGGTGCGGCGCGAGCTCCTCGACGCCAGGGCGAAGTGGCTCTCGGAAGAGATTGCGAAGCGGTGGCCCGATTCCGAAACGGAAAAACGGTGGAACGCGCTGACGTCCGATCTGGAACCGCTTTCCAGACAACGGGCCGCCTGTCTGGAGCCGGGAACGGCCGATTCCGTCCGGTTCTACCGGTGGCGCGTGCTTTGGAACCGGCAGGAATCCCTGCGCGCGTGGGACGCGGTCCACGCGCAGTGGGACGTCCGCCGCCAAGCGCTCCGGGACGAGTCGTCGGACCGCGTCCGGGACGTCCGGGATGCCGTCGACGCCGTGGTGCGGGACGCCGGCGAATTGCTCTCGAGGCTCCGCGAACGGACGGCCGCCGCGGAAGGGGCGGTCGAGAAGTCCGTCGCCGCGGCGGAAAATGCGGCGGCGGCGTTTCCCGAGGCGGTTGCCTCGGCGCGCGCGGCGGCGGAAACGGCGGCGCGCGAAGCCGACGCGGCGCGTCGCGCGTGGGAAGCGGCGAAGGCGGCGACGGACGCGGCGGTCGCGAAAGAGGAGGAGAAGGAGAAGCGGCGCGTCGAAGCCCGGATCGAGTTCGCGCGGCTGAAGGACCGGACGGTTCCGGCGATCCGCGCGAAACTCGAACGGATCCGTTTGTCGGGAGACGTCACGAAGGCCCTTTTCGAAAGGATTGTCTCCGCCGAATCCGAACTTGCCTCTTGGGAGGCGCGGAAGGATCCGCTTCCGGAGGGGCTTCCGGCGGAGAGGCATTTCGCAGAAGAGGCGGACGGCCGGGCCGCGGCGTTCGAGCGGGAATGGATCGGACTTCGCCACGCCAGGGCCGACAAGCGGCTTGGCGCGGCCGCGAAGGCGTTCGGCGGAGGCAGGTTGGACGACTGCATCGCGGCGGCGGACGAATGTCTCGCCCTGGAACCGGGAAGGGGGGAAGCCGAAGAACTCCGCCGGAAAGCGATCGAAGCCATCGAAAGCCGGGAAAAGGAAATCGAGGACTGGAAAACCGACGCAGCGGAAAAGATCCAAAACGTCCACCCCGGTTCCGACGAGCCGTCCCGTTCCGTTTACGAGAAAATGACCGAATGCAACGAACGACTGCGGTCGTTTTCGTCGTGGAAGGATCGCGGGCGGGCGCACAACGAATACAATCACATTTGCGGAGGCGTCCGGATTCTGGAAGGCATCGGCCAGATCGCGGAAGCCCGCGAAGCGTTCCGGAAACGCAAGGCGGAAGCCGAAGAATCCGCCAAGGCGTGGCGGGTCTGCATCCCGGAGACGCTGTATCCGGCATCGGCCCGGTCGTCGGACGAGGTCTGGAAACGAGCCGACTCCGAAGCCGCGAGGGGGGCGACCGAATCGGCGAAGACCGAATACGAGCGTGCCGCGCGATGCGCCGAGGATGCGCTCCGGGACTGGAAGAAAGTCGTTCCGGACGCCTATCTGGCGATGGCGCGGGCCGCGGACAAGCCGCGCGGATCGAACCGGTTGAGCCGCTGGATCGCGCAGACGGTCCTGGATTCCTCGGACGTCGCGATTTTCAAACCGCTCAAAAACCCGGAAACGTGGACGGGTGAATTCGCCTGTCCATGGATGCCGGAGGGGTTGTTCGAGCGTTTCGTGTCGTTGCCTCGTCCCCGTGACGTTCTCTTCGCCATGGGAGATCCGAAGGCCGCGGGCGAGTGGCTGGCGGACTTGTTCCGTTTCTTCGAGGAAGCGAGCCGGATTGGAAGTCCGGCCGGCTGGCGTCGGGACCAGGAGGTCGAAAACCATCGGAAGACGTTGGAGGAATACACCAGAAAGCTGATGGTCGGAATGGCGATGCGCCAGGACGAACTTCTTGGAAGGATGCACGAAAACATCGCCTGGTTCAAGGCCGCGGAGCCAATCCGGGAGGCGCGGGAAGCACGACGGGAAGCGGCGGATGGCGTCGAGCGGGCCGGTCGTCTCGGCACGCTTTCCGAAGAGGTTCGTCGGTCCTTTGATTCCCGTCTGGAAGAGGTCGCGGAACTGGTCGGTCAATCCCAATGGGAGAAGGCCAGGCAAAAGGCGACGGAAATCCGGAACGATGCGGAAAACCGGATCAAGGCGTTTTCCGTGGAACGCGAAACGAAACGATCCAATGCGTTCAGGAACTGGCTGGAAAGGAATCCCTGCATCTCGCGGGAAAGTCTCGTAGCTCTTGGTGAAATCCTGCGGAGTCCTCCGTTCGACGCCGTGGCCGAATTGCCGGAAAGACGGTCGTTGTCCATCCGGCTCTTGGGACGATGCCAAGACCACGCCCTTGTCCGGTTGATGCAGGACGATGGGAGCATCGACGCCGATCTGCTGGCCGAAGCGGTCCGGGTCGTCCTTGATGCTCCCGAGCCGAAACTGGTGGACTGGTTCCAGACCATGCCAACGGCGGAACTCCAATGGAATGTCGGAATGCACTCGCCCCGGAACGGAAAACTGAACCGGCTCCTTTGGAGAAGAAGCGCCGAGTCCGGATTCCCGCAGGGACGCTCCTCCTGGAGGTGGCTCCAACAACAGGACCTCGTTGCGCCGTAAGATTGCACGGACGAGCCGGGAACGGGATTTGGAGAAAACGATATGGAAGAGAGAACGGACAAGACGACGAAACGCGCCGGCGCGCGGGCGCGGGTTGCGCTGTGGAAGGCGGCGCTGGGGGAAGGGCCGGGCGAGGCGCCCGGACCGTCCGGGAGGGCGCTACTGGCCGATTTGCGGAAGCTGTGGCTGACGCGGGAGGAGGAACAGTGGCGGGCGATGCGCGAGCCGCCGTTTCCGCTGCCGGTCGACCTGGCGGCGCGGCCGCTGTCCGCGCTCTGGGGGTGGTGGCCGGGCGTATCGGAACAATTCTCCCCCGAGGGTCTGGCGTTTACTTTGTCGAGTCACCATCAAGATTATCGACTTGTCAAACACGAACACTGCCGCTAGACTATAGCGGCACAACAACAATGGAGAAAACCATGCGCAAATCATCCACCCGCCCGAATCCAATTGAAGTTCTTTCTGAACAAATGAACGGCCTTGGGTTCCGTTGTCGGCAGAGCCAGAACGCATTTGATGGTTTCAGGGAACGCGTCAATCAACTTACTGAATTCTATAGCCAGAATCGATATAAAGTTGTCTTTATCGGCGAGCCTGGACGCGGGAAAACAACAATCATTTGCAACTGGCTCGGCCTTCTCCAGTCCGACATCATCGGTCGCCGAAACATCGATGCGACTTCTCTTTTGGCAACGGCAAAAGGCCGTACAACGGTGGCGGAAGTCCACATTCGCCAATGCTCCGAACCTTCAAGCCATATTCGAGTTGAGTATCTTCCGGTTGAACAGCAGAAGACGTTCATTAAAGAATTCTGTGAAGACTATTATCAACGTTGTGCAGGATTTGTGCCCGATGTTACCGATGCCACGGCTTATGCGGACGAAGACAGAACTTTTCATGACAACGCTCGAGGGAAAGCTACTGATTCACCGCACCTTGAAATTGATCGGCTCATTCGCAACATGGTAGGCCTCCCTCTGCAGCCCCAGTCAATTCCTTCTCCTGATCCGAATCGCGAGGCCCAGCGCCAGGAGATTATCGGAAGTGTTCTTCGCTATGGTTCTCCAGAAGACTTCTACAACGAGATGGTTCGGCGTGCCAATCTTGATAACCGTCAGCAACATGACTTCGGACTTGAACATGGCGACGGGTTCCGAGAAGAACTTGCAAGATTATTTAGAGAACTCAACAACGGCAATCTTGAAACCGCTTCGATTCCGAGACGAATCGACATTGATTTGTCGCCGGACGATCTTGATCTCCATCTTCCGGAATATGTGGAAGAAGTCATCGACACAATCGGGCTAGACGCGTCTGTCCGCGACGATCTCCAGGAACTGCTCAAATCTCCATCCACGCTGTGTGTTCTCGTCGATGGCCTTGAAGCCCCTCCATCCCCCAACATTCGATCGCTGTTGGAGAATACGTTTCTTACGGAGCTGCACGATCTTCCTCAAAGAAAAGCGGCTCTATTCATCAACACTACGCCAGACGCATTGAGTCGTGTGAATGGCGCAGACGGCGATGTGGAGCTTGGCAAAGAAATCAAGAGACAAGAGATCGATAGTGTCATCACGCGGGGGAACATCCCATACAACATCAACAACACACTTTTCGAAAATCCATGCGGGGCATACGAGATCGCCCAAAGCGCAAACATGCGTCGTGGTTTGAGGCGGCAAGCAGGGCTTAGGGCGCAATCCTCCATAATCAACTATTATGCGGATGAAGCCGAAGCGTTTCGCCAATGTGTCGATGATCACCTCGGGAACCTCATCACATCAACGAGGCGGTATTGCGAAGAACAGTCCAACTATATTCAACTGCAAATCGATCGGTTGAAAGAGTTTGACAATGGCCTTGACGGACGCATTCAGGCGGCGCTGGAAGCCATCATCTCCGCAGTTCAACAACAACGCGACATTTTCACCAGTCGGCTTGACGGTCATGTTTCGGATCATTGTCGAACAATCGCCTACTTGGCTATCTACCAGTGCCACTGGGCCACCGCTCGAGCCGCAAATCGTCGTTATGGCGGTTACCGGTGTTTCCATCATGATATCTACCAGCAAATCCGACAGGCCGGCCAACTGATTCTGAAGAAGGAAATGAAACCGTGCATCGATGACATCAAGCGCGCGTTTGGGCTTCACAACGACAATGAGGAAATCAAGCCGATCTTGGACGGTCTTCTCCAAGGGGTCGCTGCCGATGAACTTCGGCTCAGCAATCGAATTGGTGAAGAATTCCTCCAATGGTCTCTTGGACTCTTCGCCCCTCGCACGTTTGAGAACTGTTTTTGGGACCATGTGCAGGGTATTGTCGGACGAGGTTACCACTCCCGTGTGTACGGCGAGTATCTTAACATCATCGGGCATGGTCGCGATTTCATCAGGAATCTGATTCGGGCTGCCGTTCTTGAGTTGCTTGACAACCTCTTGAGTCGACTTTGCGCCGATTCCCGCCAACCATAAATTCGGCATTGAAGGATCTGCTTCAATTTATGTACAAAGTTGTTTTCATTGGTCAACCCGGAAGCGGAAAGACAACGATCATCTGCAATTGGCTCGGTCTTCTTCAGGCCGACATTGTCGGTCGCTCGAATGTTGACGCGGCTTCTCTTTTGGCAACGGCAAAAGGCCGTACAACGGTGGCGGAAGTCCACATTCGCCAATGCTCCGAACCTTCAAGCCATATTCGAGTTGAGTATCTTCCGGTTGAACAGCAGAAGACGTTCATTAAAGAATTCTGTGAAGACTATTATCAACGTTGTGCAGGATTTGTGCCCGATGTTACCGATGCCACGGCTTATGCGGACGAAGACAGAACTTTTCATGACAACGCTCGAGGGAAAGCTACTGATTCACCGCACCTTGAAATTGATCGGCTCATTCGCAACATGGTAGGCCTCCCTCTGCAGCCCCAGTCAATTCCTTCTCCTGATCCGAATCGCGAGGCCCAGCGCCAGGAGATTATCGGAAGTGTTCTTCGCTATGGTTCTCCAGAAGACTTCTACAACGAGATGGTTCGGCGTGCCAATCTTGATAACCGTCAGCAACATGACTTCGGACTTGAACATGGCGACGGGTTCCGAGAAGAACTTGCAAGATTATTTAGAGAACTCAACAACGGCAATCTTGAAACCGCTTCGATTCCGAGACGAATCGACATTGATTTGTCGCCGGACGATCTTGATCTCCATCTTCCGGAATATGTGGAAGAAGTCATCGACACAATCGGGCTAGACGCGTCTGTCCGCGACGATCTCCAGGAACTGCTCAAATCTCCATCCACGCTGTGTGTTCTCGTCGATGGCCTTGAAGCCCCTCCATCCCCCAACATTCGATCGCTGTTGGAATCCATTCCTGCGGATGAACGCGAAGTTGTGAAAAGAAAGACAGCTCTATTCATCAAATCGAATTGGGACGACTTGGGGCGTGTGAGCGGTGCGGATGGCGATGAGAATCGCGGCATAGAAATCAAGCGTCAGGAAATTGACCGCGTCGTCACAATGGGAAACATCCCATACGATATCAACAACACGCTTTTCGAAGACCCATGTGGTGCGTATGTTGTTTCTCTCAGCGCCGGCTTGCGGCCTGGCTTGATCCAGAAACTGGGGCGAGGTATGAAATCTTCCATTACAAGCTATGATGAGGAAGTAGCCGAAGTAATTCGCCAGAATATCAACGCCCATCTTGAAACAATTATCAGACCACTTCGTCTTGCCAAAGTTCGGATCGAGTTCGCGCGGTTGAAGGACCGGACGGTTCCGGCGATTCGCGCGAAACTTGACGCAGTGCAGGCGATCGCCGCCGGGATGCCGAAGGTCGCGGTGCGGCTGGCCGCGCTGGAGGACGCGCTGGTCGCTTGGAAGAAAAGGGCGGATGACGGCGCAACCGATCTTGAAACGGCGGAATCCGATGCGGAGGAGATGAAGCGGCGTGCCGGGGCTCTGGATGACGAAGCCCGTCAAACGGCGATGCTGTCCGTCGCCGCAGAAAAGGCGCGCAAACTTGCGGAGACGGCCCATACGGCCGACGACGCGCCGGACTTCGCGAAAGAGGAGATGGAGACCGTCCGGCGCGTTTTGGAAATCCTCACGTGCCAGACGGACTGGACGAAGGCGGAGAAGGCGTCCCGAGTCCTGCGAAGGGTCGAAGAGAGGAAACGACGGTTGGAGGAACTCGCTGCCGAGTATTCCCTGCTGGCGGAGCGGTTGGAGAAAACCGGTCAGTTGGAAGACCGGGTCGCCGCCGAACGGGAACAACTCCTCTGGCAGGATCCGGAACTGGTCCCGGCTCCCGTCCCGCCCGCCGTGTTCGTCCGTTCGTCCCGGCAGTTCGAGGACGTTCTGGCGAACCTGTCCGAGCGAGAAAAACGGGCGGAAGAAGACCTTTTGCGGATCGGGAAGGCGCGCAACGTCCAGTTCGCGACGTTCCGGAAAGAGGCGACGAAAGCGTTCGACACGGCACGGATGGCGAAGCGGCTCGGTCTGCTCGACGACGAGTCCTCCTTCGGTTGTCATCCCGGGGTCGAGATCAAGACCGTTTTCGACGACCAGAGGGCGGTTTGGACGGTGCAGGGCAAGGGATTGGGATGGCGCAGTGACAGCCTGGATCTCGATCCGCAACCGGCGGTCCTGTTCGGTCGGACCGCCGATGGTTCGTTCGAAGAACGTTGCCGGACCGTCCTCGGGTGGTACGGACTGCTGTTCGACGTGCGGGGATTGCGGCAGGAGAAAGCCGTCCGGGAACTTTCCGGAGAACCGCGGAGCGAATACGAAACGTTTCCCGCCCCGGCGTTTCTCCGCTTGCGTGAACTCGCCGGAAGCCGTCCGGTCGACGATCCGGAAGTTCGAGAGCTCGTCAAGACGAGCCGCGAGTGGAACCGTCTGTGCGAGAAGATCGAAACGAGAAAGCCTCGGAAGGGCGACCAAACCGACGACGGACACCGCAGGGCGTTCGGGAAGGCGGCCGCGGCCGTCCGGCGGTTAAAGAAGCTGTGCGAAACGTGTCCGGTCGGTTCGCCTGCCGTTCAAACCGAACTGCGGAAGCTTGACGAGGCGGCGAAATGGGTCGCGGACAACCGTCTGCCCCGCAAAAACGCATTGGATGCGGAATTTGACGTGTGCCAGGACCTCGAGACGCTTGAAGCGTTCGGCCATCCCGTCGATCATCGGTCGGACTATCTGGAAGAAGGGCGCGAGCTTCTGCAACGGAGCGAATTCCTGCGCGCGACGGACGCCTTCGCCAAGGCGCGGACCCGGTTGACCCGGATCTTCAGAACGATGGCTCCGCGGATCGTCGGCCAATCGGAAAACCGGATCGTCGTGGCGGTGCCCGGAACGGATAGCCTAATGGAATTCGGCCGGAACGGAGACGGCCTCTGGTACGGGCTCAGGCCGGTGACAACCGGGCAGTTCCTGGCCATTCTTCCGGAAAAGGCGGACAAAGTGTGCAACCGTTCCGGAACCTGTACCGGAATGACTTTGCACGAAGCGGAGGAATTCGCAGAAAAACTAACGAGACTCGGACGGAGGGCGGGCTTTCGCCTGCCGGACGGTCATCTGGACTGTTTCCGTATTCCGTCTTTCAAGGAGTATCCCGAGAAATGGGCGACCGTCGGGTCAAGGGCCATTTACCCGAACGACGCCCGGTTCGGCGAGTGGTGCGAAACGGTCGACAAGGACCATGATTGGTATTTCACCCTCCGATACGGGCTCACCCAAAAGAAAGCGGATAGCCGGTTCGACGACGTAGGATTCCGGCTGGTCTGCCAGTCGTCGGAAAGAGAGCCGGAAGCGGAAGGGAAAAACCGGCGTTCCCGGTGGCCGGGAACGCCGTGGAGACGAACGTAAAATGGACGAAACAAACGAATCTGCTTCCGATGTTCTGGCGCGCACGGCGCTGTGGAAGGCGGCGCTGGGGGAAGGGCCGGGCGAGACGCCCGGACAGGCCGGGAGGGCGCTGCTGGCCGATTTGCGGAAGCTGTGGCTGACGCGGGAGGAGGAACAGTGGCGGGCGATGCGCGAGCCGCCGTTTCCGCTGCCGGTCGACCTGGCGGCGCGGCCGCTGTCCGCGCTCTGGGGGTGGTGGCCGGAATGGCGGGGTGGCGACGACGGACCCGACGACGTTTCGATCGGCCACTGGCGGGGCATGCATGACGCCGCGGTCCACGCGCGGGTCGCGTTGTTCGGACGGCCGGACGGCCTTGATCTCTATCCGGTCGCGGTCCAGATGGCGGCGACGCTCCTGCCCGCGCTCTTCCACGCGACGGCGCAGGGCGATGCGCATGCGTTCGCGCTCGCGCTGGAGACGCTCTCCATGCCCAATCCCGGATATATCGAACTCGACGGTCCGACCGCCTGGTTCGGCTCGAGGGACGTTAGCCCCTTGTTCGATCCGGAGCGCGAAACGGACCAACTCGAGGAATCCCTCCGGCGGGCCCGTGCGAGTCTCTTCCGGCTCGGACTTCGCGCCGGAATCGCCGAGGCCGCGTGGAACGCGATGCGGCTGCTTTGGACGAATCCGGGAGACGTCGAGGCGTCCGGATTCCGATTCCGGCGGAACCGCGGCGGTTTCCTCCATCCGCCCTGGGCGGGGCTCGCGTTCCGGGCGGCCGACGCGGGCTGCCCGGACGCGATGCCCGTCGCGGATTCGTTCCGCGAGGCGCGCGCCGAGGACGGCGACCGTTTCCTCTCCGAGGCGGAGCGGTGCCGCAGGAAGATCCGGCGTTTGTCGCGGGCCTGGCGGCGAATCGGTCCTCTCGCGGGCGGCGAGCCGTCGTTCTTCTCCGTCGCAGAGGAGTGGGCGCGCACGGGGGACGAGGAGGGAAAACTGTGGTTCCTCCACGAGAGGCAGGCCCGTGAACGGACCGCCGGAAAATGGATCCGCGCGTTCTCCCCGGAGGAAGCGGAAAGGGCTGGAAGGCCGTTCCGAGCCGAACTCGCCCGCGTCGCGCAGGAGACCGGGGATCCGGTTGCCCGGTATTTCGCGCTCCATGTCGGGCACAACCGGCTTCCCCTGCCGGCGGGACCGGCCCGGGACGAGTTCAAACGCCTCTGCCGGGAGGGCGCGCCTCTGGCGCTTGCGTCGCTCGCGCGTGCCGTTCTGGGCGGAGAGTGGCGGGGAGACGCCTGCGGCCCGTGGAGGCCCGCGCCGGTCTGGTCGGGAGACGAAACGGAAAACG
>Ga0247608_10002428_pt1 | contig 23358 bp, 21 predicted proteins | sample 176DNAGHGlowgp2_FD_193490 | JGI IMG/M metagenome (GOLD analysis project Ga0247608, IMG submission 193490) | Sheep rumen microbial communities from Palmerston North, Manawatu-Wanganui, New Zealand - 1766 DNA GHGlow gp2 | ecosystem: Host-associated > Mammals > Digestive system > Stomach > Rumen ...
TCGACCACGACTGCCGCGAGGGTATCTGCGGTATGTGCTCACTCTACATCAACGGTACGCCCCACGGCAAGACGGAGCGCGGTGCTACCACCTGTCAGCTCTATATGCGCCGCTTCAACGATGGTGACGTGATCACAGTAGAGCCTTGGCGTTCAGCAGCCTTCCCCGTCATCAAGGACTGTATGGTAGACCGCAATGCCTTCGATAAGATCATCCAGGCAGGCGGCTATACCACCATCCGTACAGGTCAGGCTCAGGATGCCAATGCCATCCTCATCCCCAAGGAGGATGCCGACGAGGCAATGGACTGCGCTTCCTGCATCGGTTGTGGTGCTTGTGTAGCAGCTTGTAAGAACGGCTCTGCCATGCTCTTCGTATCGTCTAAGGTATCTCAGCTCGCCCTGCTTCCTCAGGGTAAGATTGAGGCTGCCCGTCGTGTGAAGAACATGATTGCCAAGATGGACGAACTCGGCTTCGGCAACTGCACCAATACTCGCGCCTGCGAGGCTGTCTGCCCGAAGAACGAAACCATCGCCAATATCGCCCGCCTCAACCGCGAGATGCTGAAGGCCAAGATTGCCGACTAAGGAGATTCACCTTAATTATAATAATAGAGCGCCGCAGAAATGTTTCTGTGGCGCTCTTTTTGCTGGAAAACAAGCAAGGGGCGTTAATGCAAAACCCTTTACTCTTCCTTCACGTTGCCTACGATGTCGTCGATGGTGGCAACGGTGTGGCCGTCACGATGACGGAAGAGGTTGAGGATGTCGCGGACGGTCTTTTCCTCTTCTACCTGCTCGTCAATGAACTGGTCGATGAAGTTGATGGAGGCGCGGTCGTGCTCGGCATCAGCCACATCAGCCAGTTCGTTAATCTTCTCTGTCACCCACATCTCGTGCTTCAGCGTGCGCTCGAAGATGTCCTTAGGGTCCTTGAAGTCGTTCTCAGGAGCGTCGATAGCCGTTACCAGGGCCTCGCCACCACGGTTCAGTACGAAGTCGGCCATCTTCAGGGCGTGCTCCTTCTCTTCGTTCGAGTGGTCGAACATCCAGTTGGCAAAACCTTTCCAGCCCTCCTTGCGGAACCAGAAGGCCATCTCGAGATAGAGGTTTGATGAATACAGCTCAGCTGTGATTTGTGCGTTAAACGCATCTTGCATCTTTTTTGAAATGTTCATCGTCTTTTTCCTTTCTATTTAAAGTTGAAATGTTTTTAGATTGTGTTTATGCTGCAAAAGTACAACATTTTCTTGACTTTCCCTTTTTCTTTCAGAATTATTTGCTATATTTGCAGTTGGAAACTTATTGTTGAACCCCTTAGGGACGAATATTCTATGTTTTCTCTTTTCCCTTGAACGACTTTACTTTCATGCCAAGCTTGACGGGCATGATGGCATTGAGGAAGATTCCTACGATGTCTGCTATGGTAAGGTTCAGCACACCGGTATTCTCGCCGTATGTGGTATTGGCAGGGGCTCCGAAAATGGAAGCCACAGCAGTAGCCACGCCATCGCCTGTCAATGTAGATGGCTTTTTGTGACTCCATAATAATTTTCTCTATAGTTTCTATCTAATAGACGTAAGATTCTTCATAGCAGTGGCTCCCACAGATGTCGCTGCATGTCAACGTGGCCATTGGCTTTGAACGTTACGTTTTCTTCTTTCAGAAGTGCTTGCTGGCGGCTCCATCCAGGAGCTGTGCGTCCCTGCTTGTTAACCACGCGATGGCAGGGTAGGGAGGCTGCTTCCGGTGCATAGCGCAGAGTGCGTCCTACCATACGCGAATGAGTTGGCCAGCCCGCCCAAGCGGCTATGATGCCATAGGTGGTCACATGGCCGCGAGGTATCTGACTGACGATGTTCAGCACGTCACGTTGGAACGCTAATGCCTGCGCTGGCAGCATTTTATCAGGATAGTCTCTCATGTGCGTCTTGAGTATAGTTCATCCATTCTTTTCGTTCTGACTCTGTCATTTTCTCGATGGCATAGCGGAGGGTGGTGCGAGGCATCTCGTGGGCATGCTGGCGGAGGAAGTCACGGAGCAGATTCATGCTGCACCGCTTGCCCATCTCACGCAGCATCCAGCCTACTGCCTTATGCATCAGGTCGTGAGGGTGGTGCAGGTGTTTCTCGGCATAGCGCAGGCACCACGAGGGGTCGCCTTGCTGGGATGTTTTCCAGGTGCAAACCATACTTATACGTTGGTGCCAGAGGCAACTGCTTTCGGCTAAAGTATCGAGAACTGCTATCTTATCCCCTAACTGGGTGGGCAATAGCAGCCAGTGTCCCAGAATCTTTGGAGCAGAGAGGTCTACCAAGTCCCAGTTGTTGGCCTGCTCAGCATATTGTAGATACATTTCCACGATTTCATCGCGTTTTCGGATGGCTTCGACATCATTTTCCAATCGTCTCGTAGCTTGTTTTTCAAAGAGTGCCACCATCAAGAGCAGCCCGCAGAGCCTTACTTCATGCCATCGCGACATCAGCAATGCCGGTATTTCGCTGAGCGGCGTGTCCTTGGCAGCCTTGACTACCTCGCGCGTTTGTGGCACCTTCAGTCCCAGGAACTCGTCACCTTCGCCGTATTCACCCGGTCCCGTCTTGAAGAAGCGCATTAGTATTTGCCGCTGCCCTTCGTTGTGCAGCGACTCCATATATGCCGTAATCTCATTTGCTGTTGTCATTGTCCTTGCGCCATTTTTCCGATTGATAGTGCAAAGATAGGAAAAAATAGTAATATTTCATTCTTCCTAAAGAAAATAATGCATTTTTTTCTGTTCTTGTTTGGCGATATGGAATTATTTGCTTTTTTTTGCAGAAGGTTAAATAGATGATAGAAGTCAGCCATAAATGTACGAAGAGCAGCAGTTATACAATGATGTGATCTACGTAATGTTTTACGGAGGAGTAACCCTTTTGTCCTTTGTTGCATGTGGCTATCTGTTGTTCCGTCGCGGTAATGCCTTTGTGCCCGAGATAACGCCACCTTTGTGTCTGCGCAGGTGGGTGGTAGCCTTTTTTGCACTGATGGCGCTGGGTCATATCTGGTGGACATTGTTGGCTTGTTACCACATAGTCAGTGATCCATGGATAGCTCTTGTTGTGGGAGCAGGGTTAGACTGTCTGACACTGGTTCCGGTGATGATGGCGATGCTGTTGGTGATGCTGCAAGACCGTCGGCGCTCGCTATGGCCCATTGTTGCGGCATTGGTGCCTGTTGTGGTCATTCTGGTGGTGTGCATCGTTCTCCATAGCAATACCTATGTGTCATTGCTGAGAGTCTATCTCGTATTGTTTGGCATTGTGTTTATGATATTTATGACTCGAGCGGTCAGGCAGTACGGGCGATGGCTGCGCGACAACTATGCCGACCTGGAACATAAAGAGGTGTGGCAGAGTTACGTGGCAATATTCGTATGCTTGCTGATACTTTGTTTCTACATATCCATCGGTAGTGATAGCACCTTTGCATATGTTGTTCAGGCAAACGACTTCGTACTTATCGGACTGCTACTCTGGCGTGTGGAGACGCTTCAGACGCTGGATGATGCAGCATCCCAGAAAGGCCTAATCGAAGCAGAAACGCCCATTCCATCGGTAGTGCTGCCAATAGCGACAACCTCAAATATCGGTCAGTTGTTAGAGCAGCACTGCGAGACCCCACAGCTTTATTTGCGTCATGACATAAGAGCTGACGATCTTTGCAGAGCCATCGGCACCAATCATAGTTACCTCAGTCAGTACTTCACTCAGCAGAATACAACTTACAATGCCTATATAAACAACCTGCGCATTAGTCATTTCATCCGTCTTTACCGTGAGGCTGTTGCCACCGGACGCTCTTTTACCGCTCTTCAGTTGGCTTTGGAAAGCGGTTTTAAAAGCTACAGTACGTTCGGGGTGGCTTTCAAACAGCGCATGGGGCAAACCGTAACGGCATGGATGCATGACAATACCGAATAAAGTGTTTTGGAGGAGACTTTGTCGGGCTTTTTATTTGTAGAATCTGCAAAACTTGTCTCAGAATTCGCAAAAATATGCTTTCCCATGTCTTTGCGTTTGCATGTGTCGGCTGTTTTTTGTAATTTTGCACTAACTTTATTGCGAACAAATTCATAGGATTTAACTATTTTGGTTATAGCAAACGAATGGTAGAATTAGGAATGATAGTATTAGATATGAGAAAGATTGTTTTCACCGCGGTACTGCTGGCAATGAGTTTACCCCTCGTTGCTAAGCAGAAGCCCGCGGCCCAGCCATTACAGCCTTCAGCGGACGAGCAGGTAATGCTGCAACGTATTTATCAGGCGCAGTCCAGTGGCAGCGATTCAGATTTTTATGAGGCGTATGAAGCTTATATGAGCTATGTTGAGGGTCGCAAGGAATGGGATAAGTATTACCGCACGTGGATGAACCGTGTGATATATGAGATAAACCATAAGCGTTTCCATCGGGCCTACTCTGAGATACACCATCTCACCGATGATGTCAAGTGGCGCCATCATGAGCAGTATCTCTATATGGCTAACATGGGACTGGGTTTTTTCTATAATGGTCGTAACCAGCCAGAGATGGCAGAGAAGTATTTCCGGCGGGCTCTTCGTGGGCTCAATGCCGAAAAGGACCCCGTGGCTGTGTTCAATGCCTATCTCTCGTTGGCACAGTCGCTCAGTTTCACGAATCCGGCAGAGGCCATGGCCTGCCTTGACAGTCTGCCACAGCAGATGCTTAAGAACCCAATGTATGAAAGTGGTGTGTTGGGTTATCGGTGTATTATTGCCAACAAGATGGACGACCGTAGCTCTTTCTACCGTTATTTCTCCCAGTACGACAGCATTCGCCAGCATCAGTCAGGGCAGTTTAATGCTGCCAATCTCGAACAAGTAATGGTATGCCGTAGTCTAATGGAGAATGACTATAAGCAGGCCCTTGCCTGGTGTGACTCCGTCGAAGAGCCTCTGACAGCCACCGAGCTGCGCATTAACGTCTATGAGAAGATGGGCGACTGGCAGAATGCTTACCGTTTATCTAATGTAAAAGACAGCCTTCTGCTCGTTGAGGAACGTGCGTCACTGGAACAGCATCTGGTAGATTTATCGAACGACATTGTCAAGTCCCAGGCCGAGCAGGAGAAGGCCGAGGTGCGGCGTACACAGCTGGTTGTCGTCGGGCTGATGGCACTGGTCATTATTGGCTTGCTGATGAGTATGCTTGTCTATCGCCACAAGAAGAACCGCCGATTGGAGGAGCAGTTCCAGCAGTTGCAGGAGGCGCGCCGTCGCACCGAGGCAGGGCAGACCATTCGTCGTGCCTTTGTCAGCACCATACACGATAAGCTAAAATCGCCCATCAGTGTGCTGATAGGCTATGCACGTGTTTTCAATAATCCGGACTTTCTGCTTAAGCCCGAGGAACGTCCGAAACGCTACAAGGACATTCTCAATGCCGCCCGGACTATAGAGTCAATGGTGGACCCGGTGCTTGACTCCTACGCCCGAGGGGCTGTCGGAATCACCGAGGAAGAGAAGCAAATCTGCATCAGTGCACTACGGGCTCCGTTACTTACGCTGATTAACACCGCAGAACTGATTATTGACGGCGACGGACAGATACCACACGAAGATTATATGCAGCTGCGTGCCAGTGTGTGTCATGATGCCTACCATGTGGGTACCTCTACGCATCAGCTCATCCTGTTCAGTCTTTACGGCGACGATGTACAAACCTCTAAACAGGTCTGCATAGGACTGAACGAAATGGCACGTAGCGTGCTGAACAGTTATGACCTGCAGCCATCTTCAATAGACAAAAACCGCACATTGGCCACAGAGTTCAGTACGACGGTGAGCAACGATGTGACAATTATTACCAGTCCGCTGCTGCACGAGCTGCTGAACTGTCTGCTTGACAACGCCGATAAATATGCTACTGGCGGTACGGTACAGATGAGCTGCAGTGCCAATGCTGACGGTACATACGCTATATCCGTCAGCAACGAAGGTCCCGTTATTCCTGCCGCCGATACGGAGCGTATCTTTGAGCCCTTCGTTCGCCTGTCACCCGACGAGTGCAGCCTTGGCATTGGCTTGTCGTTGGCTCGCCGTCTGGCCATTACCATGGGGTATAGCATATATCTGGATACGGAATATACCAAAGGTGCCCGTTTTGTGGTTACGGGCATCTGATTTTCCCCAAAAAGTATGGTATTTTCCGTTTTTCTTTGTATCTTTGCCTGCCAATAAGGTTATCGTATTATGAAGAAACTGTTTTTGTTAACGTTGGCTGTTATGTTCTTTAGCGTAGCAGACCAGGCAAAGGGTGACGGTCGGGAAGCGCCCTCGACAGCTCCAGAGGGTGTAGAGGCTGTTGACTTGGGACTTAGTGTAAAGTGGGCTAACATGAATGTGGGTGCAAAGCGTTCTACGGGTTATGGCACGTATTTCGCATGGGGCGAAACCCAGCCAAAGACCTACTACTCTTGGACCACCTATAAGTGGAGTAAGGGAGAGGGTCAATTGCCTGTCAAATATTCAAATAACGACAGAAAGTTCCAGTTGGCACCTTCTGACGATGCTGCTCATGCCTGCTGGGGCGGTAATTGGCGTATGCCAACGAAGGCAGAATACGAAGAGTTGGTTAATCCTGACAATTGCACTTGGGAGTGGACCACGAAGGATGGCGTGAACGGCTATAAGGTTACCGGTAAGCGCACTGGCAATTCTCTCTTTTTGCCCATTACAGGCTTCCGCTTCTATGATAACGTTCAGTTTCGCGGTATCTATGGTATCTACTGGAGTTCATCGCTCTATACGACCAGTCCCAACAAGGCATGGTGTCTGGAGTTTAACTTCTCCGACATATCAGTGCATTACGGCAATCTCTCAAGTAATCGGTTCAGTGGCCGCTGTATCCGTGCCGTGCAATAGGTTTCAGTTTGCCGGCATTGTGTGGTGCGAAACAAAAAAACTGCCAGTCCGTAACCTTTTGTGACTGGCAGTTGTTTTTTTTATTTCCTCGTCCAGGTCTGGGTCTCGTAGAGGAATCCGATGTATCCACGCACCTTTAGCGTGTTACCCTCCAGCCAGATGGAGCACTTGTAATCCTTACCATTCTTGGGATTGTAGATGCGGCCCCCTTCCCATTTGTCTTTCTTCTTGCTGAGCCCGGACAGGATGTTCACACCCATCAGTTTTCTCGTGCGCAGTTTCTCGTCCTTGTTGTGCACGTCCTTCGTGTCAGGACCCTTTTGCAGCCACACAATCTTGCCGTTCACCTTACCATTGTGCTCATAGATTTCTACCTGCGCATCGCCAGCCTCGGTGAGCCACTTACCCTTAATGTCCTGTGCATAGCCCACCATGACGATGAGTCCAAGCACGATACTGAATAAAACTCTTTTCATAATTTGTTGATGTTTTTTTGTAAATACCGCTCGCAAAGGTACAATTTTTTTTCCTAATACCCCCTGCTTTTTCTGATTTTTGTCTGTCATTTGAAAAAATCGTAATCGATTTTTGTGTTTGTCAATAATAATACTTACCTTTGCAGTGATGAGAACGAAGATGATCCTTTTGACTACAGTTGCTTTGACGGTGACGGCATGTGCCTCGCTCACACCTGCAGAAAAAGCTGAACGCATCCGTCAGGTGCAGACGGCGCTCAATGACCGTCACTATTTAGTGGATGTAAAGGAGATGTACCCCCGTCGTGGCCCGTCAAGAAACATCGCCAGCGACTGGTCGCTTGAAGTCAGGGGTGACACTCTGGTGTCATATCTGCCCTATTTTGGTAGAGCTTACAGCATACCTTATCTTGGTGGTAAGGGTCTGAACTTTACTGCCCCCATCAGCAAGTATAGCGACTATGTTACAGCAAAAGGTGTGCGCGTCATCTCGCTCGTTGTTGACAACGGCGAAGACGTCATATCGTACCAGCTGGAAGTCTTCGATAACGGCCAAACTACTACAGCCGTCCAGCCCCACGAAATGGAAAGTATATCCTATGGCGGCGAACTCTCCTGGCCGCAATGAACAGTCTTGGTGCAGGCACCGTTTTCCATTACTTTATTTTCCATACGTTGAGCACTATGTCCCCCGAGTCCTTCACCCATTCAGGCTGACATACGAAGAGCGCATTGTTCAGCCAGTCATAGCGACTGTCCTTAGGTGCTTCGAATCGCGGTGCAGCCTTGAAGTAATAGTACGGACGTCCCTCGGCATCCCTTCCGTCACATACCATACCATTATTTCTGACGTGAATATTCACGCCGTCGTCAGTCCTTATCGAGTATATAGCCTCCAGCTCCGTGCGTGTGCCGTTAGCGCCCAGCAGCTGATAGTCGGCACCGCCAGGCAGGATGGTTCCTTTCAGCAGCGGTCCTTCAAACGTGCCGCCCGTAATGGGTATCACAATCCTTCGCCCGTGCTGGGTTTCGCCTACGGTATAAGCCTCGCCGATGTTTACCCTCAGCTGTAGGGCGAACTCCAGCTGTGGTGCATCCTTAGGCGGATAGGTCTGTGCGCTTAACGAATGCATGAATGCCGTCAGCGCAATGATTACAAAAAGTCGTTTCATCCTATTTAGCGTCATTTTAAGCAATTCATTTTTATTCTTTCATGAACTTCCTCTTCATTATTTCAACAGTTTCTTGATTTGCTGTTCTGAGGCCTCAGGCAGTAGTTGGTGGAAGTGGCGAAGCATCCTTTCGTACGACTCTTCAGGCGTACGTCCGCATTGGCAAGCTTCACGACCCAGCAGCTGCTCAGGAGTGGTCAGTAGCGACCACCCCCAGCCGTACTCCCTGTTGTGCTTATCCACGGGGTAGATGAAATCCTCCGTTACGATGTAGCAGCCCATCTCGAGACGGGTGACATAGCCATCAAACCGGCTGCGCATCTTCGGCCCTGTAAAACCACAGGCAGCCCTCAGCTCACGTGTTATCATGCTACCCTGTTCCTGCAGTGTCAACAGGATAGCCTCCTCGATGCTTCCTTCTTCGGGCTGCTGATGCGTGCTGCGACGGTAGTTGAAGAAATCGGGCCACCACTCACGACTGATGAAGCCTGCTTTCCCGGCAAAGAACTTGCCATAGACGCAGCCTCCCTCCGTCACCACTGGTCCTTTCCATTTCCACAGTGGCCAGTCCCAGCCTCCGTCGGGAAATACTACATAGCGACAATCCGGGTCAGCCATTTCTTCAGCAGAATAACCACGTACACCACTGTCAAAGAATGGCAGAAACCCAATCTGCTGGATCACTTGCATCAGCCCTATCTCCGTGTGGAATGTCATACCGTTCATCGTCGTATCAATTTTTTCAGTCAGTCTCTATTTTCTCTGGCTTGTCTGGCAAAATCAAAGAGAGCCTGTGGCAGGTGACAGTAGCCCTGAGGATTCTTGTCCAGGTAGTCCTGATGATATTCATCGGCAGCATAGAAATTCTTCAGCGGCAGCCTTTCCACGACGATAGGCTCCGCTGTCAATGCCTGCTGCTCAGCGAATACCTTGTCGACAACTGCTAGCTGGTCCTCAGAAGTGTAGTATATTCCTGTCCGATAGCGGGTGCCCTCGTCGTGCCCTTGCTTGTTGAGGCTGACGGGGTCAATGGCCTTGAAGAACATGTTCAACAGGAACTCCAGCGTCACCACCCTCTCGTCGTACGTTACCCGAACCGTTTCGGCATAGCCGGTCTGGTCGGTATATACTTCCTTGTAGGTTGGGTTCTCGGTGTTTCCGTTGGCGAACCCCACCTCCGTGCCGACCACACCATGTATCTGTTTGAAGTAATGCTCTGTGCCCCAGAAGCAGCCTCCTGCTAAATAAATCTCTTTCATATTCTTTTGGATAAAAACACCTGTTTTACACTATTTATTGACAATTCATTACGACAGCTATGACCAGCGTTTAGCTACCGTTTGTCCTGTAGCCTCATTAGCAGGAACCAGTCGCGAAGCAGCTTCTTATGCCTGTTCTGCGAGTCTGCTACCAGTAGGAGCCATCCAGGAAACGGCTGGCAGAGCCCTTCATAGTTGGCAAAGCGTCGGCTGACAAGATTGATACGAGTACTGAACTCCCTGACCAGGCGTTTCTCCAACAAAGCGCTGTCAGCGGGAGTAACCTCGTAGATGCGTATCACCGTCTGGGCCCCTATTTTCAGTTTGGGTACCCTGATTTGCCGTTCCAACACCAACAGTCGTCCGTCACCAAGGGCACACAGCTCAGCGACCCCGTGAAAGTACTTCCTGCTGATGGGCTTGTCAGCACGATAGAAGTACTGCCGGCTGGGTTGCAGCTGGTCGTCAAACGTCTGAATACGAAGCAGTGAGTCGCCCTTGAGTGGTCGTTCTGAAGTTAAGAAGAACCGATGGCGTAGCGAGTCGTACGTCAAAGCCTCAATACCATAATTGGGGTCGGCATTCTTGAATATCTCCGGCATTTGTAGCCTGCGTCCCGTGCGTTGCCCGTCCAAATGGTATTCGTATACCTCGTTATCCTTCTCTCCGGCTATGAAAATGGTTTTCTCAGGAGGAAAGAAACACACGGCCTCCACGTCGCGGTTGGGTAGTCCGCTCGACCGGAATCCCTCATTCTCCATCCTGGCGATGCGCCCCTTGATGGTGTCAATCTCCATACGTACCACGAAGAAGCCGTCAGTCTCCGACTTGTCGCTCACCAAGGCAAAGCGGTTGTCGCCCAAGGGTGTTACTCCGCTATAGTTGCCAGGGGGCAACAGCCTATGGAACTTTTGTGGGCGCTGTGCTGATGCAGTGCCGAAAGCCAAGGCCATCAGCATTACGACAAGACCACAGTTCCGCAGCATGAAATCCCTCTTAATACTGTCCATCGTCTGTAATTTGTCTGCAAAGGTAGTGTTTTTTAAGAAAAAACCCGTAACTTTGCACCGCAAAAGTTAAACGGATGCTGAATAAGCTTTTTTTCCATCATGCCGTAGCGTTCCTGGTGGTAGCCATCTGGGGTTCAACGTTTGTATTCACAAAATTGTTATTACTGGGCGGACTCTCAGCAGCACAGATTTTTATCCTGCGCTTTATTATAGCCTACGTATTGCTGTTGGCTTATTGTCTGTACAAGGGCATCCGCTGGGTGGCCGAGAGCTGGCAGGACGAGCTGCTGATGGCTATGTTAGGACTGACGGGTGGCACGCTGTATTTCCTGACGGAGAACAGCGCGATGCTCTATACCACCACCACCAATACCTCGCTCATCGTAAGTCTTAGTCCGCTCGTCGCCTCGGTGCTCATCAGTATTTTCTATCGTTCGCAGCGCCTTAGTCGGCTACAGGCCATAGGTTCGCTGCTGGCAGCAGTCGGCGTAGTGCTGGTGGTATTGAATGGCCATTTCGTGCTTCATCTCTCGCCCATCGGCGACGCCCTGGCCTTCTGTGCAGCACTCTGCTGGGGAGTCTACAGCCTGCTGATGATACCTGCAAACAGCCGTTACGACGTGCTGTTCATCACCCGCAAGGTGTTCTTCTATGGTCTGTTGTTCATGATACCATACTTTCTGTGGAAGCCGGAACTGGGCATCAATATCCTTATCGGCAAGCCGTATCTGGTCTGGAACCTTCTGTTCCTCGGCAGTATAGCCTCCATGCTTTGCTTTCTGGCATGGAACTGGGTGCTGAAGAAGTTGGGACCTGTCGTCGCCACCAATTATGTCTATCTCAATCCCGTCACCACCATTGTATTTGCCTGGCTGATACTCTCCGAGCAAATCACCCTCTTCTTCCTTTTGGGTACCCTCCTCATTATCCTTGGCATGTATATGGCTGACAAATCATAAAATTGTTTAGTCAGTATTTGATAAAAATGTGCATCGATTAAACAAACACGAAATAACCTTAATTTTTTAAATAAAATTCAGCATTTGTTAGCAATATTCTGCTCCTTTTGTGTCTAAAAAGGTACGAATAAGAACGCAAACTGCAAAGAAATAGAACGAAAATTTTTCGGCCCGAGAAGGTTAAAGTGGCAGTCGTAGTATGAAGCGTGCTCCGTCGGTATAGGTTGAGTCCAATACCACATCGCCTCCCATGCGGCGGGCTACGGAGCGTGCTATGGTAAGACCTATGCCGGTTCCGTCGTAGAAGTTGTCCAGCTGAACAAACTCTTCAAAGATGTGGGCCGCCTCCTGCTTGGGTACGCCGATGCCGGTATCCTCTACGATGAACTGCAGGTATTGTTGTCCTTTGTTGACGGATAGGGTTATCTTACCCTTTACGGACGGGTCAGCCTGCGAGTATTTCGAATAGGTGAACTTCTGGGCATTGTCCAACAGCTGGCTCAGGGCCTGTGTGGCTTGCTGCAGGTTGGTCTGTAGCATGACGCTCTCAGCCTCTGGAGCTATCAGCATGTCGAAGTCTATCTTGGGGTTCGTCGTTATCTGTACCTCTTCGACGGCCTGGGCTGCTATCTGTACTGCCGGCACCTGGTCGTTGCACTCTATCATGGTGCGACTGTTGGCATCGCTCAGGGCCAGCATCCTGTTCACCAGTCCGGTTATGCGGTTTGTGTTCTCTGTGATGCGTTGGCTGACGTCTCGCTTGGTATTGTCGTCCAGGTCCATGCCTGGGTTGGTGATGACTTGTGTAAAGCCTGACAGTATGTTCAGCGGGGTGCGTATCTCGTGTGAAATTTGCTGGATGAAGTTGGTTTTCATCTTCGATGCTTCTTCTGCCCGCTCGTTGGCTACCTTCAGCTCCTTATAGCTCTGCTCCAGCTTACGGTTGCTTTCCACCAGTTTGTCATGTTCGTCGGCGAGTTTCCGTGCTGCCTTGAAGCGGAAATGGGTGAACAGCAGCAGTCCCACTATCAGTATTACGGCGATGCCTATCATAAAACGCGAGTTCTGCAGCTTGCCCTGCATTTCTATTTCTTCAACCTTATAGAGTGTGTTCAGCTCGTCCAGCTGAAGGCGCATGTCGCGGGTGAAGGTGGAGTCCTTGCCCTGATAAAGGTTGCGGAACAGCCGGGCGGCCTCTGCCGGGCGTCCCAGCCGCATCAGGATGTCGCCTCGCAGGAGACTTGTGTTGCCCCCTGCGTTCAGTCCCAGACGTTCCAGGCTGTCGCAGTATTCCAAGGCCTGTTTGGGCTGGTCTTTGGCAAGGTAGTAATAGGAACGTGTGAGCAGTATTCTGTACTGCGTAAGGGGAGCACCTTGCTGTCTGAAAGCCTCTTCTGCCTGTTTTAGTTCATATCCGGCCTCATCGTAGCGGCGCAGCTGTATGAGGGCCAGTGCCCTGTTGCAGCGACAGGCAATGTAGGTGTTAAGTAGTGTTTTCGAGCTGGCTTTCTTTTGTCCTATGCGTTCCTGGATGCATTTCTCCCACTCGTAGGTGACGTTCAGCTCCTCCTGAAAACGGTAGCATTCGTGCAGGGTCTGACACAGATAGTCGTAGGTATTGGTCAGCACTTCCGAGTCGCGGTAGCTGTCTTTGAGCTGTCCCAGGCACTCCTTGAACACATGGACGGCCTGGTCGTACTGTCCCATGCTTTCGTAGATGATGCCCATCTGCATGTAGGCCACGGCTCGCCCGAAGTTGTTCTGGCGTACGTTGGCGTCGTCAAGGATGTTCTGTGCTTCGCGCAGTGCGGTCTGTACGCGACCGGTATAAATGTAGACGTTGACCTTGCAGTCCCAGGTGTCGTAATAGCGTTCCCACATGTTGTGGTGCATAAACCAGTTCATCTGCGTGGGAGCCTCGGCCAGCATTAGGCTGTCCTCGCCATAGTTGGCTATATCCACTATCTTGCTCCAGCGGGCGTTGGATGCTTCCTCTGCGTTGCCACGTTTCTCCTCAAAGGCTATCCATTGGTCAAGACACTCCATGATGGGCCCGAACTGTTTCTCTGCATTGAGCGCATGGTAAAGTCTTTTGTAGGCATCCGATTTCTCGTCGCCTTGCAGGTGCGGGATAGCCTGGCGTAAGGAATCGACGGTAGTGGCCAGACAAAAGGTCTGAACCAGTACGGTTATCGCGAGTAGGAAATGTCTCTTCATTGTCTTTTAATAGCTTATGGTCATTTTGACGGGGCAAAGATACGAATTATTTCTCAAACAAGATGTATCTTTTCCCTAAAAAGTGATATAGAAAACAGATTCCGGTCCCATGCAGAACAGCAGGTCCAGGATGCTGAGGTTAGGCAGGAAGCCATGTCTCTGACGGAATACCTGCCAATACGGACGGGGCTCGAACGCGGGGTCCTCCTTGGGGTGCTTGGCGTGTATGACGTCGCGGAAGTCCATGCACGAAGAGGGGAGGGCAGAGGGTGCTATGTACTCCTTGGTATATTCCACACGAGGTTGTATGTCGATAAGCTCGCACACCTTCTGGCGTATGGTCTCGTTGAAGTCGATGAGATAGTCGTATCTCTTTTCAAAGAAAGGGCGTATGTCGTCTTGGTAATACTCGAAGAAGGGGCTCTCGCTGTAAGCTGACTGCAGGGCGTTCCAGTGTATGCGTCGCCATTGGTTGTGGTCGCTGATGCGCAAGTCTTTTACCAGTGTCCTGTCGTCGCTGTGCTCTACAGGAACCGTCAGTGCCTGCAGGCCGTTGGCCGTAGCTATGACACAGCGGTTCCTGTAGGTCTGTTTCTGGTAGGTGTCGTATTGCTCTATCATACAGAGACTGGAGCTCTGTAGCTTTTGGTACCACTGGACAGGACCAAAATAGGTGGTCTGTAGCAATGCTGTGGTCATGGCAGGAAGGAGTTGTGGCGATTGTACAGCACGGTTACGACGCGTCCTATGATGTCGTTCTCAGGAATGAAGCCCAGGTATCGCGAGTCGATGGGGTTATCCTTGTTTATGGCCTCCAGCCAGTAGTAGTCGGCCTTGGCACAGTTGACGAGTCCTGGCACGATGCTCAGTCCTGTGTCCGTTCGGACGGTATCGCCAGGGACGGCCTTGCAGCGGGCTATCACCAGACCATAGGAAGAAACATCCTCAAGACAGCCTAAAGAGCCTTTGGGAATGTGGAACGCCACGATGTCGCCCCGTTCTACAGGCTGTCGCATCAGACGGCTGTAAGGCAGCAGGCCGTTACCTTCTATACGTAGTCCGTAGCTGCAGCGATTGATAAGCAGACGGTCGCCATTGTGGTAGAGTGGTGCCAGCCCTTCGCCTATAACGCCATGTATGGAAAAGACCAAGGTACGGAAAGCCAGCATCAGCGCAAAAGCTGATACAAATGCAATCACGTACTTCAGCCAGCTTGCCATACTCTCAACTGTCAACTCTACTTAATGTTGTCTACGAAGCGGAACAGCCGGTTCCATCGTATGCCAGAGAAGCCATGACGGTCAGGGTCTGAGCTCCACCAGATGAAGATGGGCTTGCCCACGATGTGGTCTTCAGGTACGAAACCCCAGTAGCGCGAGTCCAGCGAGTTATGACGGTTATCGCCCATCATCCAGTAGTAGTCCAGACGGAAGGTGTACTTCGTCGTGGCCTTGTCGTTGATGTATATCTTACCGTCCTTCACCTCCAGTTTGTTGCCCTCGTAGGTACGGATGGGTCGCTCGTAGACGGGCAGGTTCTTCAGCGTCAGCTCGATGCTCTCACCCTTTTTGGGAATCCAGATGGGGCCGTAGTTGTCGCGCGTCCAGTGCATGTTGCCGTTCAGGGGGTAGATGTCCAAGTCGTTGGCTTCGGTGTTCAGCTCTATGCTCTCCACCAGGTCCTTGCGCTTCTTCAGTTCCTTGACGGCATGGTTGGTCAGGGGCATGTAGCCCTGTGTGTTGAGGCTCATCAGGTCTTCCATCGTGATGCCCAGCTCCTTCATCAGCTCGTCGCTCAGACGGTCCTTCAGCTTTACGTGGTAGGTGTACTGCACGTTGTCAGGTTCTTTGTTGGCCTTGCCGTCAAGATAGACGATGCGGTTCTTTATCTGCAATGTCTGTCCAGGCAGTCCCACACAGCGCTTCACGTAGTTCTCGCGACGGTCGGTGGGGCGCGTGTCAATGAGTCCATACTCCTTGGGGTTCTGGGCAATGGCCTGTCTGCCGGCCTGGTAGATGGTGTTGAAGTAGACGGGCAGCTGCTCCTGTGTCAGCGAGTCGGGGTTGGGACGCTGGGGGTACATCTGGTAGCCTATCTGGTAACACATCTGGTAGAAGTCGTAAGCCTGGTAGCGGGCGTCGGAGCAGATGGTGTCGCCGGCAGGGAAGTTGAACACCACGATGTCGTTGAGCTCTACCTTGCCCAAGCCCTTCACACGGCGGTAGTCCCAATGGGGCCACTCTATGTACGACTTGCTCTCCAGCAGGGGCATGGTGTGCTGCGTCAGAGGCAGGGTCAGCGGTGTCTCGGGGATGCGTGGCCCGTAGCTTACCTTCGAGACGAAGAGGTAGTCGCCTGTCAGCAGGCTTTTCTCCAGCGAACTCGATGGAATGACGTAGTTCTGGAAGAAGAACAGGTTGATGAAGTAGACCGCCACGAGTGCAAATACCAGTGCATCGACCCACGACATGACCCACTTGACGGGTCCTTCGGACTCCTTCCACCATTGCCAGCGTATCTTCTTGGTGATGTAGACGTCGTAGATGAAGGGAACGACCAGCAGTCCCCACCATGACTTGACCCAGTAGAGGAACAACAGGTAGAGCACCAGCACACAGATGAACTTGGCCCACTGCACCTTCATATTCAGCTTTTTCTTTTTCTCCATTTCTTTAACTCTCAACTCTCAACTTTCAACTAAAACTTAAACATGTCGCTGATGGTCAGCAGACCTTCATGCTCCTTGGTGTACTCTGCAGCCAGCACAGCACCAAGGGCAAAGCCCTGGCGTGAGTGGGCATCGTGGGTAATGGTGATGATGTCGGCCTCTGAGTCGTAGCGAACGGTATGGATGCCAGCCACCTCGCCACGACGTATGTGGTCTATGCGCAGCAGCTTGGGGTCGGTAGTGTCCTCGGCCCACGACTCCTTGCGCTCCAGATTCTCCAGAATACCCTCTGCCAGCGTGATGGCCGTACCGCTGGGGTGGTCCAGCTTGTGCACATGGTGGGTCTCCTCCATTTCCACGTCATACTGGGGGAACTGGTTCATAATCTTTGCCAGATACTTGTTGACGGCAGAGAAGATAGCCACGCCGATAGAGAAGTTCGAAGCCCAGAAGAGTGTCTTGCCCTCCTCCGTGCAGGCCCGCTTCACGTCGTCACCGTGCTCCTTCATCCAGCCTGTCGACCCAGAGACCACCTTTACACCAGCCTTCCATGCCTTCAGGTAGTTGCCGTATGCTGCCTGAGGGGCAGTAAACTCTATCGCTACATCAGCACTCTTGAAGGCCTCGCTATCGAAGTCCTGCTGGTTGTCGATGTCGATAATACTCACAATCTCATGGCCACGGCTGAGGGCTATCTGCTCTATCATCTTGCCCATCTTGCCATAGCCGATTAAAGCTATTTTCATATTCCTATTATGTATTAATACGCTGCAAAGGTACAGAAAATAATTCATAGTGCATAAGAGTGTGGTAATAATTTAAAGATATTTTGTATCTTTGCAGCATGTTAATCAATGAAACCACTTGTCGTTACATCCGCCAGCACCAGGACGACGACGTCAGACAGCTGGCCCTGCAGGGGACGAAAGACCCCGAGGTGGACCTTACGCTGGCCCTGCAGCAGATAGCCGGGCGGCAGACGGCTCGCAAGAAACTGCCCTCATGGGCTGCTGCTGAAGGTATCGTCTATCCCCCACACCTCAACATGGAACAATGCTCGTCGGAGCAGACAGCACGCTACAAGCAGCGCGTGGTGGAAAGCCTTTGTGGCGAAGGTGAACGACAGCTGCTGGTCGACCTTACAGGGGGCTTTGGCGTCGACTTCTACTGGATGTCGCAAGGTTTCAGGCAACGTACTTATGTGGAACAAGACGAAGCACTCTGTCTGCTGGCCAGGCATAATTTTAAGACGTTAGGGCTGCCATGTTCCGTGTGTTGCAGTACCACAGCAGCCTTCCTCCCCACCATCAGTCAAGCCGACGTCATCTTCCTCGACCCTGCCCGTCGCGACGACCACGGAGGGCGCACCTATGGCATTGCCGACTGCACGCCAAACGTGCTCGAGCTACTGCCTCTGTTGCAGGAAAAAGCCCGTTTCATCGTGCTAAAGCTCTCGCCCATGCTCGACTGGCGCAAGGCCGTTGGCGACCTTGAACATGCATCTTCAGCCCCAGAAGCCCACGTCTGCGAGGTCCACATCGTCAGTGTTGACAACGAGTGTAAGGAACTCCTGCTGGTACTTTGCCAGCAGCCTACGGCCCGTCTGCACGTAGCCTGTGTGAATAACTCCAGTAGCTTTACCTTTGTTCCCTCCGTGGGAACGCATTGTTCCCTCCGAGGGAACAGCCTGTTCCCGCCAAGGGAACAACCGTTAAACTCTAACAACGGCGGCAGTCCCCTTTATCTCTATGAGCCCAACGCCTCGGTCATGAAGGCTGGATGCTATATGGAGCTGACCGAGCGGTTCCCTGTCGAGCAGGTGGCACAGAATTCTCACCTCTTTCTCTCTTCCGTTGAAATCGGCGATTTTCCCGGCCGTAGCTTCGAAATACAGTCCGTTTCATCGATGAACAAGCGAGAAATTAACCAAAAATTAACCACGATAGAATCGGCCAATATCAGCGTGCGCAACTTCCCTTTGTCTGTTCAGCAACTGCGAAAAAAGCTGAAGCTCAAAGATGGCGGACAGACCTATATCTTCGCTACTACGCTGCAGAATGGGGAGCATAGGCTGTTTATTTGCCGTAAAATTAGTTAAAGTATTTGTCCATGTCGTGGTTTTTGTCTACCTTTGCACATTATTTTATGCGAGAAGACATGCCATCAGTAGAAATTCGGAAAGTTACCGACAGGAGGGAGCTCGACGCTTTCATCCAGTTCCATTACGACTTATATCGTGGCAACGAGTATGATGCCCCCAACCTTTATCAGGACGAGTTGCACACGCTGAGCAAGGACAAGAACGCTGCCTTTGAGTTCTGCGAGGCCGAGTATTTCCTGGCCTATAAAGACGGCAAGGTCGTCGGGCGCATTGCTGGCATCATCAACCATCGTGCCAACGAGCACTGGAACACCCGTAGTGTGCGCTTCTCGTGGGTCGACTTCATTGACGACCTGGAGGTGAGCCGTGCCCTCTTTCAGGCCGTCGAGCAGTGGGGACGCTCCAAGGGCATGACACAGATGATAGGCCCCTTGGGCTTCACCGATATGGACCCCGAAGGCATGCTCATCGAGGGCTTCGACCAGCTGGGCACCATGTCCAGCATCTACAACTATCCCTACTACCCGCAACACATGGAGCAGTTGGGCGGCTTCGAAAAAGACAACGACTACGTCGAGTATAAGCTCATAGTGCCCAAGGACGGCATGCCTGAGAAGTACCAGAAGGTGGCCCAGATGGTCATGAAACGCTACAATCTGCACCCCATGCACCCCAAGCGCAATCAGATAATGGGCAAGGAGCAGATAGGCCGTAAGGTGCTCGAAGTGGTCAACAAGTCATACCAGAACATCTATGGCTTCTCACAGATGACAGAGGCTCAGATAGACGAATACCTGCGAATGTACTTCCCTATGCTCGACATGGACATGCTTTGTCTTATCGAAGACTGGAATACCCCTGACCACGACATCATTGCCGTGGGCATCTCGATAACCTCCATGACACGCGCCCTGCAGAAGTGCCGTAACGGCCGTCTGTGGCCCTTTGGCTGGTGGCACTGCCTCAGGGCACTGAAGTTCCACAAGGCCGAGTGTCTTGACCTGCTGCTCATCGGCGTACTACCCGAGTATCAGCAAAAAGGCGTCAACGCCTTACTCTTCTACGACCTCATACCCCGCTACCAGAAGTTCGGCTTCAAGTGGGGCGAGACCAACGTCGAGATGGAGACCAACGAAAAGGTACAGTCGCAGTGGCAGTACCTGGAACACGAACAGCATAAAAGAAGAAGATGTTATAAAAAGAACCTATGAACGAAGACAATACTATCAACGAACAAAACCTAGAGCAAGTACAATATACCGACGATAACATCCGCCACCTGTCAGACATGGAGCACGTTCGTACCCGTCCTGGCATGTACATCGGACGTCTTGGCGACGGCTCACTGCCTGAGGACGGCATCTACGTGCTGTTGAAGGAGGTAATAGACAACTCCATCGACGAGTTCAAGATGAACGCAGGCGACAGGATAGAAATCAACATCACGAAACCCGACTCCGACTCGCCCCAGGAAGGCAAGGGAGGGTCTGTCTCTGTTCGCGACTACGGTCGAGGCATCCCTCAGGGCAAGCTCATCGAAGCCGTCAGCGTACTGAACACCGGAGGCAAGTACGACTCGAAGGCGTTCAAGAAGTCTGTAGGTCTGAACGGCGTCGGCGTCAAGGCTGTCAACGCCCTGAGCACCCGCTTCGAGGTAGCCAGCTATCGTGATGGCAAGGTACGACGTGCCACCTTCGAAAGAGGCATCCTGAAGAGCGACGTCACTGAAGACTCGCAAGACGAGACAGGAACCTACATCTTCTTCGAACCAGACAACACACTCTTCAAAGACTATGCCTTCCACGACGACATTGTCGAGAACATGCTGCGCAACTATACCTATCTGAACACCGGTCTGGCCATTATGTACAACGGCCGCCGCATCCTTTCCCGCCACGGACTGGAAGACCTCCTGAAGGACCGTATGACCAACGATGCCCTCTATCCCATCATACATCTCAAGGGCGACGACATCGAGGTAGCCTTTACCCATGCCAACCAGTATGGCGAGGAGTACTACTCCTTCGTCAACGGACAGCACACCACCCAGGGAGGTACCCACCAGAGCGCCTTCAAGGAGCACATTGCCAAGACCATTAAGGAGTTCTTTGGCAAGTACGAGTATGGTGACATCCGTACGGGCATCGTGGCTGCCATTGCCATCAACGTCGAAGAACCTGTCTTCGAGAGCCAGACCAAAATTAAGCTCGGCTCTACACAGATGGCCCCCGATGGCGACACCATCAATAAGTACGTAGGCGACTTCATCAAGCAGCAGGTCGACAACTACCTGCATATCCACCAGGACGTGGCAGAAGTCATAGAAAGCAAGATCAAGGAGTCAGAGCGTGAGCGCAAGGCCATGGCTGGCGTCACCAAGCTGGCCCGCGAACGTGCCAAGAAAGCCAACCTTCACAACAGGAAGCTGCGCGACTGCCGCATACACTTCAGCGATGCCAAGAACGAGCGCAAGGAAGAGTCGTGCATCTTCATCACCGAGGGCGACTCGGCCAGCGGCTCCATCACCAAGAGCCGCGACGTCAACACCCAAGCCGTGTTCTCGCTACGAGGAAAGCCCCTCAACAGCTTCGGACTCACCAAGAAGGTGGTCTACGAGAACGAAGAGTTCAACCTGCTACAGGCTGCCCTCGACATCGAAGAAGGTCTCGACACACTGCGTTATAATAAGGTCATCGTAGCCACCGATGCCGATGTCGACGGCATGCACATTCGCTTGCTCATCATCACCTTCTTCCTTCAGTTCTTCCCTGAACTCATCAAGAAAGGCCATGTCTACGTGCTCCAGACACCCCTCTTCCGCGTTCGAAACAAGCGTACCAAGATTCGCAACAAGGCCATGCGCGATGACGGCAAGAAAGGCGATTTCGTGGTGCGCTACTGCTATAGCGAGGAAGAGCGCGTCAAGGCCATCCAGGAGTTAGGACCCGACCCTGAGATAACCCGTTTCAAAGGACTGGGCGAAATATCTCCTGACGAATTCGCCGGTTTCATCGGCCCGGACATCCGTCTCGAGCAAGTCACCTTGCATAAGAACGACCAGGTGCAGAAACTCCTTGAGTACTACATGGGAAAGAACACCATGGAGCGACAGAACTTCATCATCGATAACCTTGTCATCGAAGAAGACAAGCCTGAAGACTATGACTATGAATAGCAAGCTACTGACAGCAACCCTGTGCTGGCTGCTCTGCCTGACGCCTCTCTGCGCTCAGGATAAAGGTCAGCGTTCTGATGCCCAGCTGCGTAAGCTCCACATCGCCGAGATGGCCATCAACAGCCTCTACGTCGACAGCGTCAACGAACCTAAGCTTGTCGAGGATGCCATTCGTGGCATGCTCGAGAAACTCGACCCCCACAGCAGCTACATGACCGCCAAGGAAGTCCAGCAGGCCAACGAGTCGTTGCAGGGCAACTTCGAAGGCATTGGTGTACAGTTCAACATGGTAGAGGACACCCTGCTCGTCATACAGCCCGTCACCGACGGTCCTTCCGAACGCGTAGGCATCCTGGCCGGCGACCGTATCGTGAAGGTCAACGACACCATCATAGCAGGCGTCAAGATGTCGAAGGAAGAAATTATGCGTCGTCTGCGTGGACCAAAGGGCACGAAGGTCGTCATGGGCATCGTACGCCGAGGCATTGCTGACACCCTTGTCTTCCGTGTCACACGCGACAAGATTCCCGTCAAAACCATCGATGCCGCCTACATCGTACAGCCACAGGTGGGTTACATACGCATAGGCAGCTTCGGAGCTACCACCCACGACGAATTCTGCGAAAGCCTCATCCAACTCAAACGCCAAGGCATGCAGACACTTATCCTCGACCTCCAGGAGAATGGCGGGGGCTATCTCCACGCTGCAGTACAGATAGCCGGCGAGTTCCTTCAGAAGGACGACCTCATCGTCTATACCGAAGGCCGCACGGCCCAGCGCATGGAGTATAAGGCCAAGGGTGGCGGACTCTTCTCCGAGGGCAAGGTCATCGTTCTCGTCGATAGCTATACTGCCTCTGCAGCAGAAATTGTCTCCGGTGCCATACAAGACCACGACCGTGGCATCGTAGTAGGGCGTCGCACTTTTGGCAAGGGGCTCGTCCAGCGGCCTATCGACCTGCCCGACGGTTCCATGTTGCGTCTTACCATCGCACACTATTTCACCCCCTCGGGGCGCTGTATACAAAAGCCTTATGAAAAGGGTAACAAACGCGACTATGCTGAGGACATGCTGCACCGTCTGAAGAGTGGAGAGCTCATGTCAGCAGACAGCGTTCATTTCGCCGATTCACTCAAGTTCTATACCCTAAAGGAGCATCGCCTGGTTTATGGTGGAGGAGGTATCATGCCCGACGAGTTCGTACCCCTTGACACTACCCGTTACACCCGATTCCATCGAGAACTGTCAGCCAAGGGAATGGTCATCAACGCCAACCTGCACTATGTCGACCAATACCGTAAACAGCTTCAGCAGCAGTACACCAGCTTTGCCGACTTCCGTCAGCACTTCGAGATTCCCCAGCAGGTCCTCGACAGTATCTTCGCTGAGGGCGA
>Ga0247608_10002432_pt1 | contig 23336 bp, 20 predicted proteins | sample 176DNAGHGlowgp2_FD_193490 | JGI IMG/M metagenome (GOLD analysis project Ga0247608, IMG submission 193490) | Sheep rumen microbial communities from Palmerston North, Manawatu-Wanganui, New Zealand - 1766 DNA GHGlow gp2 | ecosystem: Host-associated > Mammals > Digestive system > Stomach > Rumen ...
CTTCAAGAACTATCAGGTAAATTCCAAGCTTATGGGCGTCGCTCACAAGGATGCGATCTTCATGCACTGCCTCCCTGCTTACAGAGGCTATGAGGTAACCGAAGACGTTATCGACGGACCTCAGAGCGTTGTATTCGACGAAGCCGAGAACAGGCTCCACGCTCACAAGGCGATCCTCGTAAACTGCTTCCTTAACTGATGAATACGAGCCCGGTAATAAGAACTGCAAGCGTCAATGACGCACCTGAAGTATCGCGCCTCTTAAGAAGCGCGATGCTTACTTATTGTGCGGATTCGGGTATATCTTCTTCGATGCTCGAAGCAATGACCGAGAGCATCGAGAGCGTAGCCGACAGGATCTCGCGTCAGACCTGCCTGGTGGCTGAGACGGACGGGAAGATCGTCGGCTCAATCTGCATCAAGGAATGCCCCAATCCCCTGGTCTACAGTTTCTCGGACAAGACTTTCGAATACTTAAATGATCTCGGAAGATCCTTTTACATCTCAAGATTTGCAGTGCTCGAAAAATACAGGAAAACGGGCCTTGGAATAGACCTCATGGCAAGGGCCGTCAAACTGGCAGCCGGATCAGGCGCAGACTGCATTCTCCTGCACTCCGCGGCAACCAATAAGAACATGGTCGAATTCTACGGCAAAAGAGGATTCGAGCTGATAGATTCGGAAAATTCCAGAGGTTATATGAGAGGTCTTTTCGCGAACAGATTAAAGGCCTGAAGCGCACTGTTCCCGGAATCCGGAAATCACCGGAATTATATAGTCTTCGAAAAAAAGATATCGCAACCTGAGAAATCAGGCTCGTTCTTTATCTGCTCATAAGCCTTATCTCTTGATTCAGCACTGTCATACATCGCGAAAACAGCGCTGCCGGAACCGGTCATGCGGCTGAAACGCGCGCCTGTAGAAAAAAGCGTTTCCCTTACTTTCTTTATCAGAGGGACCTTTTCCTCAGACGGTATCTCGAGATCGTTTGTAAGGAGCTCTCCTCCCTTAAGGAATCTCGTAAGAGGATCGCCTTCATCTTCAATAAGACCGGCTATATATGCCTCATACCGTTCTTCGTCGAATACCGGCAAAGGCTTACTGTCTATGGCGTGGAAGCACTCGGGTGTCGATACGCCCTCTTTGGGCTTTACGATAAGAAGCGGTATGTCAGACAGCGGCGTCAGGACCCTTATTTCCTCGCCTACTTTCTCGCAGAGACATGTTCCGCCGTAAAGGAAGAACGGAACATCCGCTCCCACATTTACCGCAAGCTGGTTAAGCTCTTCATCAGTAAACGGATTGCCGAAGTGTTCCTGAAGGACCATGAGCACGGCTGCCGCATCAGAGCTTCCGCCGCCCATTCCGGATTCAGACGGAATACGCTTTGTAAGGACTATCTCGATATAAGGAAATTCATTTCTCTTCCAGCGGCCGGCATCAGGAACCGAAGGATCTGTCTCGGCTTTTTTCCTCAGCATTGAGATGAACCTGTCTCTGGCCTTGCTGCAGAGGTTCTTCTCAGGATCGATATCATTTCTGCCGATGCATTTGATATCAAAACCGCATTCGCGTTCGGGATAGATGTTGATAGTGAGATTGTCTGCAAGATCTATTTCCTGCATTATCGAATATAAGCTGTGATAGCCGTTTGGAAGTATCCCGCGTACCCGCAGGAACAGATTCAATTTGGCATTAGCTGTTATTTCATAAGAATCCATAAGGATCTCCTAAGATCAGACAAAGCAAAGGTTTGTAATTCAATTTTACTCTACAAAAGTATATAAATCAAAATCCTGCACGTTCGGGAACAGCATGTTCCCATAAAAAAGACACTGTCAAAACCTGACCGAATCAGTTCTGACAGTGCCTTGTTATCAGCTTAATTATTCAGGATCAGACTGCTACTTCTTCCTGTGACTTCTCAGGCATGATGCCTACTCTGACTGTTCTTGTGAGAACATCGATATATGAGAAGGATACGAGTGATTCCTTGCCTGCTTCATTCTTGCAGAGCATTGTGAAAACATTGGGATAGCAGTGCTCTACTGTACCGATGTATGTGATGATCCTCTTACGTCCGCCGTTGGTCTTGCAAACTATACGCTTGCCGATGAGCTCTTGAAACTTACCCTTGCACATTTCCAAATCGGAACTGATAATCATACGTCTTCCCTCCGTCCGGAGAATTGTTGATAAATATTGCAAACGCCTTAAAGGAACATTACGGAAATATTACCAAACTTGCACCAATGCTAACATTTCCTTGACATATTGTCAACGAGAAAACACAACATTTAGTAAAAAAACAGCGGCAATCTCACAAAATATAGTGGTTAGGGAGATTTTTTTCTATTTTCTTACAGAACAGCTTTTAACTCTCATTGAAAAGGTTTTCTTTTTACAATACAATCGTAGCATTACTCTAAAAAACTGATAGGAGAGGTCAAAAATGCTTAGTGATATCGAGATAGCCCAGAGTGCGAAGATCAAGCCCATCGCAGAAATAGCAGAGCAGGCAGGAATCGATCCTGACAAGCTCGAATTCTACGGAAAGTACAAAGCAAAACTCCCGTTAAACTACATCCGGGATCTGCCTGAAAGACCTGATGCCAAGCTCATCCTCGTTACGGCGATGAACCCGACACCCGCAGGCGAAGGCAAGACAACGGTAAGCATCGGACTCGCGCAGGGCTTAAAGCTTGTCGGCAAGAATCCTATCCTGGCATTAAGAGAACCCTCATTAGGACCTGTATTCGGCGTCAAGGGCGGTGCCTGCGGCGGCGGTTACTCACAGGTCGTTCCTATGGAGGATATCAATCTCCACTTCACAGGTGACCTCCACGCTATCACTACTGCAAATAACCTTCTTGCAGCCCTCATCGACAACCACCTTTTCCAGGGCAACAGCCTCAACATCGATAAGGACAGGATCTTATGGAAGAGATGTCTCGACATGAACGACAGGTGCCTTCGAGCAGTAACAGTCGGTGTCGGCGGCGGCACAAAGGGCGTAACACGTCAGGAGATCTTCCAGATCACCGCAGCTTCAGAGATCATGGCCATTCTCTGCCTTGCAAAGGATATGGATGACCTCAAGGTCAGATTAGACAGGATCGCTATCGCATACGACATGGACGGAAACATCATAACTGCAGACCAGCTCGGTGCTACGGGAAGCCTTGTTACATGCCTTAAGGATGCTATGTGCCCTAACCTCGTCCAGTCACTTGAAGGTGTTCCCGCGCTCGTACACGGCGGACCTTTCGCGAACATCTCACACGGCTGCAACACATGCATAGCAACAAAGACAGCATTAAAGCTCAGCGACATCGTCGTAACCGAAGCAGGCTTCGGTGCTGACTTAGGCGCTGAGAAGTTCCTTGACATCAAGTGCAGAGATCTGGGCATCTGGCCTGATCTCGTAGTTATCGTAACCACAGTAAGATCTCTCAAGTACAACGCAGGCATCCCCAAGCAGGATCTCTCCAATCCTAATCCGGAGGCTGTTAAGGCAGGTCTTGCAAACGTATTGAGACATATAAAGAATATGCAGAATTTCGGCATCCCGGTCCTCGTTGCATCCAACAGGTTCCTTACGGATACCGAGGAAGAGCTTGCCATCGTCGAGGAAGCATGCAAGGCAACAGGCGCCGAGTTTGCTCCCGCTGAGATCTTTACCAAGGGCGGCGAAGGCGGAATCGACCTCGCAAACAAGGCTCTCTCGATCCTTGATCAAAACAAGCCGAAGAACCCTGTCTACAGCTACGAGCTGACAGATTCCGTGGAAGAGAAGATCACCAAGGTTGCAACAAAGGTCTATGGCGCAGGCAAGGTCGACATTCTCCCTGAAGCTCAGGCCAAGATCGACGAATTCGTTAAGAAGGGCTACGGCAATCTTCCTATCTGCATCGCAAAGACACAATATTCGCTTTCCGATGATCCGAAGAAGCTCGGCAATCCCGAAGGCTTCACGCTTACGGTAAGAGACTGCTATATCTCTGCAGGCGCAGGTTATCTCGTTATCCTTACGGGTACGATCGTAACCATGCCGGGTCTTCCCCCGCATCCTGCCGCAATGGATATCAACATTGATAACAACGGTGTGATCACAGGACTGTTCTGATATTCGATGAAAAGGCCGAATCCGACATTTCTGAAAAAAGCCGAAGGGATAAAGACATCCCGTAAAAAGCGTACGCTCGTGATCGTCCTGATTCTGCTTGCGATTACTTTCGTAGTAGTCTTCATAAGCTCGATCGCGTCAGCTCAGGATACTTACAAACTGATGTATCCCGGACTTGTCGGTGCCGCAACAAGCACGACCACGGCTTATTCTGCATACCAGAGGCCTGTACATACAACAACGGAAACGACTACTGAGGTAACGACAACCGTAACGACCACCATACCGCATGCGGAGCTCGCTGCGACGCCTACGCCTACCATTTCACCTGAAAGGGACAACGGCCAGAACAATTCACCTGACCCGTTCATGGAGGACAGAAACTTCAGTTTTAAGCCTATCGGGATCCAGACCGCCTCATATCAGCAGCGTGCCGTTTATCTCGATGAGCTCAAGGAACAGGTTACGGCTTATCAGAGGAGCCATACGAATCTAAGGATCTGCTACGAGTTCATCTCATTATCAAGCGGCGAACGTCTGGGCGTCGATGAACTCGATCCGGTCGTTCCTTCCGGCGCAATGGCTATTCCGGCCGCCATTGTTTATTACGATAAGATCGCAGGCATAACGGGTCCCCTTTCAGAGGTCGTTACCTATGACGGAAGCTCCAAGGGTTCACGCAATTCCTCTTATATCGCCAAAACATTCTCATACGGCAAACAGTTCTACATGAGGACAATCCTTTATTATTCGATCGCGAAAAACGACAGCATCGCCCTGAATTTCCTGATCAACAATCTCGGCGGCATGGAGGAAGCATTATCTGAGATCAAGAAGATAAGCGGCTATATCTCATTTGATGACAAGGTTATCTATAAGGATTACAGCGGCAAGGAATTCCGCACCACCGGAACGATCTCATGCTATGACATGGGCCAGTATCTTTCATATATCTACCGCACGTTCACGATCAACCCTCAGGTAAACCAGCGTCTGTTAAATGACCTGGCGGCAAATGAGGTTGGATCGCCGTTAAGTGCCGCATTCCCTGAGGATACAAGGATCCTTCATGTCCTCGGCCGCAACACCGACCGTAAGGCATATATGGAATGCGCGATAGTAGATTACAAGGAGCCGTTCGCACTCATAATCTATGTTGAAGCAGCCTCTTCGGAAGCAGCAGGAACAGCGATAGCAACACTCGGAAGCTATACACAGAAATATATTGAGCAGTGCTATAAATAGAGAATAAAATAATCCCGCCTGCTTAAGGCTTCCGCGCGAACTCCGTTCGCTTGTGCAGAAAAGCAGGTTTGATAATTATCCGCTTCCCGTCAAATGTCCTCATAATTGAATTTATATATTTTTCTTTTATGCTATAATCCTAATGTTTGAAATACGAGTTCGTCCCGCGCGGTCTGCCGCCGGCCAAGGTCCCGTGCGATTTCGGGCTGTGAACCCTGTCAGGTCCGGAAGGAAGCAGCAGTAAGCGGTTTACGGAGTGCGCCGCGGGTCAAGCCTTACCGGCGGCAGTTCGGGCGGGACGGACTTTTTTATTATCTGTTTTTGAAACCGGCTTTAAGGAACTAACTATGGAAGATCATATCGTTCTCTACAGACAATATAGGCCCCTTACTTTCGATGACGTAGTCGGTCAGGAAGCCGCCGTCACCGCTTTAAGGCAATCAGTAGTCTCTAAGAAGCTCGCTCATGCCTATCTTTTCTGCGGCCAGCACGGTACGGGAAAGACCACGATCGCCAAGATCTTTGCCAGGAGCGTCAACTGTGAGCACCCGGTAAACGGCAATCCCTGCAACGAGTGCCCCACCTGTAAGGGCATCCTTGACGGTTCCATCCTTGACGTAACTGAGATGGACGCCGCTTCCAACAACGGTGTCGATGACATCAGGCCCATCCTTCAGGAAGTCAATTTTGCTCCGACAAGAACAACATATAAAGTCTATATAATCGACGAGGTCCACATGCTCTCCAAGGGTGCTTTCAATGCGCTCCTTAAGACAATCGAGGAACCTCCGAAGCATGTTATCTTCCTTTTCGCGACCACGGAATCCGATAAGATCCCGGCAACCATCATATCCCGCTGCCAGAGATATGATTTCAAGAGGATCCCCTTGGATCTCATTACCGGAAGATTAAGGGAAGTCTGCGGCAAGTCAGGGATCAAGGCTTCAGATGACGCACTGCGTCTCATCGCTTCGAGATCAGACGGCGCTCTTCGTGATGCGCTCTCCCTGCTCGATCAGATATCCGCCATATCAGGCGGAGACAAGGAGATCTCTTCGCAGGACGTCGAGAAGATAACAGGCACCGTAGACAGTTCATTCCTCTTTAAGATGGCCAACTGCCTTATCGATGCCAGATTCGACGAACTTATCGACCTTTGCGAGATCTTAAATGCATCAGGCAAGAACCAGGCGCGCTTTACTTTGGATCTTGCTGCTTATTTCAGGGACCTCCTGATCATCAGAGTCAAGGCAGATCCCATCATTTACCTGCCCTATCCCAAGGAAACAATCAAGGATATGTATCAGACAGCTGCCAAGGTCAGCGCCGATACATTGACCGGTTATATCAGTTACCTCTCCAAGGAATATGCCGAGCTCCGCAAGTCTCCGGATATTCCCACGAGCTTTGAGCTTATGCTGATGCGCCTTTGCGGCAGGAAATCAGCTTTGCCGGTAACTCCGATCGTTATCCCCGACTTCGAGAAGAAGCAGGCTGAAGCGGCCGCATCGATCACGATCGGTGACAGGAAAGAACCTGAAAAGCCCGCAAAGGAAGAAGAACCTGCCAAGGCTCCCGAAGAGCCCGTTAAGGAAAAGGAAGAGCCTGCCAAGGAAGCCGAGCCGGAAGACAAACCTGTTTCCGAAGCAAAGCCGGCCTTCTCCAATCCTGCTCCCTACAGGCCCCAGCCTTCATCTGCGCCGTCGGGAATGTTCCCGTTTAACCAGGCGCCGGCTGAGCCCAAGACAAGCGAACCTTCGCTTTCTTCCTTCGATGCTCTTTTCACGTCTTCTTCGGCAAGCGCTGCTGCAAAAGAGCCCGATGAACCGGATGAGCCGGAAGAACCCTCTGATCCTGATGATGCTTATATTCCGGGTGATGAATCTTTCAATGAGCATTCAGAGCCTACGATATTCTCATTCATGCCCAGGGACACTGAACCGCAGTTAAGCTTCGGTACGGACGAACCTGAGCCTGAAGAACCGGAAGAACCGGAAAAGCCTTCGGGCTTCTCCTTTAATCTGCCCGAAGACAAGCCCGCTCCTTCAGCAGGGATATTTGCAGGACTTTCCAGCTCATTCTTGAAAGACCTTGAAGAAGATGCCGGCTCAAATGATGCTCCACAAGAAGAACCTGCTCAGGAAGCACCTGTACAGCCCCGCTCACAGCTTGCCGTTCAGGCAGACAAGAGCGGACTTATCGTTGACGGCAGGCCCAGAACCGGTGTCAGGGCTCCTTCTTTCAGCGGCGAGTCCACGGATGTCGATTTCAGATGGACCAATATCACGTCCAAGCTCAAGGAGAGCAACGATAATATTGCGGTCATCCTGGAGCAGACCAAGCTCCGCAAGGACGGTAATTCCGCATACATCGTATTCGAAGACAAGGATACGAAGCTCCTTTCTAACCTTAAGAGATCCCAGGCATTCAGACAGATCTCTGCAGGCATAAAGGACGAGTTCGGCGCAGAGCATCTGTTCCTCTGCACGCAGACACAGTTTTCAAATCTCGAGAAGAAAAACCGCGAGTCAGAGCTCGACAGAAAGCTCGATGACTTGAATGAACGTTCCCAGAATCTGGGCGTTCCGACGGATTTTCATTTCGGTGACTGAATATATAATCGATTAGAATAATTTTCGGAGGTTTTTAAAATGGCTAAAGGATTCCGTGGCGGAATGGGAATGGGCGGCAACATGAGCCAGGTCATGGCTCAGGCTCAGAGAATGCAGAGACAGATCGAGATGGCTCAGGCTGAGATCCAGGAAATGCGTTTTACAGGCACTGCAGGCGGCGAGCTCGTTAAGGTTGTCGTTACCGGCAAGCACCAGATCGAGAGCATCGAGATCGCAAAGGATGTCGTTGATCCTGATGATATCGAAGGTCTCCAGGATCTCATCATCGCTGCTGCCAACCAGGCTTTGGCACAGATCGACAAGACCAACCAGGAGCGCATCGGCTCCATCACCGGCGGCATGAAGATGCCCTTCTGATAATGGCAAGATATTCGCCTTCTATTCAGAATCTCATAGCACAGCTCAGCAGTCTTCCCGGCATTGGCGGCAAGTCTGCCCAGCGTCTGGCATTCCATATCCTCGCAATGGACGATAAGGATGCCGAAGCTCTGACGTCTTCGATCATGGCTGCAAGACAGTCTACAAAGAGGTGTTCGTGCTGCCAGAATTTCACGGACTCAGATCCCTGCCCTATCTGCTCGGATCCCCTGAGAGACAAGACTACCGTCCTTGTTGTCGAATCACCGAGAGACGTATCTACTTTCGAGCGCGCCCACGAGTACAAGGGCCTTTATCATGTGCTTCACGGTGTTTTTAACCCCATGAAGTCCATGAGCATCTCGGATACGACCATCCCGGATCTGATAAAGCGCCTTGCCGATCATCCTGAGGTAACGGAGCTTATCGTCGCAACCAACCAGACAGCCGAAGGCAATGCCACGGCTCTCTACCTGTCGAGAATGGTAGGACCTTCCGGCATTAAGGTATCGAGGCTTGCTTCAGGTCTTCCGATGGGCTCGGATATCGAATATGCAGATGACTTAACACTCCTTTCCGCTCTTAAGGGAAGAGTGATACTTGCAGGAGATAATAATGAGGCTTGATAAATTTCTTAAGCTGTCCAGAGTAATAAAGCGCAGGACGGTCGCAAATGATGTCTGCCAGGCCGGCAGAGTTACCGTAAACGGCAAGCCCGCAAAGCCCTCCGTAAAGCTCAAGGTCGGTGATGAAGTTGCGATCCTTTTCGGAAGCGGAGAGGTCAAGTTCAGGGTCTTATCGCTTCAGGAGACAGTCAGGAAAGAGGAAGCCGCATCGATGTATGAGCTGATTGAATGATTTCTGAGTCATTAATATTACAAGTACTTTAAGTTTAACCCCGGGTTGTTGTTTTGGACCCGGGGTTAAGTAATAATTACTGTATATCGCTGTATTTTCGGAGGCATATCTTGCGCAAAGTCAGACGCAAAACAGGCGGAATATCGTTCTTAACGGCAATGATCTGCATTGTCTGCGTTGTCGTCGGCATTCTCTGCATTACCAAGTATGCTAACATCAACAGACAGAAGGAACGCCTTAAGGCAGAGAACTCTTCTCTTGTCGCCCAGTCTGAAGCTTTATCCGACAAGCTGCAGCAGATCAGAGCACAGGAAGAATTCGGCAAGGACGATTCCTATGTTGAGAGCGTTGCAAGGACCCAGCTCGACATGGTCTATCCGGGCGAGGTCATCTTCCGCGTATCCGGCGATAAGTACGGCAACTGATTCCCGTAAGAACCTAATCTGAATCAAGGATATTCTTGGAAGCAAGATATGCTTCGCTCATGCATGCCTGGAGATTATATCCGCCGCTGATTCCGTCTATGTCCAGAGCTTCCCCTATTATGTAAAGACCCGGCACTATCTTCGATTCCATGGTCTTCCTGTCCACCTCATGTAGTGGTACTCCGCCTCTGGTGACATATGCGGTATTGATATCAGGCGCTTCTTCAAGACTGATCTTCAGGTGCTTCATCTCACGGCAGACATTCTTACGTTTCTCCCTCGTAAAGCCCTGCGCGTAAAGGCCCTCTGCCCCTGCCCTGGCAGTGATCTCTGATGCGGCAGACTGCGGAACGAAGCCTGATAACAGCGTGGCTATCTTCGTATCAGCACGCTTTCCTATAAGATCCAGAAGCTCTTTTTCGAACTCATCGTCGTTCATATCAGGCACGAGATCAAGTTCAATAAAAACATCTTTTCCCTTGATGTCTTGGGGGACTTCCCTGGATATCTCCATAACAGCAGGCCCTGTCAGGCCGAATTCGGCAAAAAGGACTCCGCCTTCCGTTGAAGCAGTCTTCCTGCCTTCGCAGAAAAGAGACACCCCGGCATTAACCGATACACCGCTCAGCGCCCTGCAAAAGGTTCTGTCCTTATCTTCGGCCTTCAGCGGCGCCAGAGCGCCTCTTACGGGTATCACAGTGTGTCCCAGTTCTCTTGCGAATCTGTATGAATCTCCGGAAGAGCCGGTCTTCGGGAATGACATTCCTCCGCAGGACAAGATCAACTGATCGAATATAAACGTCCCCTTTGATGTGTCAACCTCAAATCCGGACATCGTCCTGATGCCCTTAACTCCTGCATCACAGACTATTTCCGTGCTGTCAGAGATATAGGATACAAGCCTGTCTCTTACGGTTACCGCGCTGTCGCAGACCGGGAAGATCCTGTTATTGTCTTCTTCCTTGACCTTTAAGCCTATCACGTTCTCGAAAAACCTGACCGTATCTTCCGGTCCGAATTCCTTCAATGCCGGATATAAGAATTTGTCCGCGCCGTGATATCCTTCCTTAAGTCTGCTTATTTCTTTCCTGTTGGTGATATTACAGCGCCCGTGACCCGTAAGAATGAGCTTTTTGCCGGGTATTGAATTCTTCTCTATTAAAGTTGCTTCGACATCGGCATCGCTTTTGAGCCTTTTCAACTGGCAGGCCGCAAAAAGTCCTGCTGCACCGCCTCCGATTATGCCTATGCGCTTCTTCATCAGGCTTCTATTACTCTTATCTGGAATCTGTCGAATCTGACGTTCTCCGTGTACTGCTCACGGAAAAAGATCGTCTGGCCGAAAGCCGCAAATTCTTTGGTGTTCTTCTTCATCCACATGGGAACCGGGATGTCCATCTGCTTGCAAAGCTCTATAAGAGCCTTTTCCAGACACTTTGAATAGGAGGTATCTGTGTCCTCCGTCGTGACCTCTTTTATCTCTGTCATCCTGTTAGCGACGAAAAGTCTGCCCTCAAGTGTCAATCCGGAAATCCTCCCTGTTTGCCTAATCCTTTGCCACTATTTTGCCTTTTTTGAATCTTAAAGTAAATATTGAGGGTGGTAAGATATGGTTGTTCAAAGTAATTGTTCCTTACTTCATAACACCCTCCTTAAGACACTGACACCCCCTCGTCAGTGTCTTTTATTTTAGGTAAAAATAAATAAAATTTGCTAGTAAAAATAACAATAAAACCTAGCTAATAAAAGTGTTTTCTTATTGATTATGTAAAAATAAGGTTGTAAAATGTTCTTAAATTATATTTGCGGTTTACTTTTTGAGCCGCAAAACAGGAGGTCCAAACATGAAGAAATGTCCCGATTGCGGTATGGTCATTGCCAATCAGGCTATCAGATGCCCTAAGTGTAAGTATACATTCACATCAGCAGACGAGAGTACAGGCGGCAACGATTCCGCTGTAGTTACTCCTCAGGCAGCAGCTGTTTCAGCAGCAGCTACAGGCAAGTCCGATAAGGTTGCCGGTATTATGCCGATGATCGAAGTAAATAAGGACAACGTTGATACTCTTTATGAGCAGCTCAAGGCAGCTATCGTTAAGAGAAAGACCGAATTCGATCACTTCATCGATTTCCTCGAGAACAGAACATCCTGGCTCACAGCACCTGCAGAAGTTAAGGGTTCCCTCGCTTGCGAGAAGGGTCTCCTCATCAGAAGCGTTGCTGTTGCTAAGCAGCTCTTAAGGATCAAAGATACGATCATGCCCCAGCTCGACGAAGAGTCCGCTATCATCATCGCCCTCTTCCACGAAGTAGGTAAGGTCGGTATCGAAGGTAAGCCTCTTTTCATCCAGGATGAGACAAGCTCTCTCGGCGCTACATCCACATTGGGTCTTTCCTTCAGCAGCAGATTGTCAGGTGCTTCTTCAAGCTCCAACCCGACATACTCAATCAACAATAAGCTCGTTCACATGAACGTAGGCGTAAGATCCCTCTTCCTCGTTTCACAGTACATGCTGCTTTCAGACGACGAAGCTCAGGCAATAAGCTACGCTTCAGACGTTGAGCTTCTTAAGGGCAAGCTCTCACCTTATACACTCCTCCTCTCTACTGCTCTTCAGATGCAGAAGACGATCTATGAGGATTCCGATGTTGTATCAGGATACAGCTTCACAGTGATCAATCCTTAATCGGATCTAATAAGCGTTTAACCGAAAACGGGCTGTCAACTGACAGTCCGTTTTCTTTTGTATGCAATCTGTTTTCTATATCTTTCTGCACCTTACCGTAAGACGGCTTTTTCCGCCATAGGTACAGGTGTACAGAGACAGATCCCAATCACTTGTGATCATCTCTTCGACCGCAGTTCCGTCCAGGACTTCGATCACTTCAACAACATATCCGGTTGCCTTGCCGTTCATGTCCGTAAAATAGACTGCGTCACCCGGAACCAGTTTCTTGAGCTTTCCGAAACCGCTTTTGTAGTTGTGGCCTGCGATCACAAGATCATCAGTATACGGAGAACCGAAATAACGGCATGCCGACTTTCTGAGATAATCCTCATTCCACGTGTCGAAGACAGCCATCTCCAGATCTATCACAGGGATCGTAAGATAACCGTCATACGGACAGTCATCGATCACTGCAATTTCCAGTTCGGCGTATTCAGCACCGTTTGCACTGTCACCTTTAGTCTTCCCGGTATCATCACCGGTTCTCCTTGAGATCTCAGTCTTGATATCCCCCGTTAACTTCATGGTTTCTTCCTTCAGATTGTTGCTGAGGATCATATTGGTGACAATAAGAATAACAGCTCCGCCTATCAAGACAGAGCCTGTTATAAGAAGAATGTTGCCGATCGTACGGTACTTATTTTTCATCTGCTTTTCTGCCTGTCACCTTAAGAACTATTCCGGCACTCACAAGAAATGAGCCTGCAAACAGGAGCACCGGAACCGGCCAGTCGATCTGTCCTGTCTGGATCAGCTTTTCGGTATTTGTTACCGTGAATTCAAAACCTTCAGAAGAATATGTGGCTGTATAGTTCTTAGGAATATCTGTCTCTTCGACAGACCATATTTTACTTGCATCGAGGTTCTCCCAGGTGTGTTTCCAGGAGTTTTGCGCGTTAAGCCTTACCGTATCATATACACCGTCTTCATTTGTAAGGCTTACGTTTACGTATTCCGGCCTGTTAAGACCATTATCGTTCCAGATCTTTCTTACGGATACATTTACGGGCGGCAGATATTCGATCTTGGGTTCAGCAGTTCCGTCGTATATCCAGGTCAGCGAATCATAATCATAATGCGGAAGGAAATAAAGGAAAGGAACAAAAGATGTAAATCCTTCCGGAAGACTCGTGGCTGTAACCAGATAAACGCCTGCAGACAGTCCGTCGAAAACGACATTGCCATCTGTATCTGATCTTTCAGAGATGCCGGAAATGTTATTGTTTCCGGCGTGCTTAACAAGGTCATCCACCATCGACTGGGAAATGTTGCCGTCAAGATCAAGTCCCGTTGAAGCAAATTCATCTGTAAGCACATAATCGATGCCGCGGGAACTGAAAACCGCATCAGCTATAAGATAAGCCGTTACTTCTGCATCAGAGGCGATCCTGCCGTTCTCACCCGGTGTTTTCAGCGTCATCGAAAGACTTAAGCTTCTGCCGGGATCCGGTTTTTCCGCTGCAGAAAGGGCCTTTGCAGGCGCGAAGAAAAGAATTGCAGTCAGAAACAATACTGCCCATGCAGCCTTATTTTTTCTTGCCATGTTCTTTCCTCCTTTCTATGACGACCGTGATCACCACTATAGCAATAAATGCAGGTATAGCCATTACAGTTGCAACAGTAATGCTGTTTACCTTAAATGCCTCGCCGGACACGAATATACCGGGAGTATTTTTCGCGTTTTCCACCCTGGTACCTCTTACGAGGAGACGGTGGGTATTGATACCGTAAGGAGTACAGGTAACAAGCGTGCAGTAATCCTTACCGTCTTCTATGGCCAGCTCAGATACATCTTCGGGAAGCACCGTCCTGATCTGATCGACCTCATAAGTAACGACCCTGTCCAGAACAGTGATCCTGAACCTGTCTCCTATTTCCATCCTGTCAAGATCCGTAAAGAGCCTTGCAGTAGGAAGGCCTCTGTGTCCTGATAAGACGCAGTGGGTGCCCTGGCCTCCGACCGGAAGAGATGAGCCTTCGATATGGCCGACGCCGATCTGAAGGACTCCGTCATCGACGCCGTGATAAACAGGAAGTTCGACACCGATCTTATCTATGTCGATATAGCCCATTATTCCGGTACCGGTTATATTGAGCGTATCTTTATATCCGGGCACTCCCGAGGGATCGAAAAAAGAAGCCCTTCCTTCTTTCAGATACTCATTGTACTGTTCGGCACGTTCGATCATCTGTCCTCGCTTTGCTATGTCGGTATTAACATAGATCTCGTTATACCTGGATATCTCTGCTGCGGAATGTTTCGAGTTGATAAAATCGCTTACGGAAGGATACAGGAGCAACGCCAGTCCTCCCGCGATCAATACTACTATCAAAACATTCAGCAGCTTATTCATCTTTCAGATCATTATGCTCTATCCGCTTCAGACTTCTTTTTAAGTACTGCAAGGGCTGCACCTGCTGCGAGGAGAACTGCGCCTGCAACATAGAAACCTACCGTACCGATACCACCTGTCTCAGGAAGTAAAGAAGTCTTCTTGTTTACGACTTCAAGGACCACATCCTTTCCCTGGGCTACTGTTGTGTCAGTGCCGTCGATCTTGTATGTCCATACAGGCTTCTTGTTCGTGCTGTCATAAGAGAAAGTTATTTCAATCGTATGAGGCGTCTTATCCAATGTATAACCGTCAGGCGCCTTTGTCTCCTTGATAGTATATGTTCCTTCTCCAAGACCTGTAAGAACAAGCTCACCGTTATCATCTACTTCGATAGTTGTATCCGCAGCATCGATATTCTCGACGATCACGCTGTTCCTTGTTACAAGATCATACTTTGTATCTGGTGAATCATACTTATCCTGTGTCTGGGCTGTAGGTTCTGTATCGGTATATGTACCGTCCTTTAACTTGTAGAAAGCACCTGTTGCACTTACTTCGTACTCTTTCTTTGTTACGATAACCTGCTTGCTCTGTGTGCCTTCGACATGGAATTTAGCACCTACAAGAGGATTTCCATCCTTATCGATCTTCTTGAGCTTGGCACCCGTAGTGTAAGTTACTGTCTGAATGTCAGGGGACTTACCTGTAACATCACCGTCGCTATGTGAAGGATCGTTGGAATATGTAAGGCTTGCTGTATTGGGGTTGCCGGCATCTGTTGTGTCAGCCTTCTCATTTAAGCAGGCCTTATATGTGACTGTTATATCCTTGCCGATAAAAGCATCATCTATGCCATAATTAAGGAACTCTTTAAATACGATCTCGATAGAATTTGTTCCCGGATCGAATGTGAAAACATACTCGCTTGCAGTTAAAGTCTTTGTGCCAATTGTAATTACAGGCTTATTGTCTGTTGCACTTGTTCCGATGTAATCCAGCCCTTCGCTCAAAGTATCGTTCATTACGAAGCAGTACTTGTTATAACCTTTATTGGTAAGATCCGGAACCTTTGATGAGAGCTTAAATGTGATCTCATCACCGACACTTGCCTGGTTATACTTCTGTTCAGTACTTCCTACCACAATGTTCTTATCCAGAGAAGGTACGACTTCCTTGGTATAGATAGTAATGCTTGTGTTTTTGTTTACGACCATGAGCATAAACTTGGACTGTGCACCATCAACAACTGGTGAAGATGTGATCGTGTCCTTTACCAGGTAGTAACCCATACCTGAAGTAAGTTTTATGTTGTCATTCAGTGTATCTGAAGCACCGATTGTTGCTTTTACCACATTGCTGTTATCGCTGGCTACTGTCTTTCCTGCAATGAATGTTGCAAATCTGTCAACAAGTTTTGTGTTGTTACTTTTATTAGCTTCCTCAAGCACGGTAAGGAGCGCATCACGATCATTACAGCTGCTGAAGCCTTCTACAGCCTTAAGCGCAGTATAGAAAGCAGCATCAGGCTCCTGCACACCTGTACCCCACTCAATGTCATAGAGATCATCATTATCATCTACCTTTACGGAGAAGATCTGATAGAACTCATAACTGTGGGCAGACTTATCATTGCTGTCGTTCTTTTTGATCGTCACTTTAGGAGGATTCTCAGCAGCAAATACCATGGTTCCGATCATCATTACCATGACTACAGCTGCTATTGCCGAGATCATTCTTTTCATCAGTTTCATCTTTTTATTGTTCCTTTCATTTATATTTTTTGTTTTTTTGATTTCATAGTTCATCTCACAAATCCACCTCCTTGCGCCGCCTTATAATCAGCAGCATGAGTGCGCCTCCGATCATGACAATTCCCGCAGCTGCCAAATGTGTTATGCCGGGACCGCCTGTATTCGGTAATGTATATCTGACGCTGTTGCTGAACTCAAATTTATTTGCATTTTTCCATTGACCTTCATCATCTGTTCTCTCGAAAGAGATGATATCTGCAATAAGATTCTCTACTTTGATCACGACCTTGTATCTTGTGGGATCGTAACGGATGTTCTCATCATCACCGGAAATCTCCTTGATGTAAAATGTATATTCATCGTCTCTTTCGAAATGTATGGTTGAGAACCGTACCTGTCCTTCAGTGTCATTCACTGCTTCATCAACAGGCTCACCGGTGCAGGCCTCATTGTCATAAAGACCGAATCTGAACTCACCATTATTAAGAGATCTTCCCAGAAGCTCTTTATATGCCACGAATTCGACGAGGGCAGAATTTGCTTGAATAGTAAAATCCAATCCGTTATTTAGCGGACATTTATTGTACGCATCAATAACGGCATGATGACCGAGCCGGAACTCTGCATGGTCAATATGAGATACAATATCCTCATATTGCACGGCCTCACTGCCGGACGATGTTGTTTTGATGCAATTCGTTACTACATTGTTCGAATCATACGCGTATTGATATGTAATCTCACTTCCGGAATCTACAACCCATTCACCATTGACCAGCGTCATCGTGTACTCATGCATTGGTCTGAGTTCAAGCTTTACATCAAAAACAACATGATCGACATCTTTATAAAAATACTGTTTTCTGCTTATGTTTATAAAATGGGAACGGTCATTAGGATCCCTTTCATATTTTGAAGTCAGCTCATACTGGGTGCTTCCGGGGGGCACATCGTTTTGCCAGTAATCAGTCTCAACATAACCCGTTATCGCCTCAGGATACATGCCTTCACAGCCATCCCCTAAATCCTCATAGTGGCCATAGTAAAACGGTGTCGGAGTATCATCGGCATCCTTGTAAAGATCACATTTGTTTACACCGCTTACATAGGACTGATACTCGGTTATTCTTTTCTTCAGAACACCGTTCTCGCCATAAAGTCTTGAATCGGTATAAATACCCTCATCTGCGATCTCTATGTCGGCGTGATCCAGGATAGACCTCGTTTTTATTTTGAAATATACGATCCTGTCGCCCTGTATCTTCACACCGATTACACACAGAGGATCAGAGTCATTGGTCATGTTTTCTCCGCAGAAACGGATCCTTTCCGTGATCTGCTGATTTGTTGGATCGTATGACTCTCCCGTCTTTACTATATATCGGGAAACAACATCCTGAGATAATTCGTTTCCATATCTGTCAATAAAGACAAAATGTTCACCGTTCGGTGCCCAGCCTGTAAGATCAAATTCATCTCCAATGCTGACCTGCATAGGATGATTGTACTCACGATATGTAGCAAGACTTCCGTCGGAAGCGAAATTCAACTGACGGTTATCGGATCGGTCATCAACGACTCTGATATAAAGATCGGAACCGTTTATTCCCCATCCGTTATTATTGAGTACGACTCTGGCATCACCGCTTTGAAGTCCTGTTATCTCTGCTTCGACACGGTATTTCCCGTTCCCCATATTCTGGACAGTTCCGGATGAAACAGATATACAGCCGGGATTGTTATACCAGTTGTCAACGCCGACGCTCAAGCCGGAAGCAGTATATTCGCCTACGATCTTAACCGTCTCGCCTACCCTGATAATATATGGATAACCTGCCTGGTTGGCTATATATCCGTTATCTTGGGGAAGCCAGGGAAAATCCACCGGATCTAATGTCTCGTGAACTTTATCCTTATCCCTTTCGCCAAGATAAGTTACCACATATATCGAAAAACCGTTTGATGTGAACTGTGCTTCCGAATCCGTGATCCGGGCATCTTCGACTTTTTCCACGCCTTCTTCATTGATATGGAAAAGGTTGGCTTCTTTGCTGTCACATCTCTTATCTTCCGGTATAAAGATGCTTACACTTACATCCGTTCCTTCTGAAGGTTCGATCTCATTTCCGTCACTGTCAGAAAATATAATGTCAACAGCTACGGCAGCTTTTACCACTTTGTCTTTGTCAACCGCTTCAGAAGCCTGCAATATGATATCCTCATCGAAAATGTCTACGGCAGCCATTGTGGTCCCGTCAGGAAATGCTCCTTCCGGAGCTGTGGCTTTTACGGTTATCCCTGATCCGGTAACTGCTTCAAAGTCCACTGTAGTTGAGTCAGGCTCTTCTGATCCGTCTGAACCGTCATTCGTATTATCTGTTCTCTTCGCCGGATCTTCTGATCCCGTTGTTTCCGGTGCTGTTGTTGTCTCCGAAGGATCTGACATCTCAGCCTGTTCCGCATCAGATCCGTTCTCAACCTGATCGAGCTTATTTACGGAAACGTATGCATAAAGGGCAGGATCTGGAATATTGTAAGGCTTAACGGCCACAGCGCCGTCTATATCGCCTTCCATAACGCTTATTTCTTTATCGTTAATATCAACGATAATGCCTGTTAAATCGCACTTGCCGTCCCCGTCATTATCAATAAGGAGCAGATCTCCCATCTGAGGCAATACGGTAAAGTCCCTGTTAAGAAGCCCGCATTTATCAAGCTTTACCTGCCAAGCCCAACCGCCGGAACCATAAGGGATATCATTTTCGGAGATTCCGGAATAGTGCAGGCAGAATGAGACAAACATGACATTCCAGTCTCCGGTCGGATTTCCGTACCATGCACCGTATCTTGTGTATCCGTCAGGATCTTCCTTGTAATCCAGTTGCGAAACAGCGGTATTTACAAGGCTTTGAGCCTTCTTATCAACCGGTTGGGGAAGCTTCGACTCCCATTCTGACTGAAGTTCACGTGAAGCTGCGTCTTCCGGCCGGCAGGCATCAGTATGGGTATGCTCATCAAGCCCGCATGTCAATACGCGGTTATAGCAGTTCTCATCATGAATATGCTCAGGATCTGTTTCTCCGCATATCAGCTGCTCCTCATAGCATTCGTCAGAATGAGTGTGCTCTGAAAGACCGCATGTATATTCATCGGCAAGAGCCACACCGGTATTCCTGAGAGTCCAGAAGACATTGCCTGAAAGCACAATGGACACTGCAAGGAACAAAGCCATCGAGCGGTTTCTCGCCTGATGCCTCCTGTTAAGCCAATTTATGTAACCCTCAATACGTTCCTTTTTCACTTTTTCATCCCAAAGGCCATACCTTGCCTAATACCTTGCCGACGATCTGATCTTTTTCCACACATCCGATAACGGAGCTTCTGCTGTCTATGGAAGTATCTCTTTGGTCTCCCATCACGAAAAATCTTCCTTCGGGAACTGTATAAGGAAAATCAATATCACATTCACCCAGACTCTTTTCGCTTACATAAGGCTCATCTATGAGTTCGCCGTTAATGTAAACATTTCCCTTTTCATCGATATCCACGGAATCTCCGGAAATGGCGATTACACGTTTAATAAGCAGTTTGTTTTGCCATGCAACACAGCAGAGCTGTCCTGTACGGTAATCGCCGGCATGAAGAAGAACCAGTACGTCGCCGTCAGAAAGCGTCGGCTCCATGCTGTTTCCGGACACCTGGATCACCGGCAGAAGATATGTCGACAGTAAAACGGCAACAGCTGCAACTACAGCCAGCAATCCGACTGCAGTAAACGTTGCACGCCTTATCCTTGCGCGTTTTCTTAGTCTTTTCCGTTCCTCAGTAACTTCTTTCGGATCGAGTCTTTTGCGTGACGGATCTTGTTCATTCATCATGTTATAAACAACATCCACTAACTCTTTCCGGCTTAAGTTCTTCAGGTTTTCCTTTTTCATTTCACTCTTCCCGGACAGTTTGTCTGATTATAATTATTTTGATTATATGACCCCTTTTGACTGCATATTTATTACGCTTCAGTTACTTGATAACAATTCATCGACTAAAGATTTCATTCTTGTTATCAATTACGCAAAAATGAAAAAAGCTGTCTGAAACAGCTTTCTTCCCCCGGTGTTATCTTGTTGCCGGATAATGATCTTATAATGGTTCGGCAAGGCTTAACAAAGCCTTATATACCCAGTGATTGTCATTCTCGTCATAGAACTCGTTAAGCAAAGGTTCGGAGCTTACTCTGATGACGGTACCTGTAACACTGTCTGTAATATCCATGTAGGTTACTTCGTTAAACTCGTTGAAATTGATCTGACTGCCTGCCTTGATCGTATACTTCTCGGTTGTTGCTTTTCCGTTCTTGACAACATAACCTGTCAGATCCTTGGCTGCTCTTACTTTGACGCTTAAAATTACATAGCATACTGTATCTGCGATCACCGGCATGCCGTTAGCTGATGCCTTATAGTATCTGGTGATGCCGATCATTCCGTTCATGCCGTCATTCTCATAGCAAATGAACTTGTCGGCTCTTGATGGATTTGATTCAAGATACATGCCTTCATGGTGACCGACAAACTTGATCGAGCTGTCATTTACTTCGTAAACATTGATGTCACGAAGATCTCCGTCCATGCAGGATGTTACATAGATAAATGCCTTGCCGTTTGTCTTAAGCAGGAATGTGTTGCCGATCCTGAGTCCGGAATTATCAGTATGTACCGGAAGAACATAAGCATGTCTGTTGTAAGTAATCTGGATCTTCTGAGGATCAATATTATTCTCAACTTTGAATGATCCATATGCAGATTCAAGTACACGCTTTTCGGATTCTGCCTGGAAGGTCATTATACGTCCGTTACCCAACGCTCCAACGGTTCCGGCCTTCTCTTCATCAAAATCCTTGGCGATCTCGAAAATACTGAAGAAAGCGTCGGTTTTGTTGTTCTTACCGAACATATCAAAGTAATACTTACTGTTAAGTCTGATGACAGTACCGTTTTGTAATGCTACATCGATATAATTTTCCATATCTGTTCCGATAAGTGTTACAACATCACCTCTATTGACGGTCTTTAATTCACTGGTTACTTTTCCGTTTCTTACGGCCTGACCGCTGTAATCCGTCTTGATCCTTGAAGGAGATGTGTTATAAAGTCTGTGCACATTATTTGCAAGCACCGGCATGCCGTTATTACCGACTTTATAATATCCGTGCATTACGAACATGTAATTACGTCCGCAATGTTCATAGCAGGAAAACGAATCAATAGATTCAATCGAATCAGTGTAAAGATTCTCATAACATCCGACATACTTTACGGATTCATCATCAAGAGAATAAACATTGGTCTCGCAAATATCTCCGCCGTGCAATGCGCTGATGTAGAGGTATGCCTGACCGTCTTTCTTTAACAGGAATGCTTCGCATATTCCGAGTTCAGCGTTCCTGATGGGGAGCTCAAAGCCGTGATCTTCGACCTGGATCCATACTTTTGCTGAAGATTTATATAAGGGATAGAAAAACATATACCCCCAGCCTTCATTATCAGTATATCTTACATCATCGTTGCCTCTTCTTAACTTTAAGACAGAACCGTCCTTAACTGATGCTATCGCACCGGGCTTTTTAGTTTCAGAAGCCTTGGGGGTTGTCTCGGCAGGAGCTGCAGTTGTCTCGGCAGGAGTTACGGTTGTCTCCTCGACAACAGGTGTTGTCACCGGAATATCACTCTCTCGTGTATCTGTTATCTCATCGAAATCATCGTCCGGTAAAACAACCGTGGGATCAGTAATATCATCTGCATTTACACCCTGCTGCTTTACCGTAATGCCTGAAGCAAGCGCTTCATCATTGATAACGACATTTCCGATGGGGGTTCCGTCTGCCATCTTGATCTCTGCCGTGCATCCGGAAGCCGTGACCGCAATGGCACTTGAAAGGATAACAGCTGCAAGTGCTGATCCGTTGATTCTGCCTCTCTTGATAGGTTTTGTTATAAACTTCATTTTAATTTCCTCCATATATTGAAGTTGTTCTACAGGTGTAGATTCTACAAACGTAGAACAACCTTACGAGCGTCATTCTACATTTGTAGAAAGCACATGTCAAGACTTTTTTCTACATTTGTAGAATATTTTTCGAAACCGTTTTCGAGGGCACGAAAAAAGGGAGCTTAAAGCTCCCTTCGTTTAAACAGCATTATCTATATTCATGCTTGCCTGATCAAGCTTAAGATTGCCCTGTACACCCAGCGTTCATCGTTCATGGCGTAGTATTCGTTCAGGAGCGGTTCAAAGTCCACTCTGACGACATTGCCTGAGTTTATGTCTTTGATATCAAAATACGAGACTTCGTTAAGCTCGCCGGGACTTACCGGATCTCCGGCCTTGATCGTCATCGTCTCAGTTGTAACCTTGCCATTCCTGACGATATAGCCTGTTATATCGCGTGCAGCCTTTACGTCCTTCAAGGCTTTAACACGGCACATATAGTCAGCTACAACAGGCAAACCGGTTTTGGAAGCTACCTTGAAATCTCTGCTCAAACTGATAGTCAGGTCGTCGCCGTTAATTATGGAGCAGTTGAATCTATATGGATCTTTTATATCAACAGGCAGAGCAATACCTGTGCAGTGTCCGCTATATTTAATATCACTGTCACTTACTTCATATACACTGACATCAAAAGAGTTATCTTTAAGCAACGTATTTATGTAAATGTATGCTTTCCCGTTGGCTTTTATAAGAGAAGCATTTAACAGGATCGATTTGGATCTGTCAGTATAGATATTTAATGAATAACTCTTTCCATTATGTACAATGTGGACCTTATCGGCACTCTGGCCACGCTCGTAATAGAATGAACCGTAATCACATTCA
>Ga0247608_10002435_pt1 | contig 23316 bp, 26 predicted proteins | sample 176DNAGHGlowgp2_FD_193490 | JGI IMG/M metagenome (GOLD analysis project Ga0247608, IMG submission 193490) | Sheep rumen microbial communities from Palmerston North, Manawatu-Wanganui, New Zealand - 1766 DNA GHGlow gp2 | ecosystem: Host-associated > Mammals > Digestive system > Stomach > Rumen ...
AAGCGCTAAAGATGGGGGCTTGGGGGAAGGAAAACAAGAGTTTTCCTTCCCCCATTTATCCATAACATATTCTTCTTTTTCAGTATCTGTATTTTGAAGAGAAGGACTTTATCGACAGGCTGAACCGGTCGGACTGAAAGAAACAGTCCGACCGGTTTTTGTCGATTCAGATACAGTAATCGTCGCCGCCGGCAGCCGCCTGATGCTCCAGAATATCCTGAAGCGATACGCTGTCGAGATAATCGGAGACTGCCTTTGCGAGCCCCTCCCAGATGTAAAGCGTCGGGCAGAAAGCGGCGCGCTCGCAGTCGTTGTATTCGTATTCCAGGCAGGAAACCGGAGCCAGACTGCCCTCCGTTGCGCGGAGAATGTCGCCGACAGAGCATTCTGCCGGGGATTTCGCCAGCATATAGCCGCCGCGGTTGCCGCGGTTCGTGCGCAGGATCCCGCTCTTATTGAGCATCGGCACAATCTGCTCAAGATACTTTTTTGAAATGTTCTGGTGCTCAGAAATCTCCTTTAGTGAAACAAAGCCGGAATCCTGCTTCGCAGCAAGCTCAAGCAGCATTCGCAGGGCATATCTGCCTTTTGTTGAAATCTTCATATGATTCAGGACTCCTTTCCTGCCGCCTGCGCAGACGGCAATAATCCACATTTGTATCACTATTATACCACACAATTTTCGGGTTTTCAAGCATTTTTCATTCGGCAAACTCACGTTTTTTCGCAGCTTTACAGGGTGTCTCTTGCTGCAATTCATACAAAATCGCTATGAAAACAGAGAATTTGAGTCAAAACCGATTGACATAATCGGTTTTTTCGGTTATGATAAGACTGTTCATAATATCAAACGAAAGGATGTTTCCGATGTCTGTTCCTGTTTTATCCGCACGCACCGCCGGTTTTACCGATTCTGTCATCCGCCGGATGACCCGTATTTCCAATCAGTTCGGTGCGGTCAATCTCTCTCAGGGCTTCCCTGATTTCGCCCCGCCGCGTGCCCTCACCGACCGTCTTGCAGAGGTTGCAAATGAGGATTACCACCAGTATTCCATCACATGGGGCGCACAGAATTTCCGGGAGGCGCTTGCTGACAAATATGCACATTTTGCGGGACGCCGCCCCGATCCGAACGGGGAAATCGTCGTGACCTGCGGCAGCACCGAGGCGATGATGGCGGCAATGCTGAGCGTCACGAATGCCGGCGACAAGGTGATTGTGTTCTCGCCGTTTTATGAGAATTACGGCGCAGATACGATTCTTTCCGGTGCTGAGCCGATCTATGTCCCGCTGATTCCGCCCGCATTTTCCTTTGATCCCGAGGTGCTGGAGGATGCCTTCCGGCAGCACCCGAAGGCGCTGATTCTCTGCAATCCGTCCAATCCCTGCGGCAAGGTGTTCACGGAAGCTGAGCTCACGCTGATCGCAGACCTCGCAAAGCGGTACAATACCTACATCATCACGGATGAGGTCTATGAGCATATCGTCTATGCGCCGCATCAGCATTCTTATATCGCGACGCTGCCGGGTATGTGGGAGCGCACGATTCAGTGCAGCTCGCTCTCGAAAACGTATTCGATCACCGGCTGGCGGCTCGGCTATGTCATCGCAGCACCGGAAATCATCGAAACCGTAAAAAAAGTTCACGATTTCCTGACTGTCGGAGCTGCGGCACCCTTGCAGGAGGCTGCCGTTACGGGTCTGCGCTTCGGCGATGACTACTATGCGGCGCTTCAGGCGGAATATGCAGAAAAACGTGAGCTCTTCCTGAAAGGGCTTGACCGGATCGGCATTGCGCATACTGTTCCGGAGGGCGCATATTATATCCTGCTCGATATCTCCGAGTTTGGCTTTGCCGATGATCTGGAATTCTGCGAGCTGCTCGCGGAGAAGGTCGGCGTCGGTGCAGTACCGGGTTCGAGCTTCTTCAAAGAGCCGGAAAACCGCTATATCCGGTTCCATTTTGCAAAGAAAAACGAGACGCTGAACGAAGCGCTCGAGCGTCTCTCTGCAATCCGGCAAAAAATGCCCTATCGCCGGTAATCAGCCGGTATCCGTCTGCACATGCGTCTGTATCCGGTATGTGCTGCCGTCTGTTGTGAACAGCACCGTGCCGTCGAGATCGGTGCGGTAAACGCTGCATCCGGCACTGCGCAGGCGCCGCAGAATCATCTCTGCGGGCTGCCCGTAATCATTGCCGGCACCGACAGAAATCGCTGCAACAGCGGGTTTGGCTGCTGCGAGGAATTCCTCTGAGGTTGAGGTGCTGCTGCCGTGATGCGACACTTTAAGCACCGTCACCTGCGGCACCAGCCCCGCTTGCAGCATCGCCTGTTCACCTGCCTTCTCCAGATCGCCTGCTGCAAAAAACGTGAATGAACCGTACCGCACGGCACAGGCAAGCGAGCAGTCGTTCAGCCCCTCAAAGTGCGTATTATCTGTGCAGAGCAGTTCAATTTCCGCACTGCCGAGCGGCAGCTTCTCCCCGCAGACAGCCGTCCGCACCGGAACACCGCGTTCCTGTGCCGCTTCGAGTGCGTGCAGGAACGAAGGCGTTGCAGGGAGCTGCGCATTCGCAATCTCCGGCAGAATGACAACGTCGGCGGGAATCTCCCGCAGAACGGTCTGCAAGCCGCCGATATGGTCAGCGTGCGGGTGCGAGTTGATACAGTAATCAAGCCGCTCAACACCGAGCGCTTTCATCTGCCTTGCAATGCGGATGCCCTGATCGTATTCGCCGGCGTCAATCAGCGCGGCGTGACCCTGTGCCCGCAGCAGAATGGCATCGCCCTGTCCGACATCAAGCAGATAAATGCTCAGGTCATCGGGTGACGGCGGCGGCGGCCGTTGCGCATCCCGGCGGATGAGCAGATACAGCGCAAGCCCCGCCGCTGCAATCAGCAAAACGGCATAAGGCGTATATTTGCGCAGCATTTGCAGGCGCTTTTTGCGTGCGGCTTCGCGGCGATACCGGCGCTCCAGTTTCTTCAGTTTGCGATCCTCGGGCGTTAAGGGCATCGGCTTTCACCTCCGGAATCTGTGATCCAAAACGGCAGAAGAATCTGCCGTTTCAGTCTGTCGATAAAGTGTCTCCGACGGATTCAAAATGGGATTCCAAAGGGACAATGTCCCTTTGGCGGGTTTGGGCAGAGCCCAATATCAATTATCGCGAAGCGATACCTTTTTCTACAAACTGAAACGGCAGAAGAATCTGCCGTTTTTTCTGCTTCTGCATGATCGTGTTTTAAGCGCCGATCAGAAGCTGATCGTATTCATACAGCGCCTCATTGATCGTGAACACATTATAGATGCCCTTCCGAATGAAATATTCCACAATCAGATCAAAGGTATTGCTGTGCGAAAAAGCAAACCCCGCTGCCTGAAGCATGGCATTGGTCTCGTCAAGCGGCAGCTCAAGCGCAATTGCAAACGCAAGTGCCGTCACCTTCTTCGGCTGATAATGCGGGTCGCTGCGAATCTTGGAAAAGAGCTTCCGGTCGATATTTGCCTTTTTGTAGCATTCCGCGTCCGTCATGCCCGCCTCGTCGATTTTCCGCAGCAGCATCTGCGAAAAGCTCTCGTCCTTCCGCCGGATGCGCTCGGCGAGTGAGGGAAACTGCCTCGCAGCCGGTGCAGCGCATTCCTCCATTGCATCCGCTTCAACAGCCCGCTTGTGTATGCCGAGGAAGCTGTGTTCACGCTTCGCTTTTGCTTCCTTTGCGGCTGCGGGTGCTGCATTCGGCATTGCAAATGCGGCAAAAGGCTCAGGGCGTCTGACTGAATTTGCAGAAACCCAGCGTTCAATCTCAGGATAAAACAGTTGTCCCTCCGGGCGGGTATACTGCACGAGATAGACGGTCATATCCTGCTTTGCGAGGAAGCGTGCGATCTCGCACACCGCAATTTCCTGTGCCTCCCTGCGCGGATAGCCGTTTGTGCCGGAGGAGATCAGCGGAAAGGCAATGCTTTCAAGGTGATGCTCTGCCGCAAGCCGCAGGCTGTTCTGATAACAGGCGGCGAGCTGCTTGGCTTCACCGGCATTGCCGCCCTGCCAGACCGGACCGACCGTATGAATCACATAGTCCGCCGGGAGCCTGTAACCCTTTGTGAGCTTCGCCTCCCCGACGGCACAGCCGCCGAGCGTTCTGCATTCGGCAACCAGCTCAGGCCCCGCAGCGCGGTGAATTGCGCCGTCTGTTCCGCCGCCGCCAAGCAGCGTACTGTTTGCGGCATTGACAATCGCATCGCAGGCAATTTTCGTGATATCTCCGCGGATCATATGCAGCGGCATAGCACGCGCCCCCTTTCATCAGAATCCCGCTTCTGCGGAATCAGACAGTTTCTTCCTTGCGCCTGATGACAAATCCGACCACATTTGCGCCGGCATTGCAGCAGATTGCGGCGCCGATGCTGCAATACTGCTCCGGCGGATAACCGAGCTCTTTGGTCAGCGCGGCACCGAATTCCTGCGCAATGGCAGGATTGCTGCCCTGCATGACAATATAGGGCGTATGCGGCTGCATTTCAGCCTTCACGACCTCGATCATTTTCGGAATGATATTCTGCTCGCCGCGAATCTTCGAGAGAACAGTTGATTTGCAGTTGACGATGCGGCAAAAGGGTTTCAGCCCAAGCAATTCACCGGCAAATGCCGCAGCCGCGCTGACTCTGCCGGAGCGCTTGACATATTTCAGCGTCATCGGGACAAAATACAGCCCTGCATGGCGCGACCAGTCCTCCAGATAGTCGATCAGTTCCTCGACCCCTGCGCCGCGGGCGAGCTTCTTTGCTGCTTCCGTCACGGCATAGCCGTAGGTCGCGGTATAGTTTCTGCCGTCAACGAGATGAATCCGCATCGTGTTTTCCGATTCCGGATGCGCCTCATAGAACTGCTGCCGCGCCATTTCCGCATTGGCATATGTACCGGAGCCGCCCGCGCCGATCGTCACATGAATCAGATCGGAGCAGCCCTCGGCGGCAATTTCGAGATAGTTTTCAAGAATCTCGAAGGGCGTGAGCTGCGCGGTCGAAGGAAACTCCTTCGCCGTGTCAATCATTTTGTAGAATTCTTCCTTTGTGAAGTCAATTTCCTCGCGAAGCGGTTTGCCGTCAACCGTAACCGGCATACAAAGCAGGCGGATGCCGAGTGCATCGGCGCGCTCCTTTCCGATATCGCTGACGGAATCGGTCATCAGTGTGATTTTTGTTTTCAGCATTTTTCGGTATCCTTTCTCAGATTTGACTGATATCATAGCTTCGGGGCTCTGCGGGCTCCCAGTCGGATTTTGCCATGCGGCCGTCACGGGTCAGTCCGGTGAAATCATGCTGCCGCAGCACCTCATAGGCGGCAATCGCAACGGAATTGGAGAGATTCAGGCAGCGCAGCGTCTCACGCATCGGAATGCGGACGCAGCGCTCGGGATGTGCCGCAAGCAGCGCGTCATCGAGCCCGAGATCCTCTCTGCCGAAGAGCAGGAAGGTTTCCTCCGGATAAACCGCCTCGGTATAGAGCCTGCCGGTTTTCGCTGTGAAATAAAACATTGCATTCTGCTCTGCGGCAGCGGGATATGCGGCAAAAAACGCATCGAGATTCTCATGATGCAGAATTTCCAGCTTATCCCAGTAATCGAGCCCGGCGCGTTTGAGCTTCGCGTCGTCGATCCGGAAACCGAGCGGGTGAACAAGGTGCAGCGTCGCACCGGTCACCGCGCAGGTTCTGGCGATGCTGCCGGTATTCTGCGGGATGCGCGGCTCGACGAGCACAAGATGCAGTTTATGCAAAATGATACATCCTTTTTCTCGAAATTTTGCCTTGTATACGCGGTACGCTCCGCGGAACAATAAGGGTATCCTGAAACAGAAAGGAGCGATGTCTGATGCAGCTTTCTGCAATTGCAAAGGGCATGGCAGTCGGCGCGGCGGCGGGGACTGTCGGATATTTTGTCAGTGCTGCCTCCGGCAGAGAGAAGGCAAAGCTCAAGCGCCGGACGGTCAGGGCGGTACACGCAATCGGTGCCGTCATGGAAAGTATCGCAGATTTTCTGCACTGAAAATGCGAATGCGTGATTTGCTTTCGGGCAGATCGCGCATTTTTTGTTATAGCCTCTGTGCGCATTATTCGGGATGATTCTTCCGATATCCCATGTAGCTTTCCAGAATCAGCACCGCAGCGACCGCGTCTACTGTATTTTTCCGTTTTTTTCCGCGGGTGTCCGTAACATTCAGGATCTGATGCGCCGAAACCGTTGTGCAGCGCTCATCCCAGAGCACGACCGGCAGCCCGCTGAGCTCCCGCAGCTTTTCTGCAAATGCCGCACATTTTTCGGCACGCGGCCCCGCTGTCCCGTTCATATTGAGCGGGTGCCCGACGACAATCTCCTCTGCCTTCGCACTGCGCGCCGCTTCTGCGGTTTTCTCGGCGCAGCGCTGAAAGCTCTTTTCGGTCAGTACGCCTGCGGGCGAGGCAATCAACTCGGATTTGTCACAAACTGCCCAGCCGGTTCGGGTATCGCCGAAATCGACGCCGAACAGGATCATTTTTTTGCCTCCTTTGCGGCGCGCTCAGCTCTTGTCCATACAGAATTCCGCATCGTGCCGAGCTCCTCCGGCAGATGCCGGGAATCGTTTTTGTATATCAGCTTCCAGCCGGTTTCCGTGTCATATTCTGCGCAGGAAACCGCAGTGTTATCCGACCAGCCGACCTCGCCGAGCCCCTCAATGCTGCCTGAGCCGAGAAAGCTCAGAAAATTCCGCAGCGCACAGCCATGTGACACAACCGCAACGGTTTTGCCGGGGTTTTCTTTTGCAATTTTGGTGATGATATTGCAGATGCGGTCATAGACCTCCTGCATGGTGTCGCCGTTCGGGGCAGCAAAACGCGGCATATCCGTACACCATGTACGGTACTCCGCCGGATAGTCATAGGGCAGATCGGCAACACGCCTGCCTTCCCAGTCGCCGCCGTTGAGTTCGCGCAGATCATACTCCGGAATCATCTTCAGATGGTGCCGGCTGTTGACGGCTTCTGCCGTCAGTTCGGTGCGGCGGTAGGGGCTGTAATAGATTGCATCCAGCTTCACATCGCGGAATCGTTCCGTCAGATATTCAAGCTGCTTCTCGCCTTTTACGGTCAGCGGCGTATCGAGGTTGCCCTGAAAGAACTCCTGTGCATTGCCCTCTGATTCCGCGTGCCGAATCAGATATACTGTTGTTACCATGGTTTTACCGTTCCTGTCAGCTCGGCAGCAGATGCAATATGATTGCTGTCGAGCCAGTCGTTGAGTTCATCTATAATACGCAGCGGGGCATAAGGATCCTGCACGATTGCCGTGCCGACCTGCACCGCCGAAGCGCCCGCCATCATCAGCTCTGCGGCATCCTCGCCGGAGGAAACGCCGCCCATGCCGATCACCGGCACGCTGACTGCATTTGCGACCTGCCAGACCATGCGCACGGCAACCGGAAAGATCGCCGGACCGGAGAATCCGCCCATATTATTGTGCAGAATCGGACGGCGGGTTCTGAGGTCGATGCGCATACCGAGCAGTGTGTTGATAAGCGAAATCGCATCCGCGCCCTCCGCCTCGACTGCTTTTGCAATCTCCGTGATGCTGGTGACATTGGGAGAGAGCTTGACGCAAAGCGGCTTTGAGGTTGCTTTGCGGACGGCGGCAGTGACCTGTGCAGCAGCCGAACAGGATGTGCCGAACGCGGCGCCGCCCTGTTTGACATTCGGGCAGGAGATGTTCAGCTCGATCATATGGACATCGGTTTTGTCGAGCTTTGCCGCGACCTCCGCGCATTCCTCCGGCGTTGAGCCCGCAATGTTCGCGAGGATGACCGTATCGCAGGAGAGCAGATGCGGCAGCTCTTTTTCGAGAAACGCGTCGATGCCGGGATTTTGCAGCCCGACAGAATTCAGCATCCCGGCGGGCGTCTCCGCGACACGCGGCGCAAGATTGCCGGTGCGTTTGCTGCCGGTTGTGCCCTTTGTCGCAATGCCGCCGAGCTTTGAGAGCGGGTAATACTGTTCATATTCGCGCCCGTATCCGAATACGCCGGAAGCGGGAATAATCGGGTTTTTGAACGGAATCCCGCAGATATTGACAGATAAATCAGCCATTACCAGACAACCTCCTCCGCATCAAATACCGGGCCGTTTTTGCAGACATGCAGATATTGCTCGCTGCCGTTTTCGTCACGGGTTCTGCACGCGCAGACCAGACAGGCGCCGATGCCGCAGCCCATGCGTTCTTCGAGCGACACCTGACACGGAATTCCGTATGCTTTCGCAAGCGCCGCTGTGGCACGCAGCATCGGCATCGGGCCGCAGGCGCAGATCAGCGTCGGCTTTTCCGCCTTGATTTCCTCCTCAAGCGGCAGTGTGACGAGTCCGCTTCTGCCCGCCGAGCCGTCGTCGGTGCAGAGGATTGTTTTTGCGCCGGTTTTTGCAAAATCCTCCTGCAAAATTGCTGCATTCGCATTCCGGAAACCGGAGATCACGACCGCGTTTTTGCCGGAATGCTGCGCAAGCGGGAGCATCGGCGGGGTGCCGATGCCGCCGCCGACCAGAATCACACGCGCATTCTGTTCCGGCAGCGCAAAGCCGTGACCGAGCGGCGCCAGCATATTGACGGTATCCCCGGCGCGAAGCGCCGAGAGCGCTTTTGTGCCCTTTCCGCGTACCTCAAATACGATGCGCAGCGTGCCCGCTGCTTTGTCGATTCCGCAAATGGAAATCGGGCGGCGGAGGGTAAATCCGCCCTCCGGCAGCAGATTGACAAACTGTCCCGGCTGTGCTTTCTGTGCAATCTCCGGGCATCCGATCACCATGCTCCATGCCGCCGCCGTGAGCTGCGTCATGCTGATGACCGGAAAAGTCAGCTTTTGCGTATATTTGTCCTGTTTCATTGTATCACCGTTCCTTCGGGCAGATTACAGCAGCCCGGCTTCTTGCAGCATCGCGAGCACGCGGCTTTCGCGGTCAAGCATGACCTGAAACTGAGCATTGCCGTTTTTGCTGCCGTGGTCATGCGAGAGATTTGCTTCGATTGCCCGCGCCGCAGTCACAAGCTCCGGCGTGAACTGCTCCTCCGCCTCATAATCATCGAGTGTCTGCTCGCCGGCTGTATCCTCTGCCCCGCAGAAATAATAGTAATTTTCCTGAATGAAAATATCCTCGTAATATCCCTTTTGCCGGCGCAGTACCCTGCCGAACGGGCGGATGCTCTCCGGCATCACATTCAGACCGGCTTCCTCGCGTATTTCGCGGATCAGCGCCTGCTGCTGTGTTTCGCCGGGTTCAATCCCGCCGCCGGGGAATTTATAATAGTCATATTTCAGGCTGTGAACCATCACGATTTTGCCGCCGCGGATGATAATGCCGCGCACAGAGGGCCGTCTTCCGACTGACCCGTTTTCGGGGTAATCCTTTGTATCAATTTCAAACAGCAGCTTCATTCCATTCGCTCAGCCGATGTGAATGTACGAGGTGAGATCCTCCCGCATCCGGAGTGCCTCACGGCGTGCGGCGCCCGCAAAGTCGTGCTCATCGCAGCCCTCTTTCTTATAGGCGCAGAGAATCGCACGCGAGCTGTTGACAATCGCGCCGAGCCCGTTTTCGTCAAATCCGCCCGCGATGCCCGCAGCACCGCCGCCCTGTGCGCCGTAGCCCGGCACAAGGAACATGGTATGCGGCAGGCGTTTTCTCAGTTCAACGAGCTGTTCGGGATAAGTCGCGCCGACAACCGCGCCGACTGCGCTGTATCCGTATTCGCCGACGGTATCCTCGCCCCATTTTTCGCACTGATCGCCCATTCTGGCATAGAGCGGCACGCCGTCGATCAGCAGATTCTGAAATTCGCCGGAGGACGGGTTTGAGGTTTTGCAGAGGACAAAGATACCCTTATCCCGCTCCTTGCAGACCTTCAGCAGCGGCGAGATGCCGTCGGTGCCGAGATAGCCGTTGACGGTCAGCGAATCCGCACCGAAGGGCTCATATTCACATTCGCCGATGCTGACAGAGCCGAGATGTGCAGCGGTATAGGCTTCCATCGTCGCGCCGATATCATTGCGCTTGCCGTCGGTGATGACATACATCCCCTTGAGCTTGGCATAACGGATCGTGCGCTCCATCGTTTTGACGCCGTGGTGGCCGTACATTTCATAGTAAGCCGCCTGCAATTTGACGGCGGGGACAATGTCGCAGAGTGCATCAATCAGCATCTGATTATAGCGGAAGATTGCCTTTGCGGCAGCCTTCAGGGTTTCGCCGTCCTCATCGAGAAAGCTGCGGCGCAGGTATTCGGGTACATAGTCGAGCTTCGGGTCAAGCCCCGCAACAGTCGGGTTCTTCATCTCAATGATCTTCGCGATCAAGCGGTCAAAGGACATAATATGCCTCCTTTTCATAATTTCATAATGATATGATTCATGGAATGCAGATTTTCCGTGACGGATGTGCAATCCGGCACATACAAAATCATTATATCATAATGCGATGAAAAAAGCAATGGGCAGGGTATAAAAAAGGGCGGACAGGTGTAGGAATGTCAATGATCGGTACCGCTTTATCAGCCTGCTGCGATGCTCAGCCGAGCCGCGTTCAGATGTTCAGTGCATCCGTCAGCGCCATAACCTGTTCGAGCGTCAGTTGCTCAAACCGAACCGTTGCGCTGTGTCCGCATTCCGAAAGCGCCGCCGCAACGGTTTCCTTCGGTATGCTGAGCCCGGAGGCAAGCGCATTTTCGGCAGTTTTTCTGCGCTGCGCAAAGCCCGCCTTTACAACGCGCAGCACTGCCGCGAGCTTTTCCTGCGGGCAGACAGGCTCGTCATACGGCAAAATCCGGATGACCGCCGAATCGACCTTCGGTGCCGGATAGAACGAATCACGCGGCACAGAAAAAAGCTGTTCGGCGTGGCCGCGAAGCTGTACTGCGGCAGTCACGGCGCCTGCCGCTCTGCTGCCGAGCCGCGCACAGAGCCGGTCGGCAGCCTCCTGCTGCACCATAACCGTGATGCTCTCGAAGCGCACCCCCGATTCAAGCAGATGCATCAGAATCGGAGAGGTGATGTAATACGGCAGATTCGCACAGACTGCGACATTCCGGCTGCCGAAATGTTCGCGCAGAAACTCCGGCAGACTGACCCTCATGATATCCTGCCAGACGATTTTTGCGTGCGGAAACTCACGCAGCGTTTCTTTGAGGACGGGTGCAAGGCGCTTGTCGAGCTCGACGGCGACGACCTGTTCGGATTTCTGCGCAAGCTCCTGCGTCAGAACGCCGAAGCCGGTGCCGATCTCCAGCACGCCGCATTCGGGTGACGGAATCCCGTACCCGGCAATTGCAGGGCAAACCTCCGGGTCGATCAGAAAATTCTGCCCGAGCCCTTTTGAAAATGTGAAATGATGCCGCTTTGCCAGATCGCGGATCACCTGCATATCGGTTAGATTCAGCATGATTTTTCTCCCGTATCGGCGTATTATTTCCGTTTCCAAGGTCTTGTTTTTTCCGTCCAGCCGTTCGCCTTCCAGTATTTGTAATCGGTATACTCCGGATTCTGTTTGCCGAGGCTTTTCTGCATCATCCGGACTGCGTAAAACTTCGCTTTGACGGCGATTCCGGTTCTTGCAGGCTTTGTATAATCCGTCTTTTCCGCCTTTTCGGCACAGCGCATTACTGCCTCGGTCAGCGACCGGCGCTTTTTCTCAGAGAGCTGCTCCCAGTGAATATCGCCCATCAGTCTCAGGCTGCAAATCCGGATTTTGCTGATGCCCCACCATGACAGGCTGTCGCGGATATCTTTTGCGGCAGATTTTCCGCCTGCACCGAGGCATTGCGTGATGATAACAGCGCGTTTCCCGAACATCTCCGCGGCAGGACGGTGCGGCATCCAGCGATAGCCGAAATGGTCCAGCATCGCCTTCATGGCGCCTGTTGCGTGACATACATAAGCGGGCGAAGTGAAAACAAGCAGATCTGCCGAAAGAAGCGCCTGCTCGATTTTCTGAATGTAAGCAGCGTCCTTGCATTTGTGCTCGTCATCCAGAAAGCAGGCGGTACATCCGCAGCAGAATGCCGGGCAGTCCTTCGGCAGATAAAATTCTGTGATGTTTGCCTGATCGCGGAAGCGGGTCAGAAAAATCTCCTTCAGCATATAGGTGATGCCGTGTTTTTCCGTTCCGTTTATCACTGTAATATTCATGTTCTTCTCCTTTCGGACGCCGGCAGGCTGATCCTTCTGACAAATTCTGCAAAGAAAGCGCAATTCCGTGCAAAAACAATAACAAATTGTCTGACAGCCCTTGAAATTTGTGCAGGAATCTGGTATAATAAAGAAAAGCGAAAAAGGGGGCGTTCGGAATGGAGCGCAGAGACAAAACCAACTACTACCTTGACATTGCAGAGGCAGTCTGTGCGCGCAGCACCTGCCTGCGCCGGAAGTTCGGCGCGATCATCGTCAAGCACGACGAGATCATCTCCACCGGCTATAACGGTGCGCCGCGGGGACGGCAGAATTGCAGCGATCTCGATTTCTGCTACCGTGAGCGGATGCAGGTTCCGCGGGGACAGCGCTATGAGCTCTGCCGCAGCGTCCATGCAGAAATGAACGCGATCATCAGCGCAAGCCGCGCCGATCTGCTCGGCTCGACGCTGTACCTCGCCTGCCATGACGCCAAAACCAATCAGCTTGACGGCGCTGTCGAGCCCTGCTCCATGTGCAAGCGGCTGATTCTCAATGCCGGCATCGAACAGGTCGTCATCCGGCAGGACGCCGGACATTACGACGTCATTCAGACCGCCGACTGGACCGTTCATGACGATTCCCTTGCCGATGCGCTGAAATCAGACGGATACTGATGCCGCAAAAATCATTGGCGCAACATACATTTCATTTTCCGGCGTGATATTCTCAAACAGCAGCAGAAAAACCGTGTTCCGAACCTGAATCAGGCGGAGTACGGTTTTTTTATTTGCCGAGCGGCGGCTGCCGTTCCATTCGGCGGTCAGCGCCTGCGAATGCCGGAGAAAATCCTTTTTGACGCCCGATGCTGAGTCCGCAGGGACAATCTGCCCGAAGGCTTCCTGAATATCAGGCATACTGAGGCTGTGCAGGCGGCGGCTGAACGGAAGCTGCATGACAGTCAGATGCAGCCCGCTTGTTTTCCCGAAGAACTGTGCGGAATCCTCTTTTGCGTGCAGCGGACGGAAATCCTGCGGCAGCGAAAGCATCAGTCTGCCGGAAAACAGCGATGCCTGCCGCGGCAGAATCACGAGCGACTGCACCTTTGCAGAAGAACGGGGGCGCCTTCTTTGCAGCCAGTCGCGCATACGCCGGAGCAGATTGCTCTTTTTCGGCTTTTGTGCAGGCTCTTGCATTGCAGGCACCCCCTTTTTTCGATTGCAGATATTGCGGACGGTTATCCGATGATCGTCGTGACAATGAACCCGTCCGTATTGTTGCCGGAAATCTCATAGGATCCGGTTTTCGGAACCGGAACCTCCGTTGTACCGGTCTTGCTTGCCGGGAAGTAATAGATATGGTAAGTCGATTCCGGTGTGCTGTATTCCAGCATCCCCTGCCCGAATGTATACTGATTCCTGAGTACATCAAGATACTCTTCGAGGCAGCAGCCGTTATCCTTCATATATGCCGCGTGCGGAACTCCGACATATCGGATCGCAGTATAGCCGCCGCGCAGCCCTGTGATATCCGCTTTTTCATCCGGATAGCGCAGAATATAGCCATAGCTTGCCATATGCTCAAAAATCCACGCATAAGGGTTCTTGTTCGTGACAAATTCATAGCCGCCGTCGCCGCGCTTGACATGGAGCTGAATATCCAGTGCTGTTGCGGATTCCGGATTGCTCTTTTCCATGCCGTCCTCCAGCCAGCCGTAATTGAACATAATCTCGCGGTTGCTGGTTGCGGTATAATACGCCCGCATCAGCCGGTTGAATTTTGCCAGGGCAGAACCGTTGAGGAAGGTATGTCCGGGATACGAAATCTCGTAGGTATCGGGCTTGTCCGCCGCCTGACTCACCTGCTGAAGATCCAGATCCTCCTTTGTCAGCGTGCAGGGATTTGCCTGATTGACGAGGATCAGATTGCCCCTGTGAACCGCATCGTTCGAGAGGGAAACCGCCTTGTAATTCTCAGGCAGAACCGTACCGGCAGGCTCTGCTGCGGTTGTTGTCGCATCGGTCACAACCGGGACGGATTCTCCCGGATTCTGCTCCGTCACCACCATCGGCAGATTGACAATCGAAGCCGAGGTAGATGTTGTCGAAGCGGGAGACCCCTCCGGATTGGAATTGTTCGCGGCTCCGGTCTGATCGGGCATCTGCTCGGCGGTGCTGCTGTCATCCTTTTCCTTCCCCTTGTCCGAGCATCGCTGCATACACGAGCCGAACAGGAAGATCATGATAATCAGCAGAACGGCGGCAACCGTCAGACGGTCCCAGCGCACTCTTCGTCTTCTTGGCATGACATAACCTCCATTCACGGGCAGCCTTTATAGAGAGGCTGCCGGAAAAAGGCACAGCCTCACGGTGCCGTGAGACTGTGCCGCAAGTGTTTCGCAAGTATTCCCGGTTTACAGCAGGCTTCCTGCCGGATCAGAGACCCGGAGCGGGCGTCTCTGCCGCCGGAGCTTCCAGTGCGCTGATTGCAGCGGCGAGCTCATCGTTCACCGAAGCAGCATCTGCCGCAGTGGTCGGTGCCATGCCCATTTCCGCCATCAGGCGCTCCAGCTCGGAATCGACCTTTGCATTGCGCTCCAGCTCCTCGAAGGTTGCGGCCTCCTCGGGCTTCTGTGCGCCGAAGATCTCGGTAAATGCGGCTGCTTCCGCTTCCTTCCGCTCGATCTTCTCCTCCATTCTGGAGAGCTTGTCGAAGCTGCTCTTGGTGTCGATGCCGCCGAGGGACTTTGCCAGCTCCTTGGTGGTATCTGCCATCTGGGAACGCGCGATCAGCATAGCCTCGCGGGACTTTGCCTCCTGCATCTTGGACTTGAGCACCTCGACCTGAGAGCGGATTGCCTCTGTCTGGTTCGAGATGGTCTCATACATTTCACGGTAATTGTTGACATCCTCGTCTGCCTTGACCTTGCTTGCGAGTGCTTTCTTTGCAAGCTCAGCGTCGCCTGCCTTCAGGGCAGCTTTCGCACGGGATTCCCAGCTGGCGGAAACGGCACAAGCGTTGCGGTACTGCTTTTCGACCATACGCTCGCTGGCGACTGCCTTGCCGAGTGCCTGTGTCGATTTGGTCAGCTCTTTCTGCATATCTGCGATGATCTGCTTGACCAGCTTTTCCGGATCCTCTGCCTTGTCGAGCATGTCGTTGATATTCGCTCTGAGAATATCACTGATTCTGGAGAAAATACCCATCTGAAGAAACCCTCCTGTTTTTTCAAATATTATATTAAATGGCAGCAAGGCAGTCTGCCGTTACTGCTCCTTTTACATTATAGCAAAGAAATGCCCGATTGTCAAGGGCTTTTTCGTGATGCTGTCCGAAAGTACAGTTTTTTTGCCGCCGCGGGATTTTGTCCTTACAGGCACGTCGCCGCTTGACATTACAGTATAAATGTGCTATAATTTCTATGCACGCGTAATGTGAATTCTGTATGAATTTTTCAGAGTTCACGCGAACAGGGAGGGACTTCTATGGCGGACTATATTATCGCGGCTGCATCGACTGCCGATCTGCCCGATACGTTTTTTGCAGATCACGATATCCCGGTCATCCGGTACACATATTCGATCGGGATGCAGGTTTTTGAGGATGATTGCAGCGAGGAATCCAGACAAAAAGCCTATGAGGATATGCGGCGCGGAACCGTTTATGCAACCTCTATGATTAACACCGCAGTCTATGCGGATTTCTTCCGCGATCTGCTCCGGACCGGCAAGGATGTGCTGTATCTGGATATGTCAAAGGAGATGTCCAGCTCGTTCAAGGCATCGCATGAGGCAGCGGAACAGGTGCGGACAGAGTTTCCCGCGCAGCGGCTCGTTCTGATGGACACGCGCTGTATCTCCGGCGGACTGGGGCTGCTGGTGACCGAGTGCGTCCGCAGAATGGAGGACGGCGACACCCTTGACGAGGTCATCGCATGGGGCGAGGCACACAAGCTGAAGATCATGCACCGTTTCACCGTCGATGACCTGAATTATCTCAAGCGCGGCGGCAGAGTCTCGAATGCTTCGGCGCTGATCGGCTCGCTGCTCGGCATTAAGCCTGTGCTCTATGTGCCGGATGACGGCAAGCTGACCGTTGCACAGAAGGTGCGCGGCAGAAAAGCGGCGATTCATGCGCTGTTCGAGGGCGTCAAGCGCGATATGAAAAATCCTGACGGACAGACCATTATCATCAACCATGCGGACTGTCTGGACGATGCGAACAGGCTGCGGGAAATGCTGCTGAAAGAGTTTCCGTCGCTGACCGGCGTGAATATCTCGAATCTCGGCGTGATTATCGGGTCACACTGCGGCCCGGGACTGCTGACCGTCTTTTACTTCGGCGATCAGCGCAAACCCTGATTCACAGAAAGGAAGGTTCCCTACACAATGTCAAACGGACTTCAGCCTGAGGAGCTGATTGCGCAGTACTGCGACCTCAATGCCGTATTTCAGGCTGTATACCATAAAAAATATGCCGCGGCATCTGCCGAGATTGACAGGGCAATGAAGCAGATTGCCGCGGAGCAGACCGAGCAGGAGGATCTCGATATCCTTGCGAACTGCTTTCAGATTGTGATGCAGTACGATATTTTTTACCGGCTGCTCAGTGAGATCGGCTGCGAACTGACCGAATCCTACGACGACCGCGCGGCGATGCGCGAGGACTATGCAAAATGGAAAGCGGGAGAGGCGCTCAGCGAGACGGCATGGCTGACGCAGCCGCACAGCGCAGTCAAGATCCGGCTTTTCAAGGCGATTGATGCGCTGTCGCTCTCCGTTCAGGATTTCGACGAAATCCCGAAAGCGGGCATCGCAATCCCGAAAACGCAAAAGAAAACCTACGGCGAATTTGAAATGGTAACGGTTGCGGACGCCGAGATTACCGATGACGGCGGGCTTTCCGCAGAGCGTGACCCTGCCGGAAAGGACTATATCCTGACCGATTCCGACGGTGTGCGGTATCACCTGCACGGTGTACGCAAAAGCAGGGTGCCGGGCGGGCTGCGGCTCGAAGGCGGCACACATTATACGGCAAGCGGCTGGATTGAAGGCTATACCGGAAAAATGCCGCGTGAGATCGAATTCGATCTGCTGCACGGGGACGGCAAGGTGTCATATGTGTTCAGTTACAGCACGGACGGCACCGATGATGCGGAGACAGAGCCGGATCCGCGCTGGGCAGAATATGAAGCGTGGGTTGCGGAGCGGATCGAAAACCGCCGCCGTCACCGCGCAGAATTCCTTGCAAAATATACGGAATAAGAGGAGCGTATCACATGAGCGAGAATGAGAAAATTCAGGCAAGATTTCATTTTCCGGATTTCACGAAGCATCTGCGCCTGAACCTGTTTATGCTGAAAATGATGCAGAATGCGCCGGAATACTTCCGCGAGGGCGTGACCTTTGCCTCGGTTTACGGTGCATTTCCGCCGGCGATGTGGAACGGCGGCAGACCGATGGGCGGCATGATCTGCGACGAGGACTATGTCCGCAATGTGCTGCACGCCTTCAACAGTCAGGGCGTGCCGATCCGCTATACCTTCACGAACCCGATGATTACAAAGGAGCATCTCGATGACGAATTCTGCAATATGCTGATGCGGCTCGGCGACAACGGGCTCAATGAGGTCATCGTGTTCTCTGAGGTGCTGGAGGATTACATCCGCAAAACCTACCCGAATTATAAAATCACCAGCTCGACCTGCAAGCGTCTGACCGATCCGGAAAAAATCAAGGACGAGCTCAACAAGGATTATCATGTCGTCGTGCTTGATTACGATATGAACAATCAGTTTGACGTACTGGAAAAGCTGCCGCATCCGGAAAAAATCGAGATGCTGATTAACTCGACCTGCATCCCGAAATGTCCGCGCAGAACGCATGAATATGAGGTCTGCGGCGAGCAGCAGATCATTTATAATGAGCATCTGAAAAAGTTTCCGAATACGCCCTTCCGGATGCGGGACTACAAGGATTATTCGATGGCGGATTTCGGCAACTGCCCTGCAATGCACCGCACGCCGTTCGATATCCGCACTTTGCCGCATCACATCAGCCCCGAGCTGATCTGGGACTGGTACATCCCGCACGGCATCCGGCAGTTTAAGATCTCCGGCCGCGGCAGCAGCAAGCTCGCCGTGATCGAGCTGTATATGTACTATCTGATTAAGCCGGAGTGCCGCGATGAAGCGCGTTTTATGCTGCTGCACAACCTCGACCTCAACGGTGCAGTCAAGATTGACTCCGTCATCTGAGCGGAGCGGAAACGCCGCACTGTGATTTTTTTGCCGGAAACCTTGCTTTTTATCCGGAAATATGCTATAATAAATTATTGTATTTTTCGATTGTGAAATTTTTGACAATCTTTCCCGGCAGATTACAGAAAGGATGATGATTCCCATATGGAAGCAAAGCTGTTACAATCGTATACGCAGGAAGAGCTCCGCGCTGCTCTGCGTGAAACCAAAGAGGCTTATGAGGCGTTTCAGGCAAAGCAGCTCAGCCTGAATATGGCACGCGGCGTGCCGGGCTCCGATCAGCTTGACCTGACCGCCGCCATGCTCGACACCCTCTCCGCCGATTCCGACCCGGTCTCCGAGGGCGGCGATGTCCGCAATTACGGCGTCCTGACCGGTATCCCGGAGGCGAAAAAACTCTTTGCCGATATCCTCGGCGCCGACCCCGACGAAATGTTCATCGCAGGCAATTCCTCGCTGGAGCTGATGTTCACCTGCTTGCAGATCGCATTTGTGCGCGGGATTGCGGGATGTCAGCCGTGGTGCCGGCAGGAGAAGATCAAATTCCTCTGCCCCGTGCCCGGTTATGACCGTCATTTTGCCGTCAGCGGCTACTTCGGTGCGGAGATGATTCCGGTTCCGACGGACGAAAACGGCCCCGATATGGCAACGGTGAAGCAGTATGTCGAAAACGACCCGGCTGTCAAGGGCATCTGGTGTATCCCGATCTACGCAAACCCGACCGGCATCGTTTACAGCGACGAGACCGTTCGCGCCTTTGCCGCACTGAAGCCCGCCGCAAAGGACTTCCGCATCTTCTGGGATAATGCTTACGTCATCCACACCCTCACCGATCAGCCTGCCAAGCCCCTGACAATCAATCAGGCGTGCGCAGAGGCGGGGAATCCGGATATTTTCTATCAGTTCATGTCTACCTCGAAGATCACCTTCCCGGGTGCAGGCGTCGCTGCCATGAACACCTCAAAGACCAATATGCAGGAATTCGTCAAGGCAATCGGTATTATGACGATCGGCTATGACAAAATCAACCAGCTCCGCCATGTCCGGTTCTTCGGCAATGCGGACAATATGCGCGCACATATGGAAAAGCACCGTGCCCTGCTCGTGCCGAAGTTCAATACCGTCCTGAACACGCTCGAAAAGGAAATTGCACCGCTCGGCATCGCTTCGTGGACGAATCCGAAGGGCGGATACTTCATCTCGTTCAATGCCCCGAAGGGGACCGCAAAGCGCATTGTGCAGCTCTGCAAGGAGGGCGGCGTTACGCTGACCGGCGCCGGCGCAACCTATCCCTACGGCAATGACCCCGATGACAGCAACATCCGGATTGCACCGACCTTCCCCACTGTGGAAAAGCTTGCGCAGGCAATGGAGCTGTTCTGCATCTGCGTCAAGCTCGCCGCGCTCGAACAGCTTGCAAAATGATATGACCGAATGACAAAGGAGTAACCGAATCATGCTTGATATCAAGTTTCTGATTAACAACAAGGACGCCGTCAAGGAGAACATCAAAAAGAAGTTTCAGGAGGACAAGCTCCCGCTCGTTGACGAGGCAGCAGACCTGTATGCACAGATCATGGACGCAAAGCACATCTCCGAGGATCTCCGTGCGCAGCGCAACAAGCTCTCCGCACAGGTTCCCGCGCTCATGAAAGAGGGCAAAAAGGAGGAGGCTGAGGCAATCCGCGCTCAGGTCAAGGAGAATGCCGTCATCATGAAGGAAAAGGAAACCTTCATGGACGAAGCCGCTGCAAAGCTCGACGATATTATGAAGCGCATTCCGCAGATGATCGACCCCTCTGTACCGATCGGCAAGGATGACTCCGAGAACGTCGAGGTACAGCGTTTCGGTGAGCCGGTCGTGCCGGATTACGAGATTCCGTATCACGCGGAAATCATGAGCAGCTTCTGCGGCCTTGATAAGGATTCTGCGGGCAGAGTCGCCGGAACCGGTTTCTATTATCTCATGGGCGACGTTGCCCGGCTGCATGAGGCGGTTCTTGCCTATGCGAGAGATTTCATGATCGACCACGGCTTCACCTATTTCATCCCGCCGTTTATGATGCACAAGAGCATTGTCGAGGGCGTCATGAGCTTCGAGGAAATGGAAGCGATGATGTATAAAATCGAGGGCGAGGACCTCTATCTGATCGGTACCTCCGAGCACACGATGATCGGCAGATTCGTCGGGCAGATCGTGGACGAGAGCGCGCTCCCGCTGACGCTGACTTCTTATTCCCCCTGCTTCCGCAAGGAAATCGGCTCTCACGGCCTTGAAGAGCGCGGCGTTTACCGCATCCATCAGTTTGAAAAGCAGGAGATGATCGTCATCTGCAAGCCGGAAGAAAGCATGGACTGGTACAATAAAATGTGGAAGCTCTCCGTCGATCTGTTCCGCAGCATGGAGATTCCGGTGCGGCAGCTCGAATGCTGCTCCGGCGACCTCGCAAACCTGAAGGTCAAGTCCTGCGATATCGAGGCATGGAGCCCGCGTCAGCAGAAATACTTTGAGGTCTGCTCCTGCTCGAATCTCGGCGATGCACAGGCTCGCCGCCTGAAGATCCGCACAAAGGGCGAAAAGGGCACTTACCTCGTTCATACGCTGAACAATACCGTTGTCGCCCCGCCGAGAATGCTGATCGCACTCCTCGAGAATCACTATCAGGCTGACGGCTCCGTCAATATTCCGGCGGTTCTGCGTCCGTATATGGGCGGAAAGGAAAAGCTCGTTCCGGTGCAGAAGTAATCCCGCTTTTTGAATCAAATGCAAATGCCCCCATTTCATAGGGGGGCCAAAAATAGTATGAAAATAAGGCTGCATAATCAAACGGTTATGCAGCCTCAGTCTGTCGAGAAACTTCATTAAGACTCATTTTTGAAGTTTTGATCAAACTTTTTCAAAAGTTTGCGGGGTCAAGGGGCAGCGCCCCTTGCCGCCACAGTTTGCGCAGCAAACTATTGCGCAGCGCACGGAATTCCCCTATTTGCGTTCAAAAGCGCTAAAGAGGGGGGCTTGGGGGAAGGAAAACAAGAGTTTTCCTTCCCCCATTTATCCATCACATATTCTTCTTTTTCTGCATCTGTATTTTGAACGGCAGGACTATATCGACAGACTGAAGGCTCTCAGATTCGTTCTGAGAGCCTTGTTTGTATCTGAAAGTCGCGAATCCAATGAAAATCGCTTTTGAAATTCATAAATATCGCATTTCTTTTATACCGGGAAAGACTGTAAATATACTCAATTGTCGTTTTTCAGCAGATACTTGTTGCTCACGACCTTCATACTTAATTCAGCGCCGATGCTGCTGCTGTATACAGGTTCCGTCGGACGTATCACGATACCTTCCTTTTTACCGCCGTTCGGATAATTACCGTCTGCCCGTACAAGCAATGCCTCTACGGTCGGATATTTTGCCGGCAGATCCGTATCTACCTCTTCGATTGGAACGGCAGTGAACTCCAGTTCATGATTTTGCTGAGACCAGAAATACGGAACAGGCAAGGCGTCCGTTTTTTACAATCTGAATCCAGCTATCAAAAATTCAGCACCCTCGATAACTGAGAGTGCTGAATACAAAACTTATTCTATTAGAATGTCAGGATGTCCGCTTCCTTTTCCGTTTTGAATAAAGGATAAGACCAATAGGCATCATGGGCATTACGAATAGCAGAAGTGCTTTGCAAAGTGTCCCCGGTATTCCGGTTGGTAGAACGCCATTTCTGGTATTCGTAACAAGCAGTTCGGTTGTTGCTGAGATAGTAAATGTAATCGTATCTGTATTCTGTGCTTCAGCGTGATTCAACTGCATAGCGGCTGTGTAATCTTCCGCTTCTTCGGTTATAGTTACTTCGCATTCCAGCGGCAGAATAAATACTGCTGTGTCTCCATGGGCAAGGTGAAATGTATCGCCGGAGCGGATACTCTCCTGTGTCACCTCATTCAATGCCCACATGAAATATTCATCAGCCGCATTTTTAACCGTCAGTGTAAACGCAAAATCCTTTGTTTTGTCGCCAAAAGCGCCTTCAACCTTTTTCGTAACGATGAGGTTGGCAGTCTGTGCATCCTTACGGGTGTTTCCGGCTTTGATCCTGACAATCACTCTGCCGTCCTGAGATGTGTCGCTGGCGAGGAAAACACCTATCGGCGCATTTACCAGTTCCACTTCACCGAGGGGAGAAATGCTGAATTCGATCGCATCTGCAAACCGTTCATACCCATTCGGTGCACGCTTTTCTCTCAGGAAGTATCTGTTTGCAGGCAATGTTTCGTCAAGTTTCGGAATCACACCGTCTGCTCCGGACACAAGAGTTTCATAGCCGCTGAGCGGATAATAGTTTTGCAGATAGCTTCCGTCAGGCTGCTTGGTTCCTCTGTAAAGCTCAAATTCAGCCCTTGCCAGCGGTTCATTGGAGCCGGCTGCATACTTAATCACGTTGAGCGACAACTTCTTGTTATAGATGATAATATCGCCGATCAGGTCGTCAGAGTTGCTCCGGAGCGGTCATTGGTAAATGCTGCGACAGTATCGCCACTGATGTATGTATCAGCAATCTGGTGGTTGCTGTACGAAATATCGCTGCCCATGACCGGTTCTTCCTCTGTGCCTGTATTGGTCTTATCCTGTGTCTTGGTATCGCCCGTCACAGTCGCACTGTCAGAATAATCCTCCGGCGCCTCCGTGATCGTGTACGAAGTACCCTCTGCCAGACCTCTGATTGCGATGCTCTGTCCGTGCTGGAGATAAAAGACCTGTGTAACGGTTCCGTCAGCACCAACAGTCAGGGCTGCGGGCTGTGTTACGTTAGATGTAATGCAGGTTGTGGCACTGTTCGGATCAGCGGAGATCGTGGCATCAGCATTTCCGTCAGTG
>Ga0247608_10002437_pt1 | contig 23301 bp, 16 predicted proteins | sample 176DNAGHGlowgp2_FD_193490 | JGI IMG/M metagenome (GOLD analysis project Ga0247608, IMG submission 193490) | Sheep rumen microbial communities from Palmerston North, Manawatu-Wanganui, New Zealand - 1766 DNA GHGlow gp2 | ecosystem: Host-associated > Mammals > Digestive system > Stomach > Rumen ...
GAATCACTCCTTTAGACCCCACTCCGTTCCAGCTGGCAGGCTTCCAGTCCGACATGAACGCCTATACCACGGCTATGGCAGGCAATAACGACGCGGACGGACGAGACATCGCGGGCGGCACGGGGGTGGAGACGCAAAATTTTGCGTCTTTACAACAGGGAGGAACGGGAAACCTGTCGGAGACGGCGCAATCCCTCTCCGACTCCTACTACACCGCCGTGCGCACCCTCATGTCCGACAGCCTGCTGGACCTCGGCACGCTGGAGCAGTGGCACACTGCCGCGCAACCCATCGCCGACCCGTATTCCCTGACGGAGACGCGATTCTGTGAAGGTTATGCGGAATTGTTTGCGGCGGATGTGGACGACGCAGAAATGGCGAACTATGCTGAGTTCCACGCGATGAAGGTGGCGTTGCGGAACAATGTTGCGGACGATGGCGGTTCCGTAGGGGCGAATAATTATTCGCCCCTACAACCCGGCGGGCATGTCAATTGGTATGCATTAACACCGACGCAGATCGCGCAGCTGCAGACCATTGCCGAGCGCAACACGGGCCGCGCCTCGGTGATGGCCAAGGGGGTGCTCTGCTTCTTCCACGGAATCTGTTACGAAGACGATTCGTTGGTGGACGACAACGCGGACAACAATGCGGGGACCCGCGCGAAACGCGTGACGACGGACATTACCGATGATGCCGCCTTGACCGTCTATCCCAACCCCACCGACGACCTCCTGTTCGTGGAATTGCGCGGTGCGGAGATCGCCCGCGTTGCCCTTTACGACCTGCAGGGGCGGATGGTGACGGGCACGGGCGCGCACGCAGGTGCGCCCCAACCCGCAGGTGCGCCCCAACAGGGCACAACCGCCACGATGAACATGCGCAACGTTCCCGACGGCGTGTATCTCCTGCGCGTGACGGACGCGGACGGGAAGGAATACCACCAGAAGATTGTGAAACGGTAAGAATTTTCGGGGATGTAGAGACTCGGCGCGCCGAGTCTCTACGGTATCCCGTAAAAAAAATGTAACCTTTTTGATTTTTTGCTTCTTAAAATAGATAAGATATATCTTTGCCGCGTTGTTTGCTTATCTTGATGGTTAACGGACTTCGCACCAAGGCCGGCGGCAGCGCGAAGAAGTAAAAAATAGAAGTCCCCTAGTAGTATGAAAAAGATATGTTTTTTTTGCTTTCTGATTCTTTGGGTGATGTCCTCATTGTCAGCCCAACAGCACCCGACTATGGTGCGCCATGCCGGTCATCTCCGATATGAGGGCTTTTCCAACGATATAGAAAATCAGGAACTTTCTTTGATTTTGGACGAAAATTCATTCTCGCAATATAGGCTGGCAAGAAGGGAATACATAGCGGCAATCCCGCTGTGGGGACTTGCAGGAGCAGGTTTTCTGGTTTCTACTGTGTGGGCTTCTATCGCATTTTATGACTTGGCTAATCCTTCCGAAAATACACCAGGAATGGAAACCACTCCGGTGTTTCCGATTCTATTTGCTATTTCCGGGATAACCATGGGAGTCTCTTTGGTCCCGATGATTCCAGCATTGGTTCTCACTATAGACAGCCACGCAAGGTTAAACAGGATAGCCCGAAATTATAATCATACCGTATCGCTGTCTCCCCACCTTTCTCCCAATGGAATTGGTTTAACCCTTAAATTTTAACACTATGAGAAATAATCTCGTTTTTATACTTCCTTTCTTCTGATTTCTTATTCATTCGGTCAAAGTTTGGTCACAGAGGAGGAAACTCAAAGAGCAGCAGTCAAATATGCCCGGCTTTTCCTGAACTATAACGATATGTCACAAGCAAATGCTGTATCTATGAAAAGTTATACAGAAAATTCACATGTGACCTCCTGTTCGTGGAATTGCGCGGTGCGGAGATCGCCAGCGTCGCCCTTTACGACCTGCAGGGGCGGATGGTGACGGCCGCGGACGGGAAGGAATACTGGCAGAAGATTGTGAAACGGTAAGGATTTTCGGGGATGTAGAGACTCGGCGCGCCGAGTCTCTACGGATACCCCCGAATCACAAGTCACAAAAAAAGTGTATCTTCGCCAACGATAAAAATCACAAAACAATGAAAGAGAAAACAACACAAACTAAGAAAAAGAGCATGCGTTTGTCGGGTGCGTTTGTCGCTGCCGCATTGGCGGCGATCGCCCTGTTCGCAGCGTGCGAGCGGCCAGAGCCCGATCCCGAGCCGCCCACCCCGCCGGTGGTGAATCCTGACACCGTGCAGCCCAACAAGTTCATAGGCACATGGGTGCTGTGTGCGATGAACGATGTGAACAGCGAACCGCCCGCCACCTGCGACCTCGCGGACGCCACCACCGACACGCTGGTGTTTGTGGATGACACGACGCTCATTCGCATTCGCGGTACGAACTCCCGAGATAATCGTTACGATTTTTCCAACCATTTTCTTGTCTGTTATTGGCCTGGAGCTATGAATAGCATCGCTTTTTCTGTCCGATACTATTTCAGAAATGACGATCAAGAATTGGTTTTGCGCGGAGGTTTTATGGGTATAAAAAATTTTTGTTTCCATCGTATTTCACAAAATTACTAATCAATTAATACTAATAAGCAATGAAAAAGACAATATTGATGGCTTGGATAAATATTATCTTGTCGGCAGTTTTGTTTTGCATTGTTTCCTGCGAGAAGCCGGAAATCAATCCAGAACAAAGCGATGAGCCAACCACATCTTCCGATACCTCGTCAACCGACAAAATTGTTGGAACATGGGTGAAATGTGGGGGCACTTTTGCATCGAATGAGGAACCCAATTGTTTGTGGGAGAGTTCCCGTGATACAATTACATTTTCTGAAGACGGAATTTTCCAATATATCACAGGAAATTACAATGAAGGAGAACACCATGTTGAAGAATTCTATTTTGAGTATATGAAGCATTATCTCATTTTGTACAATAACCCTTCTTCTTACGCTCACCGAACTTATCATATAAAATTCAATGACGAAGGAACACAATTAAAGATTTTTAGTTGGAATTTTTATAATTCATCCGTTCATACATCAGAGCTATGCAATGTGTGTTTTAAAAAAGTAAATTGATTATGAAAACAAAAGTTATTTTCTTGTTTTGTTGTGTAACGCTGTTCAGTAGTTGTTTTCTTTCCGCCCAACAGCAAGGTTTGTTCTATTACTACAAGGGGGATCCTGTTCCACTGAATGTTAACAGCCAGCATTTTTTGGTGTATGCAGATACAAGCAGGATTTCTAAAGATTTGTTTGAGAAAGAATTTCGGGTTACGGAGTGGATAGAAGATGGGAGTAACGGGATTCTAACGTTCCCGCCGGCGTCTATCTCCTGCGCGTGACGGACGCGGACGGGAAGGAATATCACCGGAAGATTGTGAAACGGTAAGGATTTTCGGGGATGTAGAGACTCGGTGCGCCGAGTCTCTACGGATACCCCCGAATCACAAGTCACAAATCGCAAGTCACAAGTCACAAGTCACAAATCACAAGTCACAAATCACAAGTCACAAATCACAAGTCACAAATCACAAGTCACAAATCACAAATCACTAATCACAAGTCACAAATCCCATGCACAACGGCATAACATACAGGAAGTTCGGATGACGGCGGGTGTCGTTGCGGCATTTCCCGTGCCGCAGACGGTGCCCCGAATCCGGACGTAAACGGGAAATATGTAATTTTGCCGCGCCACATCTTCGGATTCTGTTCAACGGGCCTCGCAGGATCTGCGGGTGTGGCGGGGGAAAGGGTAAATAATAGAGGTCCTGAATGTACTACAAAATCCGATTAAAATGAAAAGAATCGCATTGTTTTTGTTCAACACTGCCATGTTTTTCGGCGTGTTCGCACAATATCCCTATATCAAGATTGCCGACGTGACGGTTACCCCCGACAACCAGGAAAACATCACAAGCGACTATATCTCCGGAACAGTCCGTTATGACTCCGCTTCCCGGACACTCCTCTTGCAAAACGCCGTTATTTATTCATATCAATCTTCAGACCCGGACGATTTTGACAACGGCAGAACGATTTCCATAGAGGCGCATAGCGGTCAGACAGTGAATATCGAGCTGATTGGGCAAAATGCCGTTTTCGGGCAGATACCTCTCACCCTCCATAGCGGTTCATACGATATCACAGGGGGCGGCTCTTTGCTTTTGGAGGGTGTCTTCAGAGGCATCCTCTGTGAGTTGGGGGTTGACACATTCCGCATCAGCCAAGGGACGAGTGTGAATATAGCCATTCCCTACGCGCAAAGTGTCGGTTTTGAGGGATCCGCGCAATATCAGGATTATCCCCGAACGGTGCTGTCCATCGATTCGGCCTCGTTGAATATCCATGCCGACATTTGCGTCCAATCCATTGTCGGCTTCCAGCTGCTCGGCAGTCACATAGTTTCGCCCGTCGGGGCCTATTATGACCCAACGAGCATGACTTTGATGACAGCGGGTGGAATCGTCCGCAATTACTTGGAAGTTCGTCCCGGAACGGTTGGGGTTCCCACACATACGAAAACCGGTTGGCGAGCTTGGGGCATGGAAGGAGGTATCCGTATTGATAATATCCTAGAAAATTCGTCCGTGGAAGTCATCAATATGCAGGGACAGGTCGTTTTCAAGGCCGCAACATCTGACACAGACACCTTTGTACCCATGCGAAGTGGTGTTTACGTTGTACGTGTGAATAAATCATCATCCAAAGTCGTCGTAAAATGAGATTGTAGTTATGAAAAAGAGATTTACACAATCGGTTAAGAACGGGGCCGCGTTGGTGTGCGCGGCGCTGCTGCTCGCCGTGTGCGCCGGCGGACTGAAGGCCCAGAACCCCTGGCCCGACTACGACTTCAAGGCCGCCAATGCCGACGGCGACACCCTCTACTACCGCATCACCTCCGCCACGGCCCCCTATTCCGTGGCCGTGACCCGCTGCCACGACTCGGTGTACCACACCCTGCCCTGGCCACAATACTCCTACCAACAAGGTCAGCCGGGATTCCTCTATCCCGTGTATGACTACGATTCGCTGATTACCATTCCCTCGTCTGTGACCTACGGAGGACAGACCTACACGGTGAATGCCATTGACAAAGAGGCTTTCTTCTATCAGAAGGGCATGCACACGGTGGTTCTTCCCGCTTCAATTGAGACCATCGACTCGGGTGCCTTTTTCGCCTCTTCCTTGCATCAAATCGTGATGTCACCCAATGTGACCCGCATCAATTATTATGCGTTCATGTCCACGCCGATAGAGTCTGTAGAGCTGCCTGTTGGCTTGACGTACATCGGAGAAGAGGCGTTTGCATTTTCTTCCCTAAGCGAAGTTGAAATACCAGCCAGTGTGACGACACTGCCGCATTATGCCTTTTATCGATGTCCTTTGACCAAAATTACCTTTAACGAGGGGCTGCAGGTGATTGAGCAGGAGGCTTTTTCGCCGCAGTACATCGATTCAATCGTCTTCCCCGGCAGTTTGAGGAAAATCGAAGCATTCAATAACGGTACGGTTTTTCTCTATGATACCGTCTGCTGCCGTTATGTGGAGTTCCAGAACGGCCCTGACCCGTTGGTGCTTGGGAACAATTGCTTTTTCGGATTTAACTATTTGGAAACGGTCATCCTTTCCGACAACATCACCCGGCTCGGAGCCAACTGTTTTCGATTGACGAATATAGGGCAAGTCGTCATCCCCCCGCTTATTGACACCATTCCAGCCTCCTGTTTCCGTGACTGCAGCACTCTGCACAGTGTTGTGCTGCCACAACAGCTGACCACCATTGACGAATACGCTTTCTCGAATACGCCTTCTCTTGAATCTATCGTTATTCCCGCCTCGTTGACCTACATCGGCAAAAAGGCATTCCAGACGACATCGGGGCCAGGTCTCAATGTCCTTAGCATCTACTGTGAGGTTCCGCCCACTCTTGAAGGAAACAACTCCAATACCGTTTTCAACAAACAGAACACCATACTCGTGAACGTGCCCTGCGGCTTTGAATCGGTGTACCAGTCCGCCCCCGGTTGGAGCAGCTACGACAATTTTGTATATGATTTTTGTCTCGGTGTCGAGGAGCACGAGCCTGAGGCCTTCAAGGTCTGGCCGAACCCGGTGGAGGACGTGGTCAATGTACAATGTACAATGAACAATGGACAGTTCGAGGTCCAGACCGTGGCGCTGTTCGATGTTTACGGCAAGTTAGTCCGCACGGAGACAGTGACGGACAGCCCGGCCCGCGTCAATGTCTCTGACCTGCGTGCCGGCGTCTATCTCCTGCGCGTGACGGACGCGGACGGGAAGGAATATCACCGGAAGATTGTGAAAAGGTAAGGATTTTCGGGTGCCATGTGGTGCCAGATTTTTCAACAATGTGACAGGCGTGAAAATCAACGGTACGAGTTTCGCCACGGTGACCCGAAAACGAAAAAATCCACGCCGTGGCAAGAAAAAAACACGGACTACCTTCGCCCTACCCAAGGGGTTCCCAAGGAGATGCCATACTGTTGCCATACTGATGCCATACTGATGCCATACTTAAGAGTATGGCTACACTATGGCTACACTATGGCATCAGTATGGCAAGTACTTGGGAAAGACTTGGCAAGTGCTTGGGAAAAACTTGGGAAAGGTTTGGGAAAAACTTGAGAAAAACTTGGGAAGGAGCTGTCAGGCCATGTACACGTAACAACCTGACCGTGGAACCGTGTAGCAGCCTGACCTCAGTCGATGTAGAGGATCTCCGTCCGCACGTCCGCATAGCCCATACCCGACAGGCATTCCCGGTATTCCGACAGCTGCTTTTCGTACACCTTTTGGTGCTCGCTGCCCGTCTTGTAGTCGATGATCATCACGTGGTCGGGTTTGATGACCACGCGGTCGGGACGGCGCACATCACCGGCCGCCGTGATGATGGAAACCTCGTTGAGCACGCGGTCGCCCTCGTCAATGTAGAAGTACGGCCGCAGAACAGCATCGCTGGCCGTCCGCTCGAACAGCTGCAACAACCGCTTGCGAATCTCCTCCGGCTCGGCTGCCACCGCCGCCGCACGCTCCGCCTCCGTGGATGGGAAACGTGTTAATTTTTGTAAAAAGTCATGGATGTACGTGCCCGTCTCCTGCGACGCGGTGGACGCTTCCGACCGCACCACCTTGATGGATTCGTTCCCGCAGAAGTCCAAATCGGAGAGGAAGACCTGAAAGTCGGACCGCGGTGCCGCCGCCGGCTCGGTATCGCCCACTTTCGTACACCCGTAGTCGCCGTAGTAATGGATGCCCTCACCCAACTCGGTCATCTCGTAGAGGTCCTCGTCCATGCGCTCGCCATCGTGGATGAAACTCTCCAAAGCTTGCTTGATCTCCCATTTGTCGCTCTCCTTCGCCTCTTTGGAGACATCCGTCAAGATGTAGAGCATGTCGGTGGCCCGGGTGAAAGCCACGTACCAAATATTCAACACATCCAAGCTTTTCTTGTTCTCCTCCTCTTCGTATGCTGGCTGGAAGTCAGAGAATTGCATCTCCTTTTGGTGCGTCACGTAACAGCTCTGGCCGGTGACGGGATCGGTGACCCAATAGCTGGGGGGCTGGCTGTTGGAGGAGGCTGTTCCCAGCGTGATGACCACCGGGAACTCCATTCCCTTCGAGCTGTGGATGGTCATCAACTGGACAGCGCCGGTGGCATTCGACAGCGAAAGCCGCGGAATGGTCTCTTTGTAACGGTTGATGTCGTCCCACCAAACCAGGAAGTCCGCCACCGAACCGACGTGCGACTGCGTGTATTCGTGCACCAGGTCGAGGAAGTCGGCCACGAACGGGTCCGCGTCTCGGTCAAGCTCGTAAAAACGGACGATGTCCTTCACCGTGACGATAAAGGGATTCTTGTCCCAATGGTCCACCGTCTCCAAAAGACCCTGAATACCAAACTGTTGCTCCACCAAAGGGATGAACGGGTAGCGCTTGTTCTGATAGACGAGCTGGTCGAAAGCCTGATGATGCTTGCGGGAGAGATACTCCAATATGACGGTCTGCGCCAAGGAGTCCTCACGATTGAACAGGAACCGCAGCGTACTGATTATCAAGTTGATATTCGGATTGTCGATAAGCTGTAGGGATTCGGAGGTGATGACGGGGACGCCGGCGAGCATCAAGCACTGGGCGAAGTCGTTGCACTTTTCGCGTCCGCGGAGCAGCACCGCGATGTCACCGTAGGAGAAACCGCGAAAACGGGCATCCATCACAGCATAGAGCAGCTCGGCACCCTCCGGTTTCATCGTGCGATAGACCTTCTGGTAGAAGTCCTCCGTGCACTCCGGCCAGATAGTCCTTATATCTTTGTAATCCAGCTTGTTATAACCGAGAATCTGCACCAGTCCGCCTACCCTTTTCTTGTTGAAATCCTGCTTGACGTTTTCGTAATAGGTACTCTTGTCCAGCTTCTCCGCATAATGTTTGAAGAAGCGGTTGTTGAACTCCACCACCGCCGGACAGGAGCGGAAGTTGGTCCTCAGAGGTTCGAAACGGAAGCGCTCCTCTCCCTGCAGTAAATTGGCTATATCTTTCTGGGAATCCGTATTTTGCAGGCGTTCTTTATCCGACAGGCAGAAGAAAAGATTCACTTCTCCGTTACGGAATCGGTAGATCGACTGCTTCACATCGCCGAAGAGCGTCAGGGAGCCGCCTCCACCCAATGCGTTTATAATCAGCGGTTTCAGATCATGCCATTGCATCAGCGAGGTATCCTGAAACTCATCGATGAAGATATTCCGGTAGAATTTCATCTTCTCGAACAGCATATCGCCATTGCCCGACTGTATCTCGTCGTTCAGCAGCGGATTGCTTTCCGCGAGGAAGAACGAGTCCGTCTGCTCCTTGATGGTTTCGATATGGCTTTTCAGGGCATCCAACACCAGCAGCTGGTTGGCGCTTTTGGACAAGATGCGGTTGGTGAAGTAGCTTTTAGCATATTTTAACACGGCATCCTGAATCTGCGTGAAGAGATCCGCTATCTCTTCCGTCAGTGTTTCCATCATCGCCTCATTGCGTGCCTTGTCCGCCTTTCCCCCTTTGTTGGTGAACACCTTCGCGGTGTTCATCCCCTGGTGAACCTTGCTTTTGTCGAAGCCTTTTTCCGATTCGAAGGGATCCGCTGCGACATGCGCGAACCATTTGTCCCACTTCATTGTTCCATTGGGCATAATCTTGAAGACCTCCGCATTTTTGAACACGGTATCGGCCTTATCGGACAGGGGCTTCACCTCTTTTTTGCACTCATCCAAACGGAGATGCTGGTTGTTCTTCCATTGCTCTACAATCACCAACAGGTCATCCACTTGACGGGTGTTTTTCACGAAAGGATGGCTTTTTTCGGCATCGTAGTAGAGCACGCCGAGTCCCTTCGAGAGGAAGCGGTTGATGTTCGCACTCCCCTTGTCCTCCAGCTGTCGCAGCAGCTCGCGCACCACCACCTTGAACTGTTGGTTGTCGCGGGACAACTCGCAGATATACTGTTCGATGGCCATCTGGAAGAAGTCGGTCAGCCGGATCTGCACCGCATAGTTCATGCTGAGATTGAGGTAGAGGGCGGAGGAGCGAATCACGCGCTGGATAAAGCAGTCGATAGTGGTGATGCTGAATTGCGCGTAGTCGTACAAGATACTGTGCAGCAATGATTTGGCGCACTCATGGATAAAGACGAAGCACTCTTCGGGAGGAACGTCCACGGGGTCACCGAAAATCTTCTTGCAGAGCGTGCCGAAGCCGTTACTGTCGAGGTCGCCTATGGTTTCGGCGAAGGCGAGCGTGCGGAGCTGACGGACCACGCGGCTTTTCATCTCGGCGGCGGCGTTGTTGGTGAACGTGATCGCGAGGATGTACCGGTAGCCGTCGCACGAGGGGCAGACGAACGCGCGGCGGTCGGGCAGGCTCAGGAAGCGCCGGACATACGGTCGGAAGCAGGTGGCGAGGTAGTCGAACACCAGATTGTAGGTTTTCCCGGAGCCGGCGGAGGCGGAATAGACGGTGAGCATTGGATGGGTTAAGGGTTAAGAGTTAAGAGTTAAGAGTTAAGAGTTTGGGGTTAAGGAAACTATTTCCTTGAGCAGCCCCGATAGGGGCAAGAGCTCGGTAGTTAGTTGGTTTTGAAGTTGTAGGAGACTTGGGCGAGGTCGGCGTTGGCTTTGACGATTTTCTGTTTGAGGCCCTGTTTGAAGGCGGTCACTTTGGCCATCATTTCGGGGTTGTTGACACCGAGCATCTGCAGGGCGAGGATGGCGGCGTTCTGGGCGCCGTTGATGGCGACGGTGGCCACGGGGATGCCGGGGGGCATCTGCAGCATGGCGAGGGCGGCGTCCACTCCTTCGAGCGACGACTTGATGGGCACTCCGATGACGGGCAGGGGGGTCATGGCGGCGATCACGCCGGGGAGATGGGCGGCCATGCCCGCGCCGGCGATGATGACTTTCACGCCGCGCTCGTGGGCGTGCTTCGCGTAGTCGGCCACCTCGTCGGGTGTGCGGTGGGCGGAAAGCGCCAACACCTCGAAGGGAATCTCTTGACTGTCAAAAAACTTGCAGGCAGCCTCCATGACGGGAAGATCGGAAGTGCTGCCCATGATGATACTCACTAATGCTTGCATATTTCTCTTTCTTTTGGTGTATGAATTTGAAAAGGCAAAAATACAAAGATTTTCGATTGGATGCTATCATAAATTGTGTACCTTTGCGCCCTTAAATTTAAATGGACGAAGAATGGTCAAGAAATACGCTCTCACGCTTCTGTTTTGCCTATTGTGCGGCTTTGTTTTCTCCCAGCACGCCGTGTTGAAAGGGTTCACCTACGACGAATCCTCCGGCGAGTCGCTGCCCTACTGCACCATCCAGCTGATGGGCACCTCCTACGGAGCGCTCTCCGACGCTTCGGGCGCGTTCCTCATCAACAAGATTCCGGCGGGAACCTACACGGTGAAGGTCTCGCGGATGGGCTATGTCGATTTGATGGACACCATCACCGTGGGCAGCAGCGGCAACACGACCAAGCGCTACAGCATCTCCCCCAGCTCGCAAACCCTCGACGCCGTGCAGATTGTGGGCGAGAACACCCGCAAGGAGCAGGAGACGCGCACGGCCGTCATCAGCGTGACCCCCAAGGACATGAGCAAGATGCCGGCCATCGGCGGACAGCCCGACTTCGCGCAGTACCTGCAGGTGCTGCCCGGCATCATCTCCACCGGTGACCAGGGCGGACAGCTCTACGTGCGCGGCGGTACCCCCGTGCAGAACATGCTCCTGCTCGACGGCACCATCCTCTTCAACCCGTTCCACTCCATCGGCATCTTCTCGGTGTTCGACATGGACATCATGAGCAGCGCCGATGTCTATACCGGCGGCTTCGGGGCGGAGTTCGGCGGACGCATCTCCTCCGTGATGGACATCAAGACCCGCGACGGCAACAAGAAACGTCTCGCCGGCAAGGTGGATGTGAGCAACATCGGGGCGCAGCTGCTCCTCGAAGGCCCGCTGCTCAAGCTCAAAGACGACCGGAAAACCTCCATCAGCTTCATCCTCTCCGGCAAAGGCTCCTATCTGGAACAGTCCGCCAAGGTGTTCTACCCCTACGTGGAAAGCGCGGACGGCCTCCCCTACAGCTTCCTCGACCTCTACGGCAAGTTGACGCTCGCCACGCGTAACGGCACACGGTTGAACCTCTTCGGTTTCAACTACACCGACCGTGTGAAATACAGCTCCGTGGCCAACTACGGTTGGGACAACTGGGGTGTCGGCACCAACTTCCTCATCGTGCCCGGCGACGCGCCCACCACCATCGAGGGCTCCTTAGCCTACTCCAAGTACTCCTCCGAGCTGCAGGATGTCAACTTCGACCCGCGCCGCAGCTCCATGGACGGCTTCACTTTCAACTTGGGATTCAACTACTTCCTCGGCAAAAGCCTGCTGAAAGTCGGCATCGACGTGGTGGGCTACAACACCAACTACGAATACTACACCATCTACCACTCGCAGCGGCTCATCGAGGACCACACCACCGACCTGTCGCTGTTCATCAAGTACAAATACAACTTCCGCAACAAGCTGTTGATCGAACCCGGTTTCCGGTTGCAGTACTACTACTCCCTCGGGCAGGCTTCCCCGGAGCCGAGATTGGCCATCAAATACAACATACTCAAGAACTTGCGTCTGAAGTTGGCGGCAGGTATGTATTCCCAGAACCTCGTCTCCGTCACCTCCGACCAGGATGTGGTGAGCCTGTTCACCGGTTTCATCTCGTCGCCGTTGGAGAGTGCGCTGCTGCCGAGCTCGCTCATCGGGGACGACAAGGAGATAAAAGGCCGTCTGCAGAAGGCGCAGCACGTGGTGCTTGGTCTTGAGTACGACCCCATCAGTCCGCTGAGCATCAACATCGAGGGTTACTTCAAGAATTTCTCGCAGCTGATCTCCGTGAACCGCTACAAGATGCTCGACGAAGACACCGAGTTCATCTGGGAGAAGGGCCAGGCCTACGGCGGTGACATCTCCCTGAAATACGACTACAAGGGCGTTTACCTCTGGTTTGTCTATTCCTTGGGTTGGGTGAAGCGTACCGACGGCAACATCGAGTACTACCCGCACTTCGACCGTCGCCACAACATCAACCTAGTGGCCTCCTACGCGTTCGGCAAGCGCCGCTCGTGGGAGGTGAACCTCCGCTGGAACTTCGGCACGGGCTTCCCGTTCACGCAGACGCAAGCCTACTACCCGCACTACGACCCCACGCACATCAACGACGACTATGTAGCCGCCAACGAGAATGTCTATTTCCTGTTGGCCGACTTCAACCAGTCGCGACTGCCGAGCTACCACCGCCTCGACATCGGTGCCAAAAAGAAATTCTATCTTGGCGAGCGCCACACCCTCGAAGCCAGCATCTCCATGACCAACGTCTATAACTACAAGAACATCTTCTACGTCAACCGCATCACCAACGACATTGTCTATCAGCTGCCGTTCCTCTACTACTTCGGCCTGACCTGGCGTTTCTAAACTATGCGGGTGCGAGACGACGGGCAAAGATTTCCATTGGAGATACTCGCAAAAATGCTATCTTTGCCGCCCTATTGTTTTTTGACAAAATGGATTTCGAAGACATACGACCATATACGGATCTGGAGTTCAAGGCGGCCTACCTTCGCCTTGCGGAATATCCTGGTTTTCAGGAGGCTGTCGCCATGTTCCTGCCCGGGTATTCCGTCAGCCAGTTCAAGCAGGATTTAGCGAATTTTAACACTGTCGAAGATGTGCAACGCGACCTGGACAAGCGGTTCGTGGACGTCTTCATCGCCCAATCTTCCAAAGGGGTGACGCTGTCGGGCATCGAGAACATCGACGAGGGCGTGGCCTACATGTTCATCGGCAACCACCGCGACATCACGTTCGACCCCGCGCTGCTGGAGTACTACTTCTTCGTGGAACACCGCAGAACCTCCCGTATTGCCGTGGGCGACAACCTCTACTCCACCCCGCTGCTGAACGAAGTCGCGAAGCTGAACAAGATGGTCAAGGTGAAGCGGACGGGCACCATGCGCGAGAAGCTGGAGAACTCCTACACGCTCGCCGCCTACATCCAACAGTCGCTCTTCGAAGACCACGAGTCCGTCTGGATCGCCCAGCGCGACGGCCGCACCAAGGACGGCAACGACTACACCAAGCACGGGCTGGTGAAGATGATCACGCTCGGCAACGACAAGAACCTGATGGAGACCATCCGCCGGATGAACATCACCCCCGTGACCGTCTCCTACGAATACGAGCCGTGTGACAAGCTTAAAGCCAGGGAGTTGGCCTTAAGCGAGAATGCCGTTTATCACAAACAGCCCGGCGAGGACTTCAACAGCATCAAGCAGGGCATCTTCGGGCAGAAGGGGCGCATGTCGCTCACCATCGGCACGCCCATCAACCACGAACTGGACACCATTCCCGAGGAGTTGTCGAACAACGATAAAATCGATTTAGTCTGCAAGCTCATCGACAAGCAGATTTATACGAACTACACGCTCTACCCCAACAACTACATCGCCCACGACATGCTCCATCAGGAGGAGACGTACCACGAGCACTACACGGATGCCGAAAGGGCCAAGTTTGAGCAGTATTTACAGATGCAGTCGCAGGTTCCGGATGTCACGGAGGCCAAAATGTTGGAGAACCTGCTGAAGATCTACGCCAACCCCGTTGACAATTACTATAAAACCATATCCAAATAGAATTAAAGATTTTTAACACATTATGGACGAACAACAACCCCCGTCGCAACCGAAGATTCTCATCATCCGACTCAGTTCCATTGGAGACATCGTATTGACCACCCCTGTCGTCAGGGCGGTGAACGAGCAGCTGCCCGAAGCGGAAGTACATTTTTTGGTTAGGAAGGACTATGTGCCTGTGGTGGAGAACAACCCGCACATCCACAAGGTGCATGCCTACGACCCCGACAATGTCGAGAAGACGCTTGACGAATTACGGAAAGAGGACTTTTCCGTGGTCATCGACTTGCAGAAGACGCTGCGTTCCCGCAAGGTGGTGCGCAAGCTCAGGAAGCCGTCGTACACCTTCATGAAGCACGACTTTGCGAAATGGATCTGCTACCGTTTCAAGATGAACGGGCTGCCGGAGACGCACATCGTGGAGCGCTACTTCGAGGCGGTGAGGGAGTTGGACGTGCACAACGACCACAAAGGGTTGGAGTTCTACATTCCCGAGGATCAGGGTTTTGACGAAGACGACCTGCCGATGATGTTCGAGGACGGATTCGTGGCCGTCGTGTTGGCGGCGCAGCACTTCACCAAGCGGATTCCGGTCAGCAAGGTGGTGGAGATCGGCAGCATCCTGCACAAGCCGATCATGCTGTTAGGCGGCAAGGACGTGTTCGAGGAGGGCGAGCAGGTGGTCTCCCAGCTCGGCGAGCGGGCCACCAACGGCTGCGGCAAGTACACCCTGTACCAGTCGGCGGCCATCCTGCAGCACGCGGACTGTGTGATCACCGGTGACACGGGGTTGATGCACATCGCCGCCGCGCTGCACAAGCCTACGGCGGCCATCTTCGGCGCCACGATTCCCGAATATGGTTACTACCCCTACATGCCCGGCGAGCGGAATATGTTCCGCAACTTCGAGGTCTGCCCGCTCAACTGTCGCCCGTGTTCGAAGTTCGGCAGTTCCAAGTGCCGCCGCAAGCATTTCAAGTGCATGAAGAACATCTCCGCGACGGAGGTGGCGGAGTGGGTGAACCGGTTTTAGGGAGTTAGCAGTTAGCAGTTAGCAGTTAGTAGTTAGCAGTTGGTAGTTTCGGGGGTCGGGGCGTTACTGTCTTTCCGATGTCAGTTGTTTCATCTCGCGCAGCAGAAACAATGTACAGTTGGTCTCGTGGCGAACTGATTGTACATTGTACATTGGCAAGAGGGTGAGGGTGGAGAAGGCGGGCGAGCGGGGTTCACCCCAAATTTATTTCCAAAAAAGGGCACTGAGCGCTTTGAACAAGACTTCAGGTTTCAGCTTACTAAAGAGGAATTTAAGAACTTGATGTGCAAAAATTTCACATCAAGATGGACTCAAACCCGTAACAACACCGAGGAAATCCGCCAAATCAAACAACAAGTGAACGATTTGACTGTCGTGATTAACGACTTTACTGACAAAAACATCAAGAAAGACTACCTATTCTATAACGGTCAGACCGTTGAGGCCGACATCGCCTATTCCGAAATATATTCCTACGCTGAGAAAACAAACCATATCATCGACAACTACATCAGTTTGAAGACACTGGTCTTGCTGAAATCGGTGCCCTCCGGGGTGAAGGTCACCATTTTTAGCGACAATGTGAACCACGGACTGCACCAAGCCGAGTTTGCTGATTTCCTGAGCGAATACCCGCATGTTGACATCGAACTGAGATCCTCGGGCGGCATTTATCACGACCGTTACATCTTCATTGACCACGCCACCCCGAATGAGATGATTTTCCATTGCGGCGGCTCCTCCAAGGATGGCGGCAAACGGGTGTCCTCCATCAGCAGGGTGGAGGACACGGTGCTCTACCAAAACATTGTCGGCAGTTTGGAGGGGAATCCGGTGTTGCAGCTGTGAACACGGGCATTCGCGTGAGAGCAAGCCTACCTCTCCTCCACCAGCCGTTTCATCTCGCGCAGCAGAAACAATGTACAATGTATAATGTACAGCTGGTCTCGTGGGCGAACTAATTGTACATTGTTAATTGTACATTGTACATTGTACATTGGCAAGAGGGTGGAGAAGGCGGGCGATTATGCTTGCAGCAACGCCACTACTTCTTCTAAGGTGAAGGCTTCATAGAAAAAACCCGCTTGGCAAAAGCCAATCGGGGATAATTGTTCAGTCTTTCACGCAGCGGACAGGTAAACCAATGTCGTTGTCCGCATAATAGGGCCAGATAAATTCCGCTCCTCCATTAAATTCACAATGCCAGGAGCCATATTCAGCGGGGTTATACTTTGTGGATGTCCACAGTCCAGTCGATTCACCATACCAGAAATAAGGAGTGTTTTCATGAAGCACACAGTATCCTGCAGGATAAACGGATAATCTTGTGGAATTGTTATACTCAGGGTAAATTGCCGGAACCAAAATGGCTTCATCATCATAATCTGAAACAGACCATCCCGTTTGGGAAGCCAATGTTTTGGCAATTGGAATATCTTCATTAAATAGGAAGGGATAAAGATCGCCTTCGTAAGACCCGTCGTAATATCCTTCAAGAAAATCTTGCATATATTCTTCAAATTCCTCATAATATTCTTGGCCATAATTGTGCACGAAGTTGAAATAAGTTCCATAATGAGTACACACATGCTTTTCCATATCGTCCCAATCCGCAAGAGTCGGGACGTGCCAGCCTGCGGGGCAGAGCCCCCTGGTGTCGTGTACAGCCTTCTCGCTATAATAGAGGCCGTAGGTTTCGCTGCTATAGCCAGGTGCATCGGCTGTAGAGGGCTGGAAATACCAGGGGCCTGCGGTATTCGTGCTGCTGCCGAACGGGATTGCACTCCCGTCGCGGAAATGCGTGGTGCGCAGGTTGCTCTTCATCCATATCTGGCTGCCAATGTGTACGGTGTCGTAGCAGTTGCCGTCGGCATCCACCACGGCACACGTATTGTCGGTATTTCCGTTTCCACCCCCGTTATCCTCGCCATTTTCGTGGTTGCATTGAGTAAAAGCGAATAATGAAATCAGCAATGCCGATAAAATAATGAATGTTTTTTTCATAATAATACGATTTTTAGTTAACAATGTGATTATTCATTCAATTTTTTTATCTTTCGGAAATGTCGGTTGTTTAGTCTTTTAAGCAGCGAACGGACTGACCTGCATTTTTGTACTGTCCATCTTGCCATACGACTGCTTCATGAAATTGCAATGAGAAAGACCACATTCGCAAGTCATGCCATTGCGTAGTTGCCCAAAAAGATGCAAGCTGACCAAAATCAATTGTATGGAGGCCTATATTCGTACAACCTGTAGGAATCGCAGAGAATCCAGTCAAATTATTCTCAGACGGAAGATTCCCTGGAGAATATACTACTTCCGCCTGTTGCCAGTAATTGGTGGTGACCAAAGATTTGACCACGTTGCCAGATATGTTACCACTGCGGTATTCCTCATGCGAATTTAGATAATTATACAACTGCACCCATTCTTCGTGGCTTGGCACGTGCCAACCTTGTGGGCAAATGCCGCGGCGAGGTTCCGAAAAATCGTAATTAATGCCTTCTTCATATACACTTGATAGACTTGTCTCACCGAATTCAATGTTAAACGTATCCATTGCTGCACAATAGTTATAGAGTAAACCACAATTTATCGTGGCATACGTAGCGGAATCATTGTCATACCACCAAGCTTGCTTACCTGTATATGTAAGTGCTGTTCCTGCTGGCGGAATCAAATAGGTGCCGGTACTAGGAGAGGTGGTCGTGCGAAGGTTTTCCTTCGTCCAACACTGTGTTCCAATTTGTACTGTGTTATAGATGTTACCCTCATGGTCTGTAACCGTGGGCGTACTAGGGCAAGGGATTGCATCACCCGCTACAGGTGCTGGCGCATTAGTGGTGAAGGAGAGTTCATTTCCATAAGCGACCCCCACGCTGTTTTGCGCAAATGCACGGAAATAATATGTTTTACTTGGATACAAGTAAGTGAGTAGGTTTACGTACTCCCCAACGCCAGTACCATGATAAGCAACCAAAGCATCCAAAGTAGGGTTCGGAAGAGTATCATAAACAAAACCTCGATGCGTAATTGGCTCACCACCGTCGGATGTGACTGCACCTCTCACGGTTGCTTCATTAACAGTGATGTTGGTTACGGCTATTGTGGTAACACTTGGAAGGGTAGAAGGAGAGGGTGCAGTTGTGGTCACTGCCATTTCATTTCCATAAAACGTACCGTTATTGTTTACTGCGAAAGCACGCACATAATAGGTGTAAGCCGCATTCAGTCCAGTGATAGTGGATGTGAATGAACCGTTGCCACTGCCGTTGCTCACAATGTTATTGTTAAGAGTGGGATTATGGTCAATGCCATAGACGAAACCACGCTGGGTGATAGCATTGACGCCGTCAGTGAGTACCTTACCCATCACTGTAAATGAGGTTTGAGTTATTGCTGTCACACCTTCTGTCATAATCATGATTGGTTGCAGCTGATTTTCCAACATTTCCAATCGTTCAAGCATATCACATAGGTTCACACTGTTTATGCATGATCCAGTATTGGAGATGTAGTTGGCGTCATTTGTGAAAACGCTTACACTCGTAGGAACTGTTGGAATTTCAGGAATGTCCGCGTTGGTGATATAACCAGCATCGTTATTGAAAGCACTCACATTTGTGGGAACCGTCGGTATCTCAGGAACATCATTGATTGTGATGTAATTCGCATCATTCGTCAACTCGCTCACTGTCGTCGGAATGGATGGTGTATTCGTCAGCGAATTGTAGTCGCCGTCGAACAGCTCGGGCTTGTTCAGGATTTGCGCCGCGCCTTCCGTGGCGTTCCAGTCGGCGTTCACCTGCGCCGGAACATCCGCCGCAGTGATGTAGTTGGCATCGTTCAGCTGGGTCGTGGTGACGTAATTCGCATCGTTCGTGAACGCGCCCACATTCGTCGGCACGGTGGGAATCGTCGGTGTGTTGGTGAGGTCGTTGTAGTCGCCGCTGAAGAGTTCGGGCTTGTTGGTTAAGGAGTTGTAGTCGCCGTCGAACAGCTCGGGCTTGTTCAGGATTTGCGCCGCGCCTTCCGTGGCGTTCCAGTCGGCGTTCACCTGCGCCGGCACCTGCTCTATCGTGATATAATTCGCATCATTCGTCAATTCACCGACAGCCATGGGAATCACGGGCTTGTTGGTTAGCGAGTTGTAGTCGCCGTCAAAGCCCGCCGGCAGTTTCACGAAGCTACCACCCGTCAGGAAGAGCGTGTCGTTGCTGATGCTCAACACCTGCTGCTCGATGTATTCGGTGAGGTAGCCCGCGTCATTGTTGAACGCACTCACATTCGTTGGCACCGTCGGAATCTCAGGAATATCCTCGCTGGTAATGTAACCCGCGTCATTGTTGAAGGCGCTGACATTGGTGGGGATGTTTGCGGCTTCCTGCACGTTTGCTGCGGTGATATACCCCGCATCGTTCGTGAAGGCACTGACGTTGGTCGGCACTGTGGGTATCGTCGGCTTGTTGGTCAAGGAGTTATAGTCGCCGTCAAAGCTTGCCGGCAATTTCACGTAGCTACCGCCCGTCAGGAAGAGCGTGTCGTTGCTGATGCTCAACACCTGCTGCTCGGTATATTCGGTGAGGTAGCCCGCATCGTTCGTGAAGGCGCTCACATTCGTCGGCTTGTTCAGGATCTGCGCCACTCCTTCCGTGGCGTTCCAGTCGGCGTTCACCTGCGCCGGCACCTGCTCTATCGTGATATAATTCGCATCATTCGTCAATTCACCGACAGTCGTGGGAATCACGGGCTTGTTGGTCAGCGAGTTGTAGTCGCCGTCGAAGCCCGCAGGCAGTTTCACGTAGCTACCACCCGTCAGGAAGAGCGTGTCGTTGCTGATGCTCAGCACCTGCTGCTCGGTGTATTCAGTGAGGTAACCCGCATCGTTCGTGAAGGCGCTCACATTCGTCGGCACCGTCGGAATCGCAGGTATATCCGTACCCGTGATATAGCCAGCATCGTTGGTGAAGGCACTGACATTGGTCGGCACTGTGGGAATCGTCGGCTTGTTGGTCAAGGAGTTGTAGTCGCCGTCGAAGCCTGCCGGCAGTTTCACATAGCTACCGCCCGTCAGGAAGAGCGTGTCGTTGCTGATGCTCAACACCTGCTGCTCGGTATATTCGGTGAGATAACCCGCGTCATTGTTGAATGCGCTCACATTCGTTGGCACCGTCGGAATCTCAGGAATATCCTCACTGGTAATGTATCCAGCGTCATTGTTGAAGGCACTGACGTTGGTGGGGATGTTTGCGGCTTCCTGCACATTTGCTGCAGTGATATACCCCGCATCATTCGTGAACGCGCTCACATTCGTCGGCTTGTTCAGGATCTGTGCCGCGCCCTCCGTGGCGTTCCAGTCGGCGTTCACCTGCGCCGGAACATCCTCTATCGTGATATAATTCGCATCATTCGTCAACTCGCTCACTGTCGTCGGAATGGATGGTGTATTCGTCAGCGAATTGTAGTCGCCGTCGAACAGCTCGGGCTTGTTCAGAATCTGCGCTGCGCCCTCCGTGGCGTTCCAGTCGGCGTTCACCTGCGCCGGAACATCCGCCGCAGTGATGTAGTTGGCATCGTTCAGCTGGGTCGTGGTGACGTAATTCGCATCGTTCGTGAACGCGCCCACATTCGTCGGCACGGTGGGAATCGTCGGTGTGTTGGTGAGGTCGTTGTAGTCGCCGCTGAAGAGTTCGGGCTTGTTGGTTAAGGAGTTATAGTCACCGTCGAACAGCTCGGGCTTGTTCAGGATTTGTGCCGCGCCTTCCGTGGCGTTCCAGTCGGCATTCACCTGCGCCGGTACCTCCTCTATTGTGATATAATTCGCATTATTCGTCAATTCACCGACAGTCGTGGGAATCACGGGCTTGTTGATCAGCGAGTTGTAGTCGCCGTCGAAACCCGCAGGCAGTTTCACGAAGCTACCGCCCGTCAGGAAAACCGTGTCGTTGCTGATGCTCAACACCTGTTGCTCCGTGAACGAGGTCAAATAACCAGCATCGTTGTTGAAAGCGCTCACATCAGAAGGAACTATCGGGATGACGGGTGTATTAGTGAGATCGTTGTAGTCACCACTGAAACCATTGCCGGCCTCCTTGGCATAAAGTGCATACGGTACGCTCATTAATTGTTGAGTGCTGGTCACGATGTAGTCAATACCCCCGTAAGGATCTGTTTCAGTTCTCAGAAAATAAAGACCATTGGACCAGTCAATGTTGGAGATAGAACCCACTTGTACATTTCCACTTCCAATCTCAAGTGTAATTAGGCCGTTGGCGTTGGAATTAACAATGTGTGTTTCCACAAAAACTGCTTCACCTACAACACTTCCTTGCAAAATGCTGATTCGAACACCAATTTGAGTATTGGCAGCCAGAGAGTTGTTTGCGAAACGCACTACCGCCTGATAGGTGAATTTATCTGGGGCCTGTGCGAATAAACCTACAACACAAAGTAGGAGTAGGACAGCTAAAGTTGTAAACTTTTTCATTGATTTTGATATTTGATGAATATTATTGTTCTATCGCTTAATATTGGACTATCTACGTACCACTTTGAAAGTCTTCAACACTCTCTTTCCATCACCCACTTCCAAAAAGTATATTCCTGTGGCGTAATGGCCGATTTGGATCGTGGTTATATCATCGGTAACAGTAAGGGTCTGAAGCATTTTTCCTTTTCCGTCATAGAGTTTGGCACTAAGACCACTGATAGGAATTTCAAATCCGTTAAGGTGTAGCTCTGCGAGGTTATCAGTTGGATTTGGATAGACCAGAGCATTAAGGACTATTTGGGGGTATTCGTCAACACCGATAATCATAATCTCATAAGGTTGTTGAACACCTTCCACCAATGCTATGTCCCCATTGGAATTGGTTGATGTCTGCACGGCTATCTGCCCGACAGTGTAGTTGACACTGCCGTTGTTGCTCTGTGAGTCGCCGCCAACAGGTACGAAAGCGGATTGCGCAAAAACGGTCGTTCCGAAATATGCAAAAACTACAATCAAGATAGGAATCTGTTTCATTTCGTCTGTTTTATTTTCTAAAGATTTTTCCCACGCCGCAAAAGTACATCGCTTTCCTTCACGCAGTTAGGTTCTTTTCAGGTTCTTTTGCATGCCCTTCCAGGGCTTCACTAACGCGCATAAAAAAACCGCGAACTTCATTGTTTCGAGTTCGAGGTCCTGGAAAAACCTGCAATGCTAAACAAAGAAAGCTCACGGCTGTGAACCGCAAGCATCTTCAGCTTCCTCTCGGCATTGCATTTGAAATTTTCCAGGTTTCGAACTTGCAAAGATAAAAGCGAAAACACTTCTGCTATGTATTTATAAAAAAGTTCTTTTTAGGTTCTAATTCTTTTAGGTTCAATAATTTAAGTTGATAAATCCGTTTATTCTTCTCCCTAAAATGGAATTGGGCAAAGATAAGAAAAATAATCGGATAGGATGTTATGGCGGAAAAAAAGCACGTTAGAAAACAAATAATCTTCTATCTGCTAAAGGAGACAAAAAATGTGTACTTTTGCATCCGAAAAAGAATAAAGGAGAATAAAGAAGAATAAAGGAGAATGTAAGAATGTTTGCAGTACCCTATCTGTCGGAGTATTTGCAGAACGTGGATTGAATAAGGCCTTTTACTGCGGAATGAAATTCAACGACGACATATCCACATCAGGGCCGGTTGCGCCGCAGGACGTGAACATTTCCGACCAGTTCACCGGCTATAAGGAGTTGCCTTCAAACGGCTACTCCCGCCTTTTCCGCGCTCAACGCTACGGACAGTGGTACATGCTGAAGGGTCTCAAGCACGAATACGCCGCCGACCCGCAATACACCGCAATGCTTGCCAAGGAATTCGCCCTGACAGTGGAACTCAACCATCCCAACATCGTTCGCGCCCTCAACCACGAACAGGATGCCGTGGTCGGCGACTGCATCGTGATGGAATATGTGGACGGCCGAACGCTGGACGACTTCCTCAAGGAAAATCCCT
>Ga0247608_10002439_pt1 | contig 23289 bp, 21 predicted proteins | sample 176DNAGHGlowgp2_FD_193490 | JGI IMG/M metagenome (GOLD analysis project Ga0247608, IMG submission 193490) | Sheep rumen microbial communities from Palmerston North, Manawatu-Wanganui, New Zealand - 1766 DNA GHGlow gp2 | ecosystem: Host-associated > Mammals > Digestive system > Stomach > Rumen ...
AGGCTTCCTGAATCTCCTTGGTGTATTCGATGAAGAAGCGGAAGGTGAAGATATACGTCAGGCAGAAGCCGAAGTACCAGCCTGTGCCGATCTTCTCAGGCATCTTCTTGTGCAGAAACCACATGATAAAGAAGAGGATGGCGTAGGCGATAGCCTCGTAGAGCTGTCCTGGGTGGCGAGGCATCGAGTCGACACGCTCGAAGATGAAGGCCCAGGGCACGTCGGTGATCTTGCCGATAATCTCGGAGTTCATGAGGTTGCCCAGACGAATGAAGCAGGCAGTAGTACCTGTGGCGATGGCAATATTATCGAGTACCGTCCAGATGCTGAGCTTGGTATTGCGGACATAGAGCCATAGGGCGATCATGAGTCCTAAGGTGCCGCCATGAGAGGCGAGGCCTGCATAGCCCGTTACGAAGAAGCCAAAGGTGTTACCCAGCCAACTGCCATCGTTGCCTATACGGATTGGTAGCAGCATCTCTATGATGCCCTGCCAAGAGGTCAGAAAGTCTTGTGGCTGATAGAAGATGCAATGCCCCAGACGAGCACCAATTAGGATGCCGAAGAAGCAGTAGATGAAGAGGGGGTCGAAGAGCTCGTCTTTAATCTTCTGTTCTTTGTAAAGGCGCTTTACTACGAAATAAGCTAATGCCAAACCGATGATCCACATCAGCCCATACCAGCGTACCACAATGAACGACAAGCGGAATGCCTCCAGATCAGGTTGCCAAACGATATAATTCAGTAGGTCCATAGTCAAACGTTAAAGCGGAAGTGCATGATGTCACCATCCTGGACGATGTAGTCTTTGCCTTCGACGGCGAGCTTGCCGGCCTCGCGGACAGCGGCCTCAGAGCCGTACTGGATATAGTCGTCGTACTTGATGACCTCGGCGCGGATGAAGCCTTTCTCGAAGTCGGTATGGATGACACCAGCACATTGCGGCGCCTTCCAGCCCTTCTTATAGGTCCAGGCCTTCACCTCCATCTCGCCAGCGGTGATGAACGTCTCAAGGTTCAGCAGGGCGTAGGCCTTCTTGATCAGACGGTTCACACCACTCTCCTCCAAGCCCAGCTCCTCGAGGAACATCTGCTTGTCCTCGTATGATTCGAGCTCTGCGATATCCTCTTCCGTCTTGGCTGCGATGATCATCATCTCTGCACCTTCCTCCTGGGCCAGCTCCCCTACCCTCTTCGTGAAGTCGTTGCCACTCTTGGCATCGGCCTCGCCGACATTGCAGACATAGAGCACGGGCTTCGACGTGAGCAGGAAGAGATTGCGGGCGCAGTCTTGTTCTTCCTTCGACTCGAACTCCACGATGCGGGCGTTCTTACCCTGGTCCAGCGCTTCCTTATAGGCATGGAGCACATTGACCTCCACCTTGGCGTCCTTGTTGCCAGCGGCAGCAGCCTTCTCCGTCTTGGCCAAACGGCTCTCGATGGTCTCAAGGTCCTTCAGCTGCAGTTCGGTATCGATGATTTCCTTGTCGCGAATGGGGTCGATGGTGCCGTCGACATGGGTGATGTTCTCATCCTCGAAGCAGCGGAGCACGTGGATGATGGCGTCAGTCTCGCGGATATTCCCCAGGAACTTGTTGCCCAGGCCTTCGCCCTTCGAGGCTCCCTTCACGAGTCCGGCGATGTCTACAATCTCACAAGTGGCAGGCACGATGCGTCCTGGATGCACCAGCTCGGCGAGTTTCGTCAGGCGCTCATCAGGAACGGTGATGACGCCAACGTTGGGTTCTATCGTACAAAAGGGAAAGTTTGCTGCCTGAGCCTTAGCACTCGACAGACAATTGAATAGTGTAGACTTGCCTACATTCGGCAGTCCCACAATACCACATTTTAATGCCATTTTACTATAAACGTTTATAAACTGGGTGCAAAGGTACAAAATAATTCATAATTATTGGGGTTGAACGCAACTTTTTGTAACTTTGCAGCGTCAAACAGCCAAAGTGAAATCCTAAAAAGGCAGAATATGAAGACGAAATTATTGTTTGTGGCGACTGTTTTGTTGCTGTCATTATCCTCATGCAGAGTGAACATCGGCAATGGTGGGGAAGTCATCGACCCCAGCGAGACTATCTCGAGAGCGAAGTATCCACAGGAGGCTTTCGACAAGGTAGACAATCATGTGGTGGGCACCATCCAGCTGGTGCAGAGCAATCAGAGTCGTGTGACGCTCTCGGCTCCTGAGAATTACATCGACCTCTTTGAGTTCAAGAACAAAGACGGCCTGCTGGAAATCAGGTATAAGAAGGACAATGTGAACATCTCTGCCGAGAATATCACCATCGTCATCTACACGCCGACACTCAGTAAGATTAAGAATTCTGGTGCCGCTGAGGTGCGTCTCGACAGTCTTACGACAGACCGTCTTGAGGTGAACAACTCGGGTGTGGGCAGCTTTAGTCTGGATTGTCTCAATGCCAGCAAGGTCGAAGTGTCGTGCAGCGGTGTGGGCTCCATCACGGTGAGTGGAAAGGCTGTCGAGGCTGAGCTTGAATGCAGCGGCGTGGGCAGCATCAATGCCGAGGAGCTGAAGGCTTGTGAGGTCGACGCGAAGGTGAGTGGTGTGGGCAGCATCAACTGCTATGCCTCGGAGGCCATCAAGGGGCGCGTCTCTGGTGTCGGAGGCCTGAACTATGCCGGACATCCTGAGAAGAAAGACCTGCACCACTCGATGACTGGAGGTATCAAGGAGATTTAAGGGATTCCTGCCGTTTTCGAAATCTATTGACAATGTATCGTTCAAAACTCGCGTATTAGTCAGCAACGGATAAGTGGCGACTAAATACGCGAGTTTTGAGTTGTCAGCAATCTGCTGATAGTCTGAGGCTTATGAAATCCGAGCCTCTCAGGAGCCTCTCAGAGCCCTCTGAAAACCCCCAGAAAGGTGGCTTGTAACTGGGAGAAAGGTGGCAGTAAAGTCGGAGTTTACTTAGACTAAAGTCCGACTTTACCCTAACTAAAGTCCGAGTGCCCTTTGTTTTGTCAATTATTTTGCCTTTTTCGCCCGGTTTTTCTCTTTCCCGTTTCCAGAATGTCCATTCTGAGTGAAGCTTTTTTCGGCCAATAATCTTTACAGAATGTGCTTCTTTGAAACGCACAATCGTCACTCTTAGGAAACAAAATTCGCTCGAATCCGTAAGAGATTCATAAATAATGTGTAATTTTGCATGCGAATAGAAAGCGTAAGGCAATGGTGATACTTCTAACGATACTGGCTTACTTTGCCGTGCTCTTCGGCATCAGCAGGCTGACGAGCCGCAAGGGCGACAACGAGACGTTCTTCAGGGCTCGTCGGAGGGCGCCTTGGTATATGGTGGCCTTCGGCATGGTGGGGGCCAGCATTTCGGGGGTGACGTTCGTGTCGGTACCAGGCATGGTGCTGCAGTCGCAGATGACCTACCTGCAGGTGTGCCTGGGCTTCATCGTGGGCTATGCCGTCGTCGCCTTCGTGCTCTTGCCGCTCTATTACAGGCTGAACCTGACGAGTATCTATGCCTATCTGGGGCAGCGGCTCGGCGAGCGCTCGTATCAGACGGGAGCTTGGTTCTTCCTGCTGTCGAAGATGACGGGCTCCGCTGTGAAGTTCTACGTGGTATGCATGATTCTGCAGCAGTTCGTGTTCGATCCTGCCGGCATACCGTTTGTCGTGAATGTAGTGGGTATGGTGCTGCTTATCTGGCTTTATACGCGTCGTGGAGGCATTGCCACGCTGGTGTTTACGGATACCTTCCAGACGCTTTGTCTCTTCACCTCGCTCATCCTGATCATCCTTTCCGTCATAGGCCGACTAAACCTGTCTGTCAGCGAGGCCGTAGAAGCCATCGCCGATAGCGGCATGAGCAGGATCTTTGTCTTTGACGACTGGCTCTCGCCCCACTATTTCTGGAAGCAGTTCGTCAGCGGCGCGTTTATCGTCATCGTCATGACGGGTCTGGATCAGGATATGATGCAGAAGAACCTGACTTGCCGCACGTTGCGAGATGCTCAGAAGGACATGTGCAGCTATGGGGTGGCTTTCGTGCCCGCCAATCTGCTTTTCCTCGCCCTTGGTGTCTTGCTGACGATGATGCTTGGCACTGGTATGAAGGGCGATGCGCTGCTGCCTTCCTACATCCAGCAGTCGTCGTCTGGGCTGATGCTGCTCTTCTCCATCGGCATCGTGGCAGCCTCGTTCTCGAGCGCCGACTCTGCTCTTACCTCGCTGACTACCTGTTACTGCGTGGACATCCGCCATCGTCCTGACGACGAGCGACTTAGAAAAGAGACACATATTGCCATGTGCCTCTTCTTCGTGCTGTTCATACTGCTGTTCCGCTATACGAACACCACCTCGCTGATTGATGCCATTTACATCCTCGTCAGCTATACCTACGGGCCGTTGCTTGGCCTTTTTGCCTTCGGACTCTTTACCAAGCAGAAGCCCAGCGACCGTCTGACACCTTTTGTCTGCATCGCCTCTCCCCTACTCTGTCTGGCACTCGACGTGTTTGCCCAGCGGTTTTGGGGCTATCGCTTTGGCTATGAGCTGCTGATGCTCAACGGATTCTTAACCTTCTCAGGGCTCTGGATGTTCAGACAGCGCACCTGAAGGCTTCGCGCTAAGCCAGTATCTGCTCGGCGTGCTCCTTGGTCTTCACCTGTTTGCCGGCGAAGATCTGCTCGATGATGCCTTCCTCGTTGATAATGAAGGTGGTACGGATGGTGCCCATCGTCTTCTTGCCGTACATCGTCTTCTCGCCCCAAGCGCCCATCGCCTCCATCAGTTCCTTGTCGACATCGGCAATAAGGGGGAAGGGAAGCTGGTGTTTCTCCTTGAATTTCACATGCGAGGCAGCGGAGTCCTTGCTTACGCCGACCACCTCGTATCCCCTACCCTGCAGCTCGCTGTAGTGGTCTCTCAGGCTGCAGGCCTCTGCCGTACAGCCGCTGGTATTGTCCTTCGGGTAGAAATACAGCACGAGCTTACGGCCTTTGTAATCACTCAGACGGATGTCCCGTCCCTGTTCGTCCTTGCCTAATATCTCAGGCGCTTTGTCTCCAATGTTCATAGTTATGTGGATGATATATTAATGTGCTTCAAGCCAGTTTGCCCCAAAGCCGCTGTCGGCCACGAGGGGAACGGAGAGTGGGAAGGCATTCTGCATCTCTTCGAGGACGATGGCCTCCACGCGATCCTTTTCCTCTGGATAGACGGAGAAGTTGAGTTCGTCGTGCACCTGCAGGATCATCTTGCTCTTGATGCCCTCTTTCTTGAATCGTTCGTAGATGCGTATCATCGCTACCTTGATGATATCTGCTGCCGTACCCTGTATGGGGGCGTTGATGGCATTACGCTCGGCAAAGCCGCGGACGGTGGCGTTGTGGGAGTTGATATCTGGCAGATAGCGGCGACGGCCGAATAGGGTAGTGACGTAGCCTTTCTGACGGGCTACTTCCTTCGACTTCTCCATGTAGTCGTGTACTTGCGGGAAGGTGGCGAAGTAGCCGTCAATCAGCATCTTAGCTTCGTCGCGAGGGATGTCCAGGCGCTCGGCAAGTCCGAAGACGGTAATGCCGTAGATGATGCCGAAGTTGGCACGCTTCGACTTTGTTCGTTCGTCACGCGTCACTTCCTCAATGGGTTTCTTGTAGATATTGGCGGCTGTGGCGGCATGGAGATCTTTGCCTTCACGGAACACTTCAACCATATTCTCGTCCTTCGAGAGATGTGCCATCACGCGAAGTTCTATCTGACTGTAGTCTGCCGAAAAGAACAGACAGCCGGGCTCGGGCACAAACGCTTTGCGAATCTCTTTGCCGTCTTCGCCGCGGATAGGGATATTCTGAAGGTTCGGGTCTGACGACGAGAGGCGCCCTGTGGCTGTAACGGTCTGATTGAATGAGGTGTGGATATGTCCTGTACGAGGATTGATCAGCTTTGGCAACGCATCGATATAGGTGCCGATGAGCTTCTTCAAACCTCTGTGTTCCAGTATGTCAGCCACAATCTCATGTTTGTTGCGCAGTTGCTGGAGCACATCTTCGGAGGTGACGTATTGGCCCGTCTTGGTCTTCTTGGCTTTATCGATAATCTTCAGTTTGTCGAAGAGGATTTCTCCCACTTGTTTGGGTGAGGCGATGTTAAACGGATTGCCTGCCAACTCGTAGATTCGGGCTTCCAGTTCGTTGATTCTGTTGGTTAAAACATTTGACGTTTCTTGGAGCGATGACGTATCTAAGCATACGCCGTTCATCTCCATCTCTGCCAAGACGGGCATCAGAGGCATCTCTATCTCGTAGAATAGCTTCTCGCATTCGAACTTCTTCAGTTCTGGTTCCAGTTTGTTCTTCAGACGAAGGGTGACGTCAGCATCCTCGGCAGCATATTCGTAAACCTGAGAGGGTAGGAGGTCGCGCATCGATTTCTGGTTCTTGCCCTTGGGGCCGATGAGCTCGTCGATGTGGATAGTCTGATAGTTGAGGTAGATTTCTGCCATGTAGTCCATGTTGTGATGTAACTCTGGCTGGATGAGATAGTGGGCGATCATCGTGTCCCACATCGGACCTGCCAGATGGATGTCATAGTTGCGCAGTACCTCGAGGTCATACTTCAGGTTCTGTCCGATCTTGAGAATCTTGGGGTCTTCATAGACCTTTTTAAAGATATTAACAATTCGCAACGCTTCTTCACGATTGGCTGGAATTGGGACGTAAAAGGCCTCAAATTCCTTCACGGCAAAGCTCAAACCCACCAATTCGGCGTCAATCGGACTGGTTGATGTCGTTTCCGTGTCTAGACTGAGAATTTCATTTGTCCTAAAAAAGTCACAAAGTTTGATCAAATCTGCCTCATTTTCAACGAGTTTGTATTCGTGAGGGGTCGTTTGTAAGGTCTCAAAACTCGCGTTTTTGGAATCATCCTGCCCGTTGGACGGAAATACTGCAAAGAGATCAAGCTGCGCGTTGACGGTTTTTGGGGTTTTTTGGCTTTTTTTAAGAACTCTGTCTGCAAAGCTCTTCATCTCTAATTCGAGGAGCATTTTGCCGAGTACGTCTTCATTTGGCTCAACGAGCTTCAAGGCTTCCATGTCGAGTTCGATGGGAACGTCTGTCTTAATGGTCGCAAGGAAGTAACTCATCCGTATGTCGTCGACATGCTCTTCGACTTTCTCACGAAGCTTGCCCTTGATTTCCGACGACCTCTTTATCAATGCGTCGATGCTTCCGAACTCGTTGATTAGTTTGACGGCAGTCTTCTCGCCGACACCAGGACAGCCAGGAAAGTTATCGGCAGAGTCTCCCATCAATGCCAGTAAATCGATGACGGCCATAGGGGAGGGGATGTCGTATTTTTCCATTACCTCTTTCGGACCCATCGTCTCGTAACCACCTCCATGACGGGGGCGATAGATTTTCACATGGTCACTCACCAACTGACCATAGTCCTTATCGGGTGTCAACATATATGTATCGATTCCATCGGCTCCTGCCTTCGTGGCGAGTGTGCCGATGACATCGTCTGCCTCGAATCCATCGACTTGGAGGATAGGTATTCTATAGGCCTGAAGCAGGTCTTTGATGATGGGAACAGCCTTTCGGATATCCTCTGGAGTCTCCTCGCGTTGCGCCTTGTAGGCAGGGAATGCCTCGCTGCGGAAGGTTGGTCCGTGGGGGTCGAAGGCCACGCCAATATGGGTGGGCTGTTCTTTTGTGAGCACCTCGTTGAGGGTGTTGAGGAAGCCCATAATGGCACTTGTGTTCAGCCCTTTCGAGTTGATTCGGGGGTTTTTGATGAACGCGTAATAGCTTCGATAGATGAGCGCATAAGCGTCTAAAAGGAAGAGTTTCTGCATAACTTTGTTTATTTTCTGCGTAAAATTACTAAAAAATATCGATATTACAATGATTTTTACTAATTTTGTAACAAAATTCAGCGTATTATGGATTATTTGTCAGTTATTAAGCAGCCTATTGAGAGCGATTTCCAGGAATTTGTTTTCCGTTTCCAGGGAGCGCTTACACATTCTTTTGGCCTTTTGTCACAAGCCCTTGAACATATTCGGCAGCGTACTGGAAAGCAGATGCGTCCTATGCTCACAATGTTGTCTGCAAAGAATTATGGTGAGGTTACAGATATCACGCAAAATGCAGCCGTCGCACTTGAGTTATTGCATACTGCATCGTTGATTCATGATGACGTGGTCGATGAGAGTAGTGAGCGACGTGGACAGTCGTCGGTGAATGCTTCTTATAATAATAAGGTAGCGGTGTTGGTAGGCGATTACATTCTCTCTACCTGCCTTAACCATGTGGCTAAAACGAAAGATCATAGGATTTTACAATATGTAGCCGAACTAGGTATGACGCTGGCATCTGGAGAAATCCTTCAATTGCAGAACATAAACAATTCAGAGTTCTCGGAAGATGTTTATTATCAAGTGATTAGACAGAAGACTGCAGCCTTGTTCGAAACATGCTGTGGTATGGGTTCTTTGTCAGTTAATGCCTCTGAAGAGGATATTGAACAAGCCAAACAATTCGGACAGAATCTCGGCATGATCTTCCAGATTCGTGACGATATATTTGATTATTATGACTCCTCTGAAATTGGTAAACCAACAGGTAACGATATGGCAGAAGGCAAACTGACCTTACCTGTCATCTATGCCCTTAACCACTCCGATTTCGAACCTATGAAGCTTTTGGCACGAAAGGTTAAGTCTGGCACCATCAATGTCGAGGAGATAGCTGTATTAGTTGAGTTTGCAAAGCAGAGTGGGGGTATTCAGTATGCCGAGCGCATGATGGATCTTTACTCGCAAAAGGCTCAGAAATACATCGATTCATGCGTCAAGCCGGAACTAAAAGAGGCGTATGAAGCTTATCTTGAGTATGTTATCCGAAGGAAATTGTAGTATTGATTACGACAATTCTCTTATTCTTCACTCTGATTTAAGTATAGCCTCAAATAGTTCTTGCGTCCCAATTGCTGATAGTTTGCAAAGGGACGCAAGAATATTTAAATGGGGTTAAGTTTTTAGAAGAATTTGGTTTCTTCGCCGATTACCTCACTCAGCAAGAGATTTGCCAGTCGGGAAGTACCCATTCTGAACCACTGATTTGTGAGCCATTTCTCGCCTAAGACCTCTTTAACGATGGTGTAATATATCAACGCATCCATCACCGAATTAAGGCCTCCAGCGGGCTTAAAACCAATCTGAATGCCTGTTTCATCGTAGTATTCCTTGATGGCCTGACACATAACATAGGCTGCCTCTGGTGTAGCAGCAGGCTCTAGCTTGCCTGTAGACGTCTTGATATAGTCGGCTCCAGAGTACATGGCCAGTAGCGAAGCAGTCTTGATGTTTGCTGCAGTCTTAAGGCAACCAGTCTCCAGAATGACCTTCATCTTATGATCCCCACATGCTTCCTTCATTTGTTGGATTTCGTCGCATACCGTTTCGTAATCTCCTGAGAGAAAGGCGCCTACTGATAATACCATATCAATTTCTGTAGCTCCGTCCTTTATAGCCAATGATGTCTCAACGGTCTTTACTTCGATGAGTGCCTGTGATGAAGGAAAACTTCCTGATACACAAGCGATTTCTACACCGTCGACCTCTAGGGTCTCTGCCACTGTCTTGGCAAAACGGGGATAGACGCAGATGGTGGCTACGTGGGGTAGGGTAGGGTATTGTTCGTCGAACTGGTTTACCCGTTCTGTGAATGCCATTACGCTTTCATCCGAGTCTGTCGTCTTAAGCGTTGTCAATTCCACGCTTCCCATCAGGAATTTCTTTACTTCGGGGGTGTCGTTCTCATGAACTTTCTCCGCGATAATCTTCTTTACGGCTGCCTTTACCTCTTCGTCGCTGATGTCGAGGTTGTACCTGCCGAGAGCATCTTCTATACGCCCTTTTTCTACAGTCTCTTTTGTCATAATCGTATCGTTTTATGCCATTAATTTCTTGTTTTGGATATGTCTGAGGGAATCGCGTTGCGTCTTCTTTTCGATAGACTTCACCAGTTCCTCAGTCAGGTCTACGCCAGTCTGATTAGCCAGGCATAGCAGCACCCATAGTACGTCTGCCATCTCTTCTCCGAGGTTGTCTTCCTCGCCTTGCTTAAAGCTTTGGTCGCCATATTTACGTGCTATGACCCTTGCCAGTTCACCCACTTCCTCTGTTAGTACTGCCATGTTGGTCAGTTCAGAGAAATAGCGTACGCCATATTCCCTAATCCACTGATCGACAGCCTCTTGTGCTTCCTTGATGGTCATATTGGGAAGAAGGTGTTCATGAACAACAGTACGACGAGTGCCAGTATTATCCAGGCATTTCGCTTGTTGTCTTTTTCGTACTCATGCCAATGTAGAGCCTTATATGCCACGACTATTGCTATAAGGATGATGGCAAATAGCATGGGGAAGAAGGCATGTGCTGATCCCCAAAGGGTGGAGATGGCAAAGCCAATAACGAATAGGAATAATCCTACTGATCTGATTGAACTAAGATATTTCTTTATCATTTTTATTATGTTTTGTTCTGTTTCTTATTTCTTTATCAGCATCTGCATGAACAGGATGGCGATGGTTATCAGAATAATCATGATATACTGCTTGTTCTCTCGCTCGTATTCCTTCCAATGAAATGCCTTGAAGAGGAAGACTATAAGCAAAAGTAATAGTCCTATTCCGCATGGCCACAAGCCGAAATTTGCGCCCCATACCATTGCACAAACGATGCCGATGGCTGCTAGGATCAAGCCAGATATCTCTATCTCTCTCAGGTACTTACGCATTTTCTTTATTATCTATGTATCGTCACTTCAAGTAGAAAAGGTATTTTCGCCTTGATATCCTTCTTGCCGAACCACCAATGGCCTATGAAAACTAGGATGCAGAACATCAGTCCAATAAATATCTGGCGCAAGAATGACTGTGGCCAGGCCTTCCAGGCGATGACTGGTGCCACCACTAAGAGTCCTGTCCACCACAGCATGTTCGATATCTTCCAGTATTCTCCACTCCAGAGCGTAAAGGCTGCTGCGATTAGTAGGGCTCCGATAATCTCAAGGACACTAATGATTTTCTTGATCATTTTATTCCTTCTCTCTCAGTCACTTACGAATCTTTTATAATCCGAAGAGGGAGAGTCCGACCAATACGAGGAAGGCCACAGAGATATAATTCGACATCTTGTCGTTCTCTTTCCAGTGGATAATGGTCCAGATGCTCGAGAGAGTCATGATTCCTAAACCTATCCAGCGTAGAGTGGCCATGGGGATGACACGCCCTGCGATGTAAAGAATCAAGGCAGTTAAGTTCACGTAATTGGTAATTTGTCTTCTGTCCATATCATTGATGATTTATTCCTTATTCTTGGTATCCATGCAGATAGTTACAGGGCCGTCGTTGACAAGTTCAACCTTCATGTCAGCTCCGAACTCTCCTGTCCCTACAGGCTTGCCGATGGCCTCAGAGAACTGGGCGCAGAAGGCTTCGTAGAGTGGGATAGAGTGCTCATGAGAGCCTGCCTTGAACCATGATGGACGATTACCCTTCTTATAGCTTGCAAATAGCGTGAACTGACTGACAATCAGCGCATTACCACCTACATCGAGGATGCTTTTGTTCATTACTCCCTGCTCGTCGTCGAAGACTCTGAGGTTTACAATCTTCCTTACCAGCCAGTCGACATCCTCTATCGTGTCTTCTTCACAGATGCCTAGCAAGACCAAATAGCCCTGCTTAATTTCGCTCTTGACGACTCCATTGATGGTGACGCTGGCGTGGGTTACTCGTTGTATGACCGTTCTCATTCTTCTTTATTTGTCGGCAAAGTTACGAATTATTCTTGAAATCACCAAATTCTTCTTGATGGAAATAGCTGTAAAGGATAGTTGCCTTTGATTTTCCAATGATTTCCGAGAGTTGTTCGAGTGTTGCCTCACGTATATTTTTAACCGTTTTCAGGCTCTTCAAGAGCGTGTCACGCGTCTTTGAACCAATGCCTGGAATGTTGTCAAGCTCAGAGTGTAAAGCCCGCTTAGAGCGCTTGTTTCTATGAAATTCAATGGCAAAGCGGTGTACTTCGTCCTGGATATGAGTCAGCACATGGAATAGCTCAGAATCTGTCTTTAGGGCAACATGCATTGGTGGGAAGCCATAGAGTAGTTCGTTGGTGCGATGACGGTCATCTTTGGCCAGTCCAGCGATAGGTATATCGAGTTTTAGCTGGTCCTGGATCACTTGTCTGATCACTTCCATCTGACCTTTTCCACCATCAGCGATGATGAGGTCGGGTAGGGGTTGTTCTTCTTCTAAAAGGCGTGTATATCGCCTTCCTACAACCTCTTTCATCGATGCATAGTCATCAGGCCCCACGACTGTTTTTATATTGTAATGTTTATAATCTTTTTTGCTTGGCTTCAGCGACTTGAACACCACGCAGGCAGCCACAGGATCGCTACCAGAAATGTTAGAGTTATCGAAACATTCTATCTGATAAGGCAGCTTTGGAAGGTGGAGTTTCTCCTGTAGTTCTTTCATCAGACGTGTTTGTTTCTGCTCAGGATTCAGCTTTTCTGCCTGCTTCAAACGGTCGAATTTATACTGTTTTCCGTTCATAATCGAGAGTTCAAGCAGCTTCTTTTTATCACCTCTCTGAGGGATTGTAAAGACAACATTTTCGAGTTCAACATTCACCTCTTCAGGTACTATGATTTCCTTCGCCTTGCTTCCAAAACGCTCTCTTAGTTCTATGATGCCCAGCTGAAGAAGTTCCTCGTCACTCTCATTCAATTTCTTTTTGTATTCTATGGTAAAACTCTGGTTGATGCTGCCGTTGCTGACGTGGATATAGTTGATAAAAGCCATCTTCTCGTCGCTTGTGATAGAGAATACATCTACGTCGTTAATGGTATGACTCACCACCTCGCTGCCGCTAACAAACGACTCGAGGGCTAAGTATTTCTGTTTGATGATTTCTGCTTCCTCGAATCGTAGTTCCTCCGACAGTCTCACCATCTCATCCTTGAGGTCACGAAGCACCTGACGCGTATTACCTTTCAGTATCTCCCGAGCCTGCATGATGTTCTTCTGATATGATTCGTAAGACTGCTTTCCGACACAAGGACCCATGCATTTCTTTATATGATAGTCTAGGCAAACTTTGTATTTCCCAATTTCAACGCCTTCTTTTGTTATCGGCTGACGGCAGGTGCGGGGAGAGTACAGCTTCTTAATTAGGTCAAGTATTATGTGCATAGAACCCACATGAGAATATGGCCCATAGTAAGTTCCCCATTTTTTGTTGATGGTTCGCGTGCTGAAAATTCGTGGGAAGAATTCGTTCGTGATGCAGATAGAGGGGTAGGTCTTGCCGTCTTTCAACAGCACGTTATAGCGGGGATTGTATTTTTTGATAAGTGAGTTTTCAAGCAGCAAAGCGTCTTCTTCTGTGTTCACGACGGTGTAGCTGATATCGAAGATTTTGCTGACGAGTACTTTTGTCTTGAAGCGATCCACTTCAGTATGGAAGTATGACGAGACCCTCGACTTGAGGTTCTTGGCCTTACCTACATAGATGATGGTTTTGTTATCGTCATAAAACTGATAACTGCCAGGCTTGTCTGGTAACCGACTCACGATACCCTTCAGATACTCTAACCGTTTTTCGTTTTCTTCCTTTGTCATCTTTCCCTTTATTTAAAGGCTTTTCACAACTTTATGTTCCACGTGAAACCTTTTTTGTTCACTCTTCCCCTCCGTAGTTCTTGAACCTTCTCTATAGTAAATGATCCAAGCTGAAGAGGGGAGGGGAAGGGTGAACGTGCATAAACAATCAGAGTATCATGAGGGTGGTGAGGTCAATGTCCTCAAAAAGGTCACGACCATGCAGACCTTCATCTCTTATCTCTATGATGAAGTTCATATAGACCTTTTTCGGATTGAAGTGCTGAACGAGTTTGTAGGCAGCCTTTGCCGTTCCACCGGTAGCCAACAAATCGTCGTGAATAAGTACCACATCGTTTTCATCGATAGAGTCGAGGTGCATCTCAATGGTGTCAACACCATACTCCTTCGAGAAGCTTTCCTTAATGACGGTTGAGGGGAGTTTGCCTGGTTTGCGTGCTAGGACGATGCCACAACCCAGACGACCTGCGAGGGCTGAGGCCATTACGAATCCTCGGCTCTCAATGCCGACGATCTTTGTGATACCCTTGTCCTTGTAGATAGCTTCGAGCTCGTCGAGCATAATCTTTACGCACTCGGCATTCTTGTAGAGTGTTGTCACGTCTCGGAAGTTGATTCCTTTCTTGGGGAAATCTGGTATGCTACGCAGATTGTCCAGTAATACTTTGTTGTTCATAATCAGTAAGTTATGTTTATAATTGGCTCTTGTTTGTTTCACGTGGAACATAATGCCTGACAGGTGCCTTTACCTTCCCATCAGCACCAGGAGTACATTGATGTCGCTTGGCGATACGCCAGGGATGCGGCTTGCCTGAGCCAGGGTTTCTGGCTGTATCTTCATGAGCTTCTGACGGCACTCGGTGGAGAGACCCTGTAGCTCCTCGTAGTTGAAGTGGCCTTTGATCTTGATGTTCTCCAGCCGATGCATCTTGTCTGCAACGATTCGTTCACGATCGATATATCCTTTATACTTCATCCGTATCTCCGCTGCTTCGGCAATTTCATCCTGACGGTTAGTAGGACGGGAAAGGACTTCTCTCAATTGAGGAATGATTTCAGAGAGGTTCTTCAGATTGAGTTGTGGACGATTCACCAAATCTACCAACTTACAACCAAACTGGAGTGGGGTAGTGCTGAGTGCTTCGAGGGCAGAATTGATCAGCCTTGGTTTGATGGGATAGTTCTGACAGAAAGTCTCAATCTCTTCGATGAATCGCTTTTTCTCCAACCACCAGTCGTAGCGCTCTCTCGTTGCCAACCCTAATTCGTATGCCTTTTCTGTCAGACGGGCATCGGCATCATCCTGTCTAAGAAGGATGCGATATTCAGCTCTCGAGGTGAACATGCGGTATGGCTCGTCTACTCCCTTCGTGACCAAGTCATCGATTAATACGCCGATATAGGCTTCGTCTCGATGGAGCACGAAGGGTGTCTGGGCTGTTGCTGTAGCTTGGCTGCATGCAGAACCTGCGGTTCCTGCCTTGAGGGCAGCGTTAATGCCAGCTATTGTACCTTGCCCACCTGCTTCTTCATAGCCGGTGGTTCCGTTTACCTGACCTGCCATGAAGAGGTTGGGTATAATCTTCGATTCCAACGAGTGATAGAGTTGCGTGGGATCGAAGAAATCGTACTCTATTGCGTAGCCAGGACGATAGACGGTTAAATCTCTGAAAGCGGGTATTTTCTTCAAGGCTTCGATTTGGATGTCCATTGGGAGCGATGAAGAGAAGCCGTTGAGGTACATCTCGTTGGTGTCTTCGCCCTCAGGCTCCAAAAACAGCGGATGCTTGTCACGCTCTGGGAATGTTACCAGTTTGGTCTCTATCGACGGACAGTAACGAGGGCCGATAGAATGGATTTGACCGTTGTAGAGTGGGGAGTCTGCCAGTCCACTTCTGAGGATTTCATGAACCTCTTCATTGGTGTTCACAGTCCAACAGGGCAGTTGCTTTAAGGCTCCCCCCTTGTTCATGTAGCTGAACTGATAGGGGCGGTTCTCTCCTGGCTGAATCTCCAATTCATCGAAATGCACGCTCCGCTTATCTATTCTGACGGGAGTGCCCGTCTTCATCCTGGCTGTCGTTATGCCGTGACGTGTAATGCTCTCCGTGAGGTTTGCTACGGCTGGCTCTGCAATCCTTCCGCCTGCAATCATCTTTCTGCCGATGTGCATCAGGCCGTTGAGGAAAGTGCCTGCTGTGAGCACCACGCACTTCGCCAGGATCTCTGCTCCCCAGATAGTCCGGATGCCGATGGCTTCGCCGTTTTCCACCAAGAGTTCATCGGCCTGATCCTGCCATACGTCAAGGTTTGGTGTTGCATCGAGATGCCTGCGCCATTCCCAGATGAACTTGCCTCTGTCGCATTGAGCCCGAGGACTCCAGACAGCAGGACCTTTACCAACGTTCAGCATGCGGAACTGTATGGAGGTGGCATCCGTCACCAGGCCCATCTGCCCACCGAGGGCGTCGATCTCACGTACTATCTGCCCTTTGGCAATGCCGCCGATGGCTGGGTTGCACGACATCTGTGCAATCTTGTTCATGTCCATTGTCACCAGACAGGTCTTAGCCCCTATGTTGGCGCTGGCGCAAGCTGCCTCGCAGCCTGCATGCCCTCCGCCCACTACTATGACATCATACTTTAGCTTCATTCCATTCATTCTTTCTGACCGCAAAGTTAATAAAAACTTTGCAAATACCAACAAGGAAAAGGAAAAATAATAGCAGAGGTTCGTGTCTTATCGCCATTAAGCCTAAGACGGCAGAGGTGTTCCCAAGAGTTCTTTCGCCCCACTCAAGATACTTGAGCGTATTGATTTCTGTCAATAATCTTTGCCTAAAATTAGTGCACAGAATACAGACCATCTGGAAACGCAAAACTTAAAAACTCGAAGAAAAAAGCAAAATCTTTGACAAATCTGGGCGCCGTCGGACTTTACTTAGACTAAAGTCGGACTTTAGATAGACTAAACTCCGACTTTACTGCCACCTTTCTTCCGGTTTCATGCCCCCTTTTTTGCGGTTTTTATAGGGTTCTGAAGGGCTCTAGAGAGGCTCGGATTTCATAAGCCTCAGACTATCAACAGATTACTAACAGCTCAAAACTCGCGTATTTCACCACCACTTTCCCGTTGCTGACTTCTACGCGAGTTTTGAAGGCCTCTTTGTCATGAATTTTTGCCCATCGAAGAGAGCATCAGATCTATTTCTTGATAGCTCACTTCCGGTGGGCAAAGGCTCTTGATGGCCAGCTTGCCCTCGCTGGTGCCTATTCTTTGGATGACATTGAGGATGGCGCTCTGGTGATCTTGAGGTACGAGGTCGGAGAGCTTCACTTCACCCGAAGGGATGAAGCGAGCCAGGTGGCTGATGATGGTACCAACGGTCAGCTCGCGCTCTTTGGCGATTTCATCGGGAGAAAGGCCTTGCTGGAACATCTGAAACGATATGTTCCAGGTCTTCTCTTTCTTGGGCTTTGGCTCTTTCTGTTGCTTGGTTTTCTTCTTGGTGCGCTCTTTCTGGATGGCCTTTTCATCGATGGCATCGAGCATGGAGTATTGCTTTTCGTGGAGATAGGTGCCGATGGAGAATCCCTGTTCAGAGATTCTCGCCAGTAGATAGCGGCGAGAGACGACGGCTTGTCTTGTCTCTGCGAGTGAGTCGGCAAAGCGGCTCATGGCCTGTTTGTTGTTGCTTTGTATGGTGGCAGCCAGCTCGAGCGACTTGCCGAAGGTGTCGCGGATGGACTCTTCAAAGTAGGCGGCGCTGCGTTTCACCCTTTCGAGGAACTCGTCTTGATGCAGCTGTTCCGTTGGTGTCTGGCGTATTTTCTGCAGCCACTTCTCTGCTATCGCCATCGGCTCGGCGCTCAGACGTGAAAGCACCCGTTTGTGGAGTTCGGTGATGTCGGTGTGACTGTGGTAGAAAAATTCCGTCATCAGTCGCAGCAGGTGCTCCTCCTTATATAATATACTATGGAAATCGAAGAGCTCCAGCAACAGTAGCCGATAGTATTCCTCTTTCAGCTGCGGCAGTTGCTTGATGCTCTTGCGGGCCTCTTCTTCCTGGTGGCTGATGTAGTTGTCTACCCGTTCATCGGCAATGATGGCACGCGGCTCGATGAATGAAGAAAGTACCATTCCATCAAGACTTTTGCATCGGCTCAGGGCTACGTAGACCTGTCCAGGGGCGAAGGAGAGGTTGGCATCGATGATGGCTCTCTCGAAGGTGAGTCCCTGACTCTTGTGGATGGTGATGGCCCACGCCAGCCGCAGGGGCAGCTGATGGAATTTTCCCTGAACCTTGGTCTCAATCTCGCGGGTTTCAGGGTTTAGTTGGTATTGGGCGTTCTCCCACGTCAGCGGTTCCACCTCTATTGCCTCTGTGTCACCAGGACAGAGCACGCAGACGCGGCTATCGCTGATTTCCACGATCTCGCCGATGCGACCGTTGTAATAGCGGTGGTTGCCCGTAGGGTCGTTCTTGACAAACATCACCTGGGCGCCTTCCTTCAGCGTCAGCATGTCGCTCGTAGGATAGGAATATTCTGGGAAACTGCCTTCGATCTTGGCCTGGAAGGAGTAGCTGCGGGTAGGCAACTTGGCCAGTTCACTCTCGTTATAGTTGTCCGCCAGACGGTTGTGAGTGGTCAGGCGGATATAGCCTTCGCCAGGTTTGGGGATGAAGGCTGGGTGGCAATGACTGTTGAGGATGCTGATATCGTCAGTCGTCGGCTTCGCTTCACGGATATGGTTGAGCACGTTGAGGAAGGTGTCGTCCTCCTGGCGATACACCTTTTCCAGCTGGATGGTGACATATTCTATCTGCTGCAGCGCTTTCGATCCGAAGAAGTAGGGTGTGTCGTAATAAGGTTTCAGCATCGCTTCGTCTTCAGGCGTCACCACGGGAGTCAGCTGTTGCAGGTCGCCGATCATCAGCAGCTGCACACCTCCGAAAGGCTGATATCTGTCGCGGAACCGTCGCAGCACGGAGTCGATGGCGTCGAGCAAGTCGCTGCGCACCATCGATATTTCGTCGATGATCAGCAAGTCGAGTGAGGCAATGATGCGCCTCTTCTCCTTGCCGAAGTCGAATTTGCTCTTGATGCGTGCATTCGGCACAAAGGGCGTGAAGGGCAACTGGAAGAAGGAGTGTATCGTCATGCCGCCCGCATTGATGGCTGCGACTCCTGTTGGAGCCACTACTATCGAACGTTTCTTGCTTTTTTCCACCACGGTTCTGAGGAACGTCGTCTTTCCCGTACCGGCTTTGCCTGTCAGGAAGATGCTCCGTCCGGTGTGCTCAACGAAATCCCACGCCCTGCGCAGGTCTTCGTTATCCTTTCTTGTCTGATAATTTTCCATAGTTCATGATAAAGTTTGGGCACAAAGGTACGAATTTTTCTTCAAACGATGGAATGTTTTTGTGAAAAGTTACGAAAAAGGCCGCTGAGGACTCCTTTCGGAAGCTCAGCGGTCATTGATAGGGTAGGGGCGTGTCAGCAGGTTTCTGCGGTCAGGTCTTCAATCTGGTCGATAATCTCCTGATACTGCCGTTGGGTCTTGAAGTGGAGTGAGAATCCGCCGATAGCTCCGATGACGGCTCCGATGCATCCGCCCCAGAAGATCCCGTTGGCATAGTCGTTATTCTGCATGTAGGTCTCGTAACAGAACCATCCAAGCCAAAGAATAATCATGGGGATGCCGACGAGCAGCCAGTTACAGTCGAACTTCTTGGCACTGGCCACCTTCCGGCTTGCTTCTACGAGACTGTGATTCATCAGCCCAGGGTCGTTGATCTTGCGGGTGTTGTAGAAGGTGGCACCTGCGCAAATCAGCATGATGATGCTTGTGGCAATCCAGAAGGCTACGGAGAGTTGGCTCAGTACCACAAATGCCCAGTAGCCGTAGGGCACCATGAAGATGCAGAGGGCCATGATGATGTAGTAGCGGCGGGTAATGGTGTTCACTTCTTTTGTCATCGAGCGGCGCATGATGCGGTCGTTCAAAATCTCCTGCTTGTTAAGCTTATTCTTGAGAGTCGTCATCTGTTGGCGCATGTTCTCTAATTCGAAATTCTCGTTGTTCATAATGGGTTAGTTTTTAATCGTTAGACATTTGTTTTAACTGCTCACGGATTCTGAACAGACGGACGCTGACATTCTTGGTGGTGATACCTACAATCTGCCCGATCTCCTCATAGGAGAGGTTCTCCAGCCAGAGCAGGACAATGGCGCGGTCGAAAGGCTGTAACTTGGAGATGCGCTTGTGGAGCATGTCGACCTGCTTGGTGTCCTCGTCGCTGTCCTTGAAGAGATTGATGTCCATCGTAAGCCTGACTTCGGATGAGCGCCGCTTCTTCTTCCTGTCGATAGAGATGCAGGTGTTAAGGGCGACGCGATAGATCCATGTCTTGATGTCACTACGATGCTCGAAGCCCTCGAAACCTTTCCACAGATTCACTAGTACCTCCTGGAACAGGTCGTTTACCTCGTCGGCATCTTGAGAGAACATGTAGCACACGGTGTAGATGGTGCTCTTGTGCTCTGCTACGGTTTGCGCAAACAGTCTTTCTAATGCATTCATTGCCTCATCTGTTTTTGAATCATTTTGCCCATTAGACGCAGCAAAGATACTAAAAACTACACGAAAAAGGATAAAAAATACCTCCTGAATGAACAAATTATTGAATTTTTTCACGAAAACGTTTGCGAATATCATATTTTTGTATTATCTTTGTACCCTAAATGTATACATACGTACCTAAATATAAGTAATATTCATCTATTAAATATTTTAAATTCAACAACTTATGTGGTTAATCAATTCATCAATTGGTAGAAAAGTTGTAATGTCTGTGACGGGCATTGCGCTGATCTTGTTCCTGACCTTCCACGGTTGCATGAACATGGTGGCGCTCTTCTCGGAAGAGGGTTACAACATGATTTGCGAATTCCTGGGTGCCAACTGGTATGCCGTTGTGGCTACACTCGGTTTGGCTGCCCTGGCAGTTATTCACATCGTCTTTGCCTTCATCCTGACGGCTCAGAACCGCACCGCCCGTGGCGACAATCGCTACGAGGTGGCTACAACGGTCAATCCCGGTAAGGTGGAGTGGGCATCGAAGAACATGCTCGTCCTGGGTATCATCATCTGCTTAGGACTGCTGCTTCACCTGTACAACTTCTGGTACAACATGATGTTTGCCGAGTTGTTTGGTACTTACACGCAGTATGATCCTGCTGATGGTTTCGCTTGGATCAAGGAGACATTTGCCAATCCTGTCTTCGTCGTGCTTTACATCATTTGGCTGGTGGCCATCTGGTTCCATCTGACTCACGGCTTCTGGTCAGCTTTGCAGACACTCGGCTGGAGCGGTAAGACCTGGCTCTGCCGTTGGAAGTTGATCGGCTTCATCTACGTGACGCTGCTCATGCTCTGCTTCCTGATTGTTGTTCTGGCTTTCGCATTCAAGTGCGCTCCGAGCCTCTGCTAATTATCAACTTTTAAATTCGAAAAGATTATGGCTAAAGTAATTGATTCTAAGATTCCCGCAGGTCCAGTGCCTGAGAAATGGAAGGAATATAAGGCTCATCAGCGTCTCGTAAACCCGAAGAACAAGCTGAAGCTGGATGTGATCGTGGTTGGTACCGGTCTGGCTGGTGCATCGGCTGCTGCCTCTCTTGGTGAGATGGGCTTCAACGTGATTAACCTCTGCATTCAGGACTCTCCGCGCCGCGCTCACTCTATCGCTGCACAGGGTGGTATCAACGCCGCCAAGAACTATCAGAACGATGGTGACTCTGTCTATCGTCTGTTCTACGACACCGTAAAGGGTGGTGACTATCGTGCCCGCGAGGCCAACGTGTATCGTCTGGCTGAGGTATCGAACAATATCATCGACCAGTGCGTGGCTCAGGGTGTTCCCTTTGCCCGTGAGTATGGCGGCATGCTGGCCAACCGTTCGTTCGGTGGTGCTCAGGTGAGCCGTACGTTCTATGCCAAGGGTCAGACGGGTCAGCAGTTGCTGCTCGGTGCCTACTCTTCGCTGAGCGCACAGGTGCAGGCCAAGAAGGTGAAGCTCTACACTCGTTATGAGATGGAGGATGTGGTCATCGTAGATGGCCGCGCTCGTGGTATCATCGCCAAGGACCTCTGCACAGGTAAGCTGGTTCGCTTCAGTGCCAATGCAGTCGTCATCGCTACTGGTGGATATGGTAACACATACTTCCTCTCTACCAACGCTATGGGTTGTAATTGCACCGCCGCCGTCCAGTGCTATCGCAAGGGTGCTTACTTTGCTAATCCCTCTTATGTTCAGATTCACCCCACTTGTATCCCCGTTCATGGCGACAAGCAGTCTAAGCTGACGCTGATGTCTGAGTCGCTGCGTAACGATGGTCGTATCTGGGTTCCTAAGAAGATTGAGGACGCTAAGGCTCTGCAGGCTGGTACCAAGCAGGGTTGGGAGATTCCCGAGGAGGATCGTGACTATTATCTTGAGCGCCGTTATCCTGCCTTCGGAAACCTCGTGCCTCGTGACGTTGCCTCTCGTGCCGCCAAGGAGCGCTGCGACAAGGGCTTCGGCGTGAACAATACGGGTCTGGCCGTGTTCCTCGACTTCTCGGAGTCTATCAACCGTTTGGGTCTCGATATCATCATGCAGCGCTATGGAAACCTCTTCGAGATGTATGAGGAGATTACCGACGTATTCCCTGGCGATCTGGCCAACGAGATCAACGGCGTGAAGTATTATAAGCCGATGATGATCTATCCCGCTATCCACTACACGATGGGTGGTATCTGGGTGGACTACGAGCTGCAGACCTCTATTCCCGGTCTGTTCGCTATCGGTGAGTGTAACTTCTCTGACCACGGTGCTAACCGTCTGGGTGCTTCTGCTCTGATGCAGGGTCTGGCCGATGGTTACTTCGTGCTGCCTTACACCATCCAGAACTACCTGGCCGATCAGGCTGTATGGCCGAAGGTCAGCACCGATCTGCCTGAGTTTGCTGAGGCCGAGAAGAAGGTCGACGCAGAGATGGATCGCCTGTTGAACATCAAGGGTAAGCGCTCTGTCGACTCTATCCACAAGGAACTCGGTCACATCATGTGGGAGTATGTAGGTATGGGTCGTACCGCAGAGGGTCTTAAGACAGGTCTGAAGAAGATGCACGAACTGGAGAAGGAGTTTGATGAGAACCTCTTCGTTCCTGGCACGAAAGAAGGCCTGAACATCGAGCTCGACAAGGCTATCCACCTGCGTGACTTCTTCACCATGGGTCAGCTCGTCGCTTTCGACGCCCTCTCTCGTAATGAGTCCTGTGGCGGACATTTCCGCGAGGAATATCAGACCGAGGAAGGCGAGGCCAAGCGCGACGATGAGAACTACTTCTACGTAGGCTGCTGGGAGTACAAAGGCAAGGGCAACGAGCCCGAGCTCATAAAGGAGCCGCTGGAGTACGAGGCTATCAAGGTACAGACACGTAACTATAAAAACTAAGGAATTATGGCTAAGAATATAAGCTTTACAATAAAGTTCTGGCGCCAGAACGGCCCCAAGGACCAGGGACATTTCGACACCCACGAGATGCACG
>Ga0247608_10002441_pt1 | contig 23288 bp, 19 predicted proteins | sample 176DNAGHGlowgp2_FD_193490 | JGI IMG/M metagenome (GOLD analysis project Ga0247608, IMG submission 193490) | Sheep rumen microbial communities from Palmerston North, Manawatu-Wanganui, New Zealand - 1766 DNA GHGlow gp2 | ecosystem: Host-associated > Mammals > Digestive system > Stomach > Rumen ...
ACCCCCGTTCCCGAGGATGACAACCGAAACTCGGAGAAAAAGGCGAACGAGTGTTGTACCCTGTTATTGAGATTTCTCTCTCGCCTATTGGTTTCTCGGTGTTGTGCTTTGTATTATTGTGCTGAATTCTGCATCTTTTTGTCCTGCCAAGTCTTTTATTGGGCGCAGGGGCGCAAACCTGAGAGGGCACCACAAGAGAGGGGCGAGAGCGCTCAACTTCGTTTCGCTTATTCTCTCCCCTCTCTTAAGGTTCCCTCTCAGACTCTCCTTCCTTATCTCACCCCACTCTAATTCGCTCGCCTGTTGATTCGAGAAGCCAACAGGCGAGAGCGGAACCTATATAGAACAGCGCGCCCAGACGGCGCTTCGCTGTAACGCCAGCGCGGGCTCCGCGCCGAAAACCTGAGAGGGCACCACAAGAGAGGGGCGAGAGCGCTCAACTCCGTTTCGCTTATTCTCTCCCCTCTCTTAAGGTTCCCTCTCAGACTCTCCTTCCTTATCTTACCCCTCTCTAATCCGCTCGCCTGTTGATTCGAGAAGCTGATAGGCGAGAGCGGAATCCGGATAGGAAAGCGCGCTCAGACGGCGCTCCGCTGTAACGCCAGCGCGGGCTCCGCGCCGGCAACGCCGACTAAAACAATCTTGCTGCAATATCATACATATGCCGCAGAAGCAAACTGCATCAGGCGAAAAAGATGCTGCATATCCTGCCGCCGGACGGGTATCCTAATTAGGGCGCGTTAGGCTTAGTGTCAACACGCCCTAAAAAACAGGAGGCTTGCATATGATGATTCTCGGCATTTTGGCGGCGGCGCTTTCCGGCATACTCATGAGCGTGCAGGGCGTCTGCAACACCGGCGTTTCCAAATCCGCGGGGCTCTGGACAACCGGCGCGTTTGTCTCGCTGACCGCAGGGGTACTTTGCCTCTGCATCCGGCTCTTTGCGGGGCAGGACGAAGGCGGATTCCGCACGCTTGCGCAGATTCACCCGCGCTATCTGCTCCTCGGCGGACTCTTCGGTGCGCTCATAACCGGAACCGTGGTATTCAGCATCTCCCGGCTCGGCACCGCTCGCGCCGAGCTCGTGATCGTTGTCGCGCAGCTCATTGCCGCCTACGGGATTTCCGTATTCGGATGGCTGCAATCGGAGCAGGAGCCTTTTGCATGGCGCAGGCTCGCGGCGCTCGGACTGACGCTCGCCGGAGTTATCTGGTACAGCCTGTGATGAAGTGACAAAATAAAATCGAATCCTTCCGCGATATTCTGCACGGAAATGTGTTGACACCGCGCTTTTTGATGTGTTATAATAAGATCGGTGCGGAATATCCGCGCAGAAAAACAGGAAGGATGTCATCATTATGGCAAAGCAGATAGATATGAACTGTACCTGCGGAGCAGCTTATGATTCCAAGGGGATTTGCACCCGATGCGGCAAACACCGTCCGCGTTCAACCGGCTACCGGATCCTGCACACGGTTCTGTGCATTCTCGGGACGCTGCTCCTGCTTACGGTGACTGCCCGCACGCTGATGATGCACGATTTTCTCAAGGATAACACCGTGCGGGACGGAATGCGGCAGTCGCGCATATCCGATACGCAGATTCCGTTCTACGGAACCGTCAAAAAGGCGATTTACAGCGGAACCAATGACCCGAATATCCATGAGGAGGATATCGCTGAGGCAATTGACGCGATCGGGATTCCGCAGATTCTCGCAGGCAAGATCGAACAGCACTTTGCGATGCTGCGGGGCGACTCCAAGCAGCCGATGAAGATTGCGGCGGATGAGATCATCGAACCGCTCGAAGAAAACCGCGAATCACTGCACCAGAAATGCCACCTCATCATCGAGGACAGCGATCTGAACCGGATCCGCGACGCCTTCGGAAAAGACGGCGAGCTTGAGGCAAATTTCTTCGGGCTCCCGATCTACGGCAATGCGCTCGGCAGAGGAATCGGCAGATTCTTTGTCAGCATTCCCGGCTTCCTCTTTGAGCTCGTCCTCGGCGGACTGCTGCTCTGGAGATGGATGAAAATTAAGCAGAACTGCGGAAAAGATAAGCTCACGGCGCTCCGTGCAATGGGGCTGACGATTCTGATTCCGATGGCGTTCTGCCTGTTCTGCCTGACGGTGCTTGCAATCAGCAATCTGTTCGTAAAGGGCGAATATACCGGTCTGAAGCCGCTGCTCAAGGCGGTGCGCCCGGTTGTATGGGTCAATACCGCAATGCTCTTTTCTGCGGGATTGCTGATGATCGCAGCCGGCAGATACCTCCGCATCCGCAATGAGAAAAAGGCACTCGCGGGCGCGGCACCTGCGGCAGCTCCGAAAAAAGCGGAGATGCCGGCTGTCAGCCTTCCCGCTCCGGCGGCTTCTGCGGCACCTGCCCCGGCGGCTGCCCGTACTGCTGCCCCGGTTCAGCCCGCTGCTCAGCCGAAATCTGACAGCGCAAAGCCCGCTAATAACAAGGACGTCTGCATTGCCTGCGGCAAGCCGCTCAGCGGCAAAAAGAAGTTCTGCATCTACTGCGGAACCAATCAGCAGACCGGCAAAAACGCAATCGACGAGATTCTTGAAGCACCGGATCCCGCTGCGCCCGATGCGGCGGATGACAAGTCTGCCGGCCCGCAGTGATCCCGGCTGACAGGAACATGGTTTTCTCAAAGGTGTGCAAGGCTGAAAGACCGCACGCCAAAACATATGAAAAGAGGCAATTTTACATGGAAAAGCAAGCAGCAATGCACCGGAATGCACAGGGGAAGAACCGGAAACCCGGACGCCGGAAATCACTCTATGACATTTTTTACGCGCCGGTTCTCGCAATCGTGATCGGAACAGTCATGTTCCTGTGCGCTATGGTGATTCTGCCGCGCATCAGCGACAAAACGCATGAGACAACACAGGCGGCGGGTGCATCGCAGAGTTCCCCGCAGACCTCGGTAAATCCGGCTGCGACCGAGGCAGCGACCTCGACTTCGGCTTCTGCGGAAACAACTTCCGCGACAGAGCAGACCTCTGCACTGCCGCAGTAATCTGCCCGCGTGCAGCGCCCGCAGATAAGAAAAGAGGCAAATATCTATGAAAAAACAAGCCCCCGTTCATACGGAGGGACAGGAAAACAAACAGAATCCCCGCACAAAAAAATCGCTCTTTGATATTCTGTATGCACCGATCCTCGCAATCGTGATCGGGACGGCAATGTTCCTGATCGCAATGATGATATTGCCGCACCTCGGCAGCGAAAAGCACGGGAATACGCAGATATCCGAAAAACCGCAGAACAGCTCGGCGGCAGCGGCGGAGCCGGGTGCCGCCGAAATGACGGAAACCGCCGCAGCCGCCGTCTCCGAAACGACAACTGCCGTAACCGAGCAGTATCCCTCTGCGGCAACACTGCCGGAGGAAACAGAACCTCCTGCTGAATTTGATGAGTCTCTGCTGATTGCGCGAAATGCGCTGCTGCTGAAAGCGGGTGCTGACGGCAATACGCTGATCTATGAGCGGAAGGCGAATGCGAAGATCTATCCGGCTTCCATGACGAAGATGATGACGCTCGTGACCTTCCTCGGGCTTGTTCCGGAGGGAAAACTCAGCGAACACATCGAAATGAGCGCGGATGTGCTTGCGGCACAGCGGGCAAAACTGGCGTATGTCACCGGGTTCAAAGCCGGTGAGCAGTGCAGCATCAAAGACCTGATCTATGCGATGATGCTGCCCTCGGGCGCCGATGCCGCTGTCATGCTCGCGACCTATGCCGCCGGTTCTGAGGAGGCATTCGTCGCCGAGATGAACAAGCTCGCGCAGACAATGGGACTGGAGCAGACCCATTTCGTCAACTGCACCGGACTGCATGACAGCAACCATTACAGCACGGTGCAGGATATCTCCCGCATTCTGCTCTATGCGATCCGGAATCCGATCTGCGCAGAGGCAATGTCTACTCTGAAATATACCACCGAACCGACAGAGCAGCATCCGAACGGAATCGAACTCGTCAGCACAACGCTCTCCCGCATGGTCGGCAATGAGCTCGAATCCATGGCAACGCCGCTGCATGTCATCGGCGGCAAAACCGGCTTCACTAACCCAGCCGGTCAGTGCCTCGCTACATGGGCAAAGAGCAGCGCAGGCGATGTCTATGTCTGCGTCGTTGCGGGCAGCACCACGCTGAAACCGCTCGATGCCGTCGGAGATAACCTGACGCTCTATCAGCTCGTCTCGGAGCCTGCCGGCTCTGTCAAGCGGATTCAGCCCGCAGAGAAGGATCTGCCGTACTATGTCCACTGAACCCCTGCGGGAAGGAGAATGCAGCATGAAAGCGGAGATTACAACCGCAAAATCAGCGGGCTTCTGCTTCGGCGTAGACCGTGCGGTCAAGCTCGTCTATCAGGCTCTGCGCGACGGAAAGCGCGTTGCGACGCTCGGCCCGATCGTTCACAATGACGCCGTTGTCAGCGACCTCGCCGAAAAAGGCGCCCGCATCATTCAGGATCCCGCAGAGCTCGAACCCGGCGAAACCCTCATCATCCGCGCCCACGGTGTCCCGAAGGCGGTCTATGCGCAGGCGGAGGCAACCGGCAATCCCGTCATCGACGCCACCTGCCCGTTCGTCGCCCGGATTCATAAGATTGCAGCGGAGCAGTCCGCGCAGGGAAAACAGGTGTGGATCGCCGGAAACCCGCAGCACCCTGAGGTTCAGGGAATTGTCGGGCATTGTAATGAAAATTGTACAGTTTTTCAGGATGAGAAAGAGCTCAGATGCTTAATTGATAGAAGTTTGCCGAAAAGGGTTGCAATTGTCGCCCAAACAACGTATAATAAAATATTATGGGGGGAGTGTATAGGCCTTCTTCCTGCCGGACACCCCGGCTTACAGGTGTTCGATACCATCTGCAATGCCACCGCAGCACGCCAGTCGGACGCGGATCAGCTCTCACGGGACTCCGATCTGATGATCGTCGCGGGCGGCAGACACAGCTCCAATACCGTCAAGCTCTATGATGTGTGCAGCAGAAACTGCCCCGCATGGCTCATAGAAAATGCGGCGGAGCTCGCAGAATGCGCCGGCGAAATCCGTACTGCCGCAGAAGCGGTCATTGCGGAAAAGGGCGCGGATCATATCCTGAAAATCGGTATTACGGCAGGGGCAAGTACACCCGCTCACATCATTAAGGAGGTTCAAACCAATATGTCTGGAATTTTTGACACCGATACCATTACCCCGGAAAGCGAGGAATTCGCAGCAGCATTCGAGGAGGAGCTGGATAAGACCTTCACGAAAAAAATCAGAAAGGGTGACCGGGTGACCGGCATCGTCGCTTCCATCAGCGGGAACAACGAAGTTATGGTCGATGTTGGTGCCAAGCAGACCGGTTATATTACCCTCTCCGAACTGACCAGTGACACCTCGAAGAAGCCCTCTGACCTTGTGAAGGTCGGTGATGAGCTTGAGCTCGTCGTCATTCAGGTGAATGATGCAGAAGGTACTGTTCAGCTCTCGAAGCGCAGAGTCGATGAGATGGTCGGCTTCGAGAACATCCTCAAGGCGCGTGAAGCCAATGAGGTGCTTGAGGGTACCGTTATCAGCGTTGTGAAGGGCGGTCTCGTCGCAGACTGCAACGGCGTTCATGTCTTCATTCCGGCTTCTCAGTCCGGTCTGGGCAGAGGCGCTGATCTCAATGTTCTGCTGAAAGCACCGGTTCGCTTCGTCATCATCGACGTCAACGAGCAGCGCCGCAGAGCGGTCGGCTCGATCCGCCAGGTGCAGAAGACTGAGCGCGATGCTGCAAAGACGAAGTTCTGGGAGACCGCAAAGGTCGGCGATGTCTACACCGGCGAGGTGAAGTCTCTGACCAGCTACGGCGCATTTGTTGATCTCGGCGGCATCGACGGTATGGTTCATGTCTCTGAGCTGAGCTGGAGCCGTATCCACCAGCCGAGCGATGTGGTCTCAGTCGGCGATACCCTCGAGGTTTACATCAAGGCGCTTGATCCGGAGACCGGCAGAATTTCCCTCGGCCACAGAAGACCGGAGGACAATCCGTGGGTGAAATTCACCAATGAGTATGCTGTCGGCGATGTCGTCGAGGCTTCTATCGCTTCCGTTACCGCGTTCGGCGCATTTGCACGCATCGCAGACGGAATCGACGGTCTGATTCATATTTCTCAGCTCTCCAATGAGCGCGTGACCAATGTCAAGGATGTCGTCAATGTCGGCGATACCGTGACTGTCAAGATCACCGCGATCGACAACGAGAAGCAGCGCATCAGCCTTTCTATGCGCGCTGTCGGCGATGACGCAGCGGAAGATGCTGCCGAGGAAGCTGACGAGGTTGTCTACTCTGATGAGGCTCCGGCTGAGGATTCCGCTGAGTAATTCACCGAAAAAGCATGATCTGAGTCCGGCTCAGATTGGAAAAAGAGGACGGAGCAGATTCGTCCTCTTTTTTGTTTTCGGCCGGAATCCGGCCTTTTTGACCGAATTTCAAGGTTGACAGCCTTGCCGAATTATGGTATGATAATCATATCATCAAACAAGGAGAGGAGCGCGTGCCATGGATAACAAAAAGAAAATCATACTGCTCGCACTCGCGGCGGGAGAGATCGCCCTTGCCGTTGCACTCTATAATGTGCTGGCGCAGCGGGAGCTGACCTCTGCCAGCTATCTGGTGATGCTCGGCGTCATTGCACTGTCGCTCGGCATTGACTGGCTGATTCTCCGCGGCAGAAGTGCCGCTTCTGTCAGTGATGCAAAAAAACTGAAGGATGCCGACGATTACCTGAAAGCCTTTCGGGCATGGCAGGAAGAAGATACCCCCTTTTCCGTGCATATCAGCACCGCAATCCGACAGCTTGAATCATTGAAGCGCAAGCAGGCGGCTCTGCGCTCTGTGCTCGATGACTCGAAGGACAGCCCGTTCCTGAGCGTCGCGGACGACGTTGATGCCTATGTGCTCGCAAACTGCAAGCGCATCCTGAACCGCGTCATGATCTACGATCAGGGCGAGCCGCATAAGCTCAATATGCACATTGCCTATTTGCAGGAGGTGCTCGGCGAAAATGCACACGTTCTCTCCGATTTCGAGAACCTGATTCTCGAGGTCTCGCAGATCGGCGACGATACCTCTGCCGCGACACCCTGCCTCAATGAGCTGACAACCGCGCTCAGAAGCGTGCGCAAAAGCACCGATGAGATGACGGAGCAGCAGCCCCCGCAGATGATGCAGATGTAAGGCAACACCGCACAAAGCCCGCCTGACGGCTTGGCGGCGCATCTGCTTGCATCTTTTCCGTCATCTTGCACAGAAATTCCTTGCTGGGCGCCAGCCCAGCGGCGTCATTTCTATACAATCTGACGAAAAATCTGACTGCGCATCTGCACCACCAGCTCTGTGCGGTATTGCCGTAACCCGCCTGATAAGGAGAAAACGATGAAACGAAACCTGATCCTGTTACCTCTGGCGCTGCTGCTGCTGACGGCTTGCAGTACCTCCGGCTCAGACAGCGGCGGGAGCAGCGCGGCGGAAACCGAACCGGTTTCCGGCGGATATGCCGGGAAGTGGATGCTGAGCGAAGCAGACGGCAGAACCGAATATGTGTTTGAGGGGCTGCTCGATCAGCCGGAAATACCCTTTTGCGATTTGATTCAGCTTGAACTGCGTGAGAACGGCGAGGCGTATTTCATTTACCCGCTGTACGGCTATGATGATACCATGCACTGGAGCAGTTTTGCGGATACCATGCGGCGGAACGGGCTGGATCCGGAAAAGCCGGAAAGCTGGGGCAATGCCCTGAATGCTGAGGAAACAGAAAACGCGAAGAAGTATCTTGAACAGAATGCCGTGACGGTCTTTCGCAGTGAGACAAACTGGATTACCGAAGGCAGCATCTATGTTATTTCACCCGGAGAACCGGATGTGCTGCGCACAGTCGCGGGCAGCGAAACGCTGAAATTTACACGCGCAGCGGAATTCCCCGAAGTACCGGAGGAGCTGCCCGATCTGTACCGCGTGATGCAGGGAATGCAGGGCGCATGGGGCTGCGAGCGCGATCCGCAGCTTGCAGTCACCGTCAGCGGGTGTACGGTCGAGGTGTACCGGGGCAGCTCGGAGCCTGCCGAGACCCTTCAGCTCCGCAGGCAGCCGGATAACACCTTTCTGCTGGAATCCGGCGGCAGCGCAGCAGGAACTCTGACATTCCGCGGCAGCAGCCTGATCCGGCGGGATGCAGACGGGAACGAATGGAACTGCGGCATGATCTCCGATGAGGAATTGGAAGCGATCATGTACGGCACAGAAGAATCAACAGACGCAGAATGATGCGGCGGAGCAATCCGCGGAAAGGAGCAGAATCATGAGCAGAAACAACAAGAAAAATGCAGGCTTTCTCGCAGTCATTGCCGTGCTGCTGGTCGGAGGAATCACTGCCGGCGTTGCGATCAGCAAGCGTGTCAGTGACACAAAGGAGCTGACCTATGAGTCGGCGCAGAAGCAGCTCGACAAAAAACTGAAAAAGATCAAGGTCAGCAATGTTCCGGCACGCAAGGCAACCATCGAAATCATGGACAGCAACCTCGCGGAAGAGCTGCCGGATATCTCCAAGTATCCGCTCAGCGTTGAGGGCAGAGGCACAATCAATGTCGAGATCTTCTCCTCGACGGAGAAATCTTCCTCCGGCACCGACGGCTGGCTCAATGAGGTCGCAGAGAATTTCAATAAGTCACATTATACAATCGACGGAGAATGGGCAACGGTTTCCGTCCGCCCGATCGCTTCCGGTGCCGCAATCGACTATATCGTTTCCGGCAAGCATGTTCCGGAGGTCTATACGCCTTCCAATGAGCTCTGGGGCGAAATGGTCGCTTCGGAGAATGTGAAGATTGACCTGATCGAAAAGCGCATCGCAGGCAACACGGCAGGCATTCTCGTCAGCCGCGATACCTATAAAAAACTCGAGGAAAAATACGGCAAGGTCGATATCAGCGTCATCGTGCAGGCGACCGTCGCAAGCGAGATTTCTATGGGCTATACGAACCCCTACGCCTCCTCGACCGGTCTGAACTTCCTTGTCAGCGCGCTCGAGGAGTTCGATTCCTCCGATATCCTCAGCAGCAATGCAACGGCACAGTTCCAGAAATTCCAGCAGAATGTGCCGTTTGTTGCATATACGACATTGCAGATGCGCGAGGCGGCGAAGAACGGCGTTCTCGACGCGTTTATCATGGAGTATCAGGGCTATTACAATGCCACCGAGCTGCGGGATTATGAGTTCATCCCGTTCGGCGTGCGGCATGACAGCCCGGTCTATACGCTCGGCGCTGTCAGCGAGCAGGAAACTGCACTCGCAAAGGCATTCTCGGAATACTGCCTGAGCGCAGAGAATCAGAAGCTCGCACAGAAATACGGCTTCAACTATCAGGAAGACTACAAGAGCGCAGAATGGGGTCTGAACGGCAATCAGCTCGAAAGCGCACAGAAGCTCTGGAAGACCGAGAAGGATGCCGGCAGCCCGGTTATGGCGGTCTTTGTCGCCGATGTTTCCGGCAGCATGGGCGGTGCGCCGCTTCAGAACCTGCAAACCTCCCTGATCAATGCGTCACAGTACATCAATGCGACAAATTATGTCGGACTTGTCAGTTACAGCACGGATGTTTCCGTGAATCTGCCGATCTCGAAATTCGACGTCAACCAGCGCAGTTACTTCACCGGCGCGGTCGAGGATCTCTCTGCACTCGGCAATACCTGTACCTACGATGCAGTGCTCGTTGCAATGGATATGCTGCTTGATGCACAGAAGAAGGTGCAGGAGGAAACCGGCATGACCGTCAAGCCGATGCTCTTTGTCCTCAGCGACGGCGAGACCAATTCCGGCAACACACTCAGCGAAATCAAGCCCATTGTGCAGGCACTCAATATTCCCTGTTATACAATCGGCTATAACGCCAATCTTGCAGCGCTGCAGGAGCTTTCGGCAATCAACGAGGCGGCAAGCATTAACGCCGACAACGACGATGTCGTTTACAGCCTCAAGAGCCTGTTCAATGCGCAGATGTAAAACGAAAAAACGGAGGAAGCCTTTGTGCTCCCTCCGTTTCAGCCTGTCGATAAAGTCCTTCTTTTCAAAATACGGATGCTGAAAAAGAAGAATATGTTATGGATAAATGGGGGAAGGAAAACTCTTGTTTTCCTTCCCCCAAGCCCCCATCTTTAGCGCTTTTGAACGAAAATAAGAGCGTTCCGCGCTCTGCGGAGCGCGGCAAGGGGCGCTGCCCCTTGACCCCGCAAACTTTTGAAAAAGTTTGATCAAAACTTCAAAAATGATTCTTAATGAAGTTTCTCCACAGACTGACGGAGGAAGCCTTTGTGCTTCCTCCGCTTGTTTCTGTAATGCCCGCAATAAAAAAACGCTCCGGTCATCCGAAGCGTTTTTTTGAGTCGAGGTGACAGGACTTGAACCTGCGGCCTCTGCGTCCCGAACGCAGCGCTCTACCAAACTGAGCCACACCTCGTTATATCTGTCGGATTACCGGCGCTCTGTTTTTCCGACTGCCTAGCTATTATAGCACAAACTCACGAAAATGTCAAGAGGGAATTTTGCAAAATGCAAAAAATATCAGAAATCACAATTTTCCTCTTGAAATTTTCAGGGGAATATGGTATAATGTGAACAGATTCCGAAAACAGCTATCTTTGAATCCGAAAATTCCGGATTATAGGTGTGCGGGCCCTGTGCAGCAAAGCACCGTGAACCATGTCAGGCGGGGAACCGAGCAGCATTAAGCGGAACGCTTGGCGTGCCGCAGTCAGCCTGCACACCTATGCTCCGGAATTTTTGCATATACGCGAAATGTCAGAGCGGAGGGATGACAATGGGAGACCGGCTGCGCAGACTCGGCGCCGTCTTGGTTCGCGCCTCGTATAAGGCGGCGATGCTCTGCCTTGTCATTTTTACCACGCTGCTGCTGACCTTCGTCGTCCGCGGAACACCGGACAATGTCCTGTTCTCGCCGGGCGCTTATCTGAAAATTCTTGCGGCGTGCTATCTGGTTGCGCTGTTTGCCGTGCTCCTGATGACCTACCGCGAGCTCGAACGCGCTGCCGTGCGTGTCGATGAGGAACTGATCGGCAACACCTTCGGCGGCTTCAGCAAAGCGGACAAGCTCTTCTGCGCGGGCATGAATGAATATGTGCGCGATCACCCGCGGGCTGCGCTTGAGCATTTTCTCGCTGTGCAGGACTATGAACTCGACGAGAATGAGACCGGCGTGCTCTCGTTTTATATCGGGCGCTGCTATCAGCTGCTCGACTGCCCTTCCAATGCCGTAAACTGCTACGAGACGGCAATCCGGCACGGATTCCCGCGGCATTTCGCAAAGCTCTTTCAGGCGAGAAGCTACTCCGAATGCGGCGACTACGACCGCAGCTTCGATGCCTTCCTCGATCTGCTCCGGCATGATCCCCCGCCGGAATTCTATTTTCTGTATACCGATATCGGCTACCTCTTCATCAAGCAGAAAAAGCCGGAGGAGGCGATTGACTGGTTCCAGCAGTCGATCGAAAAACGCCAGAATTATGCATTTGCCCTGAGCGGCATGGCAATCGCCAATTTGCAGCTCGGAAATTTTAAGGAGGCACAGGACTACCGCTATAAGGCGCTGATGAACCGGCTCAAAGACCCGCGGCAGTTCCGCAGCTATTACGAAGAAACAAAGCAGCTGATGCTCGAGGAGCACCCCGAATGGGCGGAGCAGGCGCAGACGGCGGCAAAAAAGCCCGCTGCACCGGCGCCGGAGGCTGAGAAGCGGGAGGGATAAGGTGTATGGCGGCGTATGAGGCGCTGTATCGCAAATGGCGGCCGCAGACCTTCGACGACATCGTCGCGCAGCCGCATATTACCAGAACTCTGAAAAATCAGATTATACGCGGGAAAACAGCACACGCATATCTGTTTACCGGCTCCCGCGGAACGGGCAAGACCACCAGCGCACGAATCTTTGCAAAGGCGGTCAACTGCCTCAATCCGCAGAACGGCAACCCCTGCCTGCAATGTGAGATTTGCAAAGATGCCGATGCGGGCGCGCTGACCGACCTCATCGAGATCGACGGCGCCTCGAACAACGGCGTTGACGAGGTGCGGAATCTGCGCGAAAATGCCGCGTTTCTGCCGGTTCGCTGCAAATATAAAGTCTTTATCATCGACGAGGTTCACATGATGTCGGCGGGCGCATTCAATGCGCTGCTCAAAATGATCGAGGAACCGCCGGAATATGTGAAATTCCTCTTTGCAACTACCGAAATCCACAAGGTTCCGGCGACGATTCTGTCCCGGTGCCAGCGGTTCGACTTCCGCAGAATTCTCCCCGCCGATATCGCGGGGCGGATTCAGTATATCGCAGAGCATGAGTCCTTTACCGTCTCGGATGCCGCTGCCTACCGCATTGCGTCGCTCGCAGACGGCGGTATGCGTGATGCGCTGAGCCTGCTCGATCAGTGCGCTGCCGTCAGCGACAGCATCGGCACAGAAACCGTCGAGGAAGCAGTCGGCGTCGCGGGAACCGAATCGGTCTATGAAATTCTGCGTGCGGTTTCGGCAAAGGATGCCGCTGCCGCACTTCAGCGGGTCGATCTGCTCTACCGGCAGTCGAAGGACATGACCCGCTTTGCCGATGAAATCTCGCAGCAGCTCAGAAATCTGATGCTCATGCAGACCGCGCCGGATGATCCGGGGCTGCTCTCCTGTATGCCGGATGAGCTCGAACAGCTCCGGGGCATTTCAGAGCAGATGAAGCTTTCGGAGGTGCTTGCAGCACTGGATGCAGTACGCGGATGCTGCGACCGCATGACCAGAGCGGGCAACCGCCGCATGGAGCTCGAAATGACGCTGATCCGGCTCTGTTCAGAGGAGAGCGGTCAGCGCGACCGCATCAAGGCGCTTGAGCAGCGGCTCAAGGCACTTGAAGAGCAGATGCAGGGGGTCATCCGGAACGGCGTTCCGGCTTCACAGGCGCCGCCAAAAAAGCCGGTCTCCACAAAGCCGGTTCCCGCACAGAATTTGCAGGTTGAAGGAAAACCGGATACAGCACAGTATGCTCCGGTGAAAAACTGGGCAACCGTGCTGGAAAAATTCGATGAGCTCAACCCCTCCGTTTCCGGGCTCTTGCAGGGCTCAAATGCATTTGTCATCGAGGACAAGAGCATTTTGCTGATGATTGTGCGGAACAGGCTCTTTAAGCATCTGTTTACAACGGAGGATGCCAAATTGCTCGGCAGCGCGGCAGCACAGGTGCTCGGGACAAAATATGCCATCCGCTATAAGCTCATCGAGCCGGAGGGAGATCAGATTTCACCGGCAGATGCGCTGCTGGAACGCGCAAAAGCACAGGGCATCACCGTTGAGACAAAGGATGCCGAATAATATGACGTCTGATATCGCCGCGGGATTTACCGGCGGCTTATCATAATACATGATGAAAACAAGATAGGAGAATTCTTATGAAATCAAGAGTACCGAAGCAGTTTCAGGGCGGCGGCCAGGACATGAACAGCATGATCCATCAGGCTCGCAAAATGCAGGATCAGATTACCGCACTTCAGGAGGACATTGAGCAGCGCAGCTTTTCGGCAACTGCCGGCGGCGGCGCCGTGACCGTCACCGTGACCGGTAAGAAGACCCTCCAGTCGATCGAGCTCAAGCCTGAGGTCGTCGATCCGGAGGATATCGAAATGCTCCAGGATCTGATTATCAGCGCGGTCAACGAGGCAATCAACAATGTTGAGTCCACCACCGAGACCGAGATGAGCAAGATCACCGGCGGTGTCGCTCTGCCCGGTCTGTTCTGATCTGACATGGACGATTTCAGCGCATTGCCGCTTGTCGTACTTGCCGAAAAATTTGCGGCGCTGCCCGGTATCGGTATGAAAACCGCGCAGCGCCTTGCTTTTGCTGTCATGGAGATGTCGGAGGAAGATACGCAGGAATTTGCAGAGGCAATTCTCAATGCGAAACGCCGCGTCCATGACTGCCCCGTCTGCCAGAATCTCACGGAGGACGAGGTTTGCAGCATCTGCGCAAGTGCCAAGCGGGATCACAGTACGATCTGCGTCGTTGAGGGACCGAAGGACGTTGCGGCGATTGAGCGGACGCATGAATATGACGGTCTGTACCATGTGCTGCACGGGCTGATCTCTCCGCTGGACGGTGTCTCGCCGGAGCATCTGCGCGTCAGGCAGCTTCTGGAACGCGTGCAGAAGGGCGGCGTCTCCGAGATCATCATGGCGACAAACCCCAGTGTTGAGGGCGAGGCGACCGCGATGTACCTCTCCCGGATTCTGAAGCCGCTCGGCGTGAAGGTCACGCGGCTCGCATTCGGTCTGCCCGTCGGCGGCGTGATTGAGTATACCGATGAAGTGACGCTGTTCCGTGCTCTCTCGAACCGGAGCGAAATGGAATGAAGAGTATTATTTTCGATTTGGACGGCACCCTGCTCGACTCCATGCCGATGTGGGCGGATATTGACCGCCGTTTTCTGGCAGAGCTCGGCATCGAACCGCCGGATGGTATTTCGGAGGCAATCAAGGCGATGACCGTTCCGCAGGCGGCGGATTATATGATCCGGCGGTTTGCGCTTGATCTGACGCCGGAGCAGGTGACGGAGCGCGTCGGGATGCTCGCTGCAAAGGCATACCGCGAAGAGCTGCCGCTGAAAGCGGGGGCGGAGGACTTCCTGCGTGAAGCAAACCGCCGCGGCATTCCCTGTGCGCTCGCGAGCATTACTTACCCGGAGCTGCTTCATGCTGCGGTCAACCGGCTCGGCATTGCACCGTATTTTCAGGCGGTTGTCACCCCGGAAGACGGATTCTCCGGAAAGCATGATCCGGCGATTTATCTGCATACGGCGAAGCTGCTGCATACCGCGCCCGCAGAAACACTGGTCTGCGAGGACGCATTCTATGCCGCAAAAACTGCCAAGGACGCCGGATTCCCCGTGCTGGGCATTCTGGACCCGACCGCAAAGGCGGAATGGGACAGGATGCGTGCGATTTGCGACAGGACGGCATATGACTGGACAGAACTGCTGACAGCACCGTTTTTTCAGATATTTTCAGAATAAGGCTGTGCGGCGTGATCGCCGGACGGTCTTTTTCTCATGAAACGGAGAGAAATCTTTTATGCTGATTGATTTTCATACGCACATTTTTCCGGAAAAGATTGCGGCGCGAAGCATCGAGGCGCTGATCGCCGGGATTAAGCGTGAGCAGGGCGCCGATTACGAAAACTCCGACGGCTCGCCGCTTGCATTTCGCCCCGCAACCGCAGAGGGCTTGCTGGAATCTATGGACAAATCAAATGTCGATTGCAGCATTTGCCTGCCGATTGCAACAAAGCCCTCGCAGACCGAAAGCATCAACCGCTACGCCGAGAGTATCCGCAGTGCCCGCATGCTCTCGCTCGGCACGCTGCACCCCGCAGATCCGGAGGCAGAGCAGGTGCTCGAAGACCTCGCCGCACGCGGATTCAAGGGAATTAAGCTGCATTTGCAGTTTCAGCAGTATGATATTGACAGCCCGGAGGTCATCCGGATTCTGCAAAAGACGGAGCAGCTCGGGCTGATTGTCGTATTCCATGCGGGTGCGGATATCGGGCTGCCGCCGCCGGTCTATACCTCGCCGGAGAAGATTCGCCGTGCGCTCAACTATGTGGACGGCAGCAATCTCGTCGCCGCACACCTCGGCGGCTGGGCGCAGTGGGATGATGTCGAGCGGTATCTCGTCGGCACCAATATCAACCTCGATACCGCGTATATCCGGCTGTTTATTCCGCCGGAACAGTGCCTGCGCATCATCCGGAATCACGGCGCCGATAAGATTTTGTTTGGCTCCGATTCCCCGTGGGAGGATCCCGCGGATACCCTGAAATTTTTGCAGTCGCTGAACCTGACAGAGCAGGAGCTCGCGTTGATTACGCACCGAAACGCCCAGCGCCTGCTTGCACTGTAACCCGCACTGCTCCGAGGGTATATATGTGCCTCCGGCGGATTGGAAATGGGGCTCCGCCCCAAACCCCGCCAAAGGGACATTGTCCCTTTGGAAACCCATTGCTGCTCCGCGTCAGTCCCTTTATGGGACTGGCACGGAGCAGAAGCGGGAGTCCAGAGGGATAGTATCCCTCTGGCAGGGGGTGTGGGGGGCGGCGTCCCCCACTGCCCATCGCTGAAAGACATATACCCCGGGGCGGTGAAGGGCAACATGAAAGGAGGGGGTTGGGATGAAAACAGTGCTGATTGCGGGGTGTGAGGTTCCGCAGACTGCTGCGCTGGCGCCGATGGCATCGGTTGCAGACACGGCATACCGGGTGCTCTGCACGGAGCACGGAGCCTGCATGTGTACGGGCGAGCTGGTCTCGGCAAAGGGGCTCTGCTACGGCAGCCGCGGCAGTGCCGAGCTTTGCCGCATTACGCCGGCAGAACGCCCGATGGGGCTGCAATTATTCGGCAGCGAGCCGGAATATATCGAAGAAGCGGTGCGGCTGCTGCTGCCCTTTCAGCCGGACTGGATTGACCTGAACATGGGCTGTCCGGTTCCGAAGGTTGTGAATCAGGGAGCCGGCAGCGCGCTGATGAAGACGCCTGCGCTTGCGGAGGAGCTTCTGCGCAGAGCGGTCAAGGCGGCGGGCGATGTGCCCGTAACCGTGAAAATGCGGATCGGCTGGGATCCCGAATCGGTCAATGCCGTTGAATTTGCAAAGCGCATGGAATCTGCCGGTGCTGCCGCGATTACGGTTCACGGCAGAACGCGGGTACAGTTTTACAGCGGGAGCGCCGACTGGACGCAGATTGCGGCTGTGAAAGCGGCTGTTTCGGTTCCGGTCATCGGAAACGGAGATGTTGATTCCGGCGAACGTGCCTTAGCAATGTACCGCGAGACAGGCTGCGATCTGGTCATGGTCGGGCGGGCAACCTACGGCAATCCGTGGATTTTCGAGGAAATCGCACACGCTGTATCGGGTGAGCCGTATGAAGCGCCGGATGTTCGCACGCGGCTGACCGAAATGCTCCGCCATATCCGCATGATCCTGCAAAACAGCGAAAAATCGGAGGCACTTGCCATGCGGGAGGCACGCAAGCACGCGCTCTGGTATCTGCGCGGCAGACCCGGCGCAGCGGCTTTCCGGGCGCGGTCGGCGGCGCTGAACTCCTATGCAGAGGCAGAGGCGCTCGTGCAGGAGTATCTGGACAGATTTGAACTGTGAGGATTCTGCCGCCGAATGCGAATCATAATACAGAGGCGGCAAAATATTATTACAGCTTGGCTGATTTTGGTTACAGCTTTGCGGTGCGCCTTGATTTTTCTGCGGAGTTATGGTATACTGAGAGGATAGAGAGACCGTATTCCGGAGAGAAAGAAAGGAGCGTCGGAATGGAATTATCAGAGCTGTTTGAAAAGTACCCGTATCTGCGGGAAGCAATGACAGCCTTTGTTGTAATATTTGTTGACATCTGTGCGCTGGTGATCCTGATTGCGGCAGGCAGAGAACGCCGCCGGGGAGACAGGCTCTGGGCGCGCGAGGGCAGGGGCTTTATGCTCGCGAGCGGTGCAACCTTTTACCCGCTCGGCGCCGCCGAAATCCTGATCGGACGGCATCCTGCGGCGGATATCCGCTTCGATGACAAGGAGATCTCGCGGTTTCATGCGCTGCTGACCCTCTCAAACGGACAGTGGAGCATTGAGGATATCGGCGCACAGAACGGTATTCTCGTCAACGGCAGACGCATTTCACAGCCGCATATCCTGCACCAGAACGACCGGATTCAGATCGGCAGACGCTGCCTGACCGTCGTCCGCGGAACCGGAAAGGGCGTGGTCGCATGAGCGGAAGCAGAACAACGCCGGTTTCGCACCCCTTTCTGCTGCTGCTGGTGCTGATTGCACACACGGCGATGCTCGGGCTGGTGATGCTCTCCTTCGGCGTGACCGTTGAGGTGCTGAAGCTCGCGTTTATCGTGCTGATTTTTGATTTTGTCGGTGCGATTGTCTTGCAGTTTGTCGCGCAGGAAGCGTGTACCGTCGATACGGTGCTGCTGCTTGTGCTCGGCATGAGTGCGATCTACCAATCCTGCTTCGGCGGGCTGGAATTCGCAAAAAAGCATTTTATCTTCTGCATCTGCGCATTCGTCGCCTGCCAGATTTCATATGTGATTGTGCGGAACCCATACCGCGCCGAAAAGCTCAAGCCGCTGTGGTATGCCGCCTTCTTCGGGCTGGTGGCGATGATCTTCTTCCTGACCGGCTCAAGAGGCATCTGGATTGACCTCGGCTTTATTACATTGCAGCCCTCGGAATTTGTCAAGCCGGTGTTCGTGCTGCTCTGCGCAAGCTCCATCCGGACACAGCTCCGCAAATCTGAAATTCGCGGCATTCATTTTGTGCCGGATAACCTCATGCTGCTGTTCTGTACGGCGGTGATTGCCGGCTTGCAGTGGTATGCCCGCGACCTCGGCTCGCTGCCGACCTTTGCGGCGGCTGCCGGCTGCGCACTGCTGCTGCGCTTTTGTTATCTCAGAGAAAAAATCTCTGTCCGGCTGATTGTCTGCTTAGGCGTCGGTGTCATCTTCCTCTGTGTTTTAGCATGGAAAATGGCGCCTGCATATGTGCAGGACAGACTGCATACAGATATCTGGTCGGATATGTCCGGCAGCGGCTATCAGCAGGTTAAGGCGCTGACTGCGATTGCAGAAGGCGGCTGGTTCGGCAAGGGCGCCGGCAACGGTACGCTTGTCCATGTCGCCGCGTCCCGAACGGATATTGTCTTCTCTGCAATCTGTGAGGAATGGGGCTTGTTTACCGCGATGATGACCGTCGTGCTCGTCCTGTTCCTGCCGGCTGCAATCCTGACGGTTCCGCCGCGCAGCTATTATCATTCCGGGCTCGCAATCTGCGTTTCGGCAATGTTCGTCATGCAGATGACGCTCAATATCTTCGGCTCCTGCAATCTGATTCCGTTTACCGGCGTCACGATTCCGTTCATCTCGCAGGGCGGCAGCTCGATGCTCGCCAGCGGGATTATGGCAGGATTCCTGAAGGCGGCGCAGGCACCGGTTCTGACCGGCAGACCGACGCTGCGGATGAAGAAGGGAGGCGCACAATAATGGCAAAACCGCGTACTCCCTATCCAAACAGCGGGCCGCGTGTGATTTCCGTTCCGCCGCTCGATGTATCGGCGCCGCGGAGTATGCGGCGCGCAGGCAAGGGCACTGTTCTGCTGCTGCTGGCATTCATGCTGGCGCTGGTGTATCTGGTCTATGTGCTCGTGACGCGCTCCGCATTTTACATGGCAAAATCCGGGCAGACCGGCTACGGCAAGGTCGTTGACCGCAATAATGATGTGCTCTTTGACGGCACGCAGCCGATGACCAATTACGAAAAGGGGCATTTTGCCGATGTCGGCAACCTGATCGGCGACACAACCGGGCAGATGACCAATACCGTCGTCTCAAAAAATATCGAGCTGCTCGCAAATTACAGCTTCCTCTACGGCAAGAATTCCGGTACGGTGACGCTGAAAACCACAATTTCCCATAAGGCAACGCGTGCCTGTTACAATGCACTCGGCAAGAAAAACGGTTCGGTTGTCGCTTACAACTGGAAAACAGGAGAAATGCTTGTCTGCATGAGCAAGCCCTGCGTCGATACGGCGCTTGGATATGACAATCTCGACAGTATGCCGGAGGGCAGCCTGCTCTGCAAGGCGTTCATGCCGACGGTTCCCGGCTCGACCCAGAAGGTCTCGACGCTGATCGCCGCCTATGAGCAAAACGGCATTGATTCGGTCAATGCGGTGAAGTTTTCCTGCGAGGGATCGTGGGTCAATGCGACCGGCGGCAAAATCAACTGCCACAATGCAAAGGGTCACGGCGAGCAGACGCTCTATGAGGCGTTCGCGCATAGCTGCAACCCCTATTTCGCGCAGCTTGTGCAGTCCAGAATGCTGCCGCTCTCGTCCGTCATCGAGACATATTCCAAAATGGGATATTCGGTCAACGGCGCAAAGGCGGATTCACTGCTCATGGATAAGATCGTCATTCCGCCCGCCTCGACAACCCTGACGGACAAGAACGACTTTGAGACGCAGTGGGGCTGCCTCGGACAAGGCAAAACACTTGTCAGCCCGTATCAGCTCATGCTCTGGCAGGGCGCTGTCGCAAACGGCACCGGCATTGCCGTACAGCCGTATATCCTGGCATCGCATACCGATATCGAAAACCGCGTGACGCCGCTCGGCTCGACGAAGTACACAACGCGCTTTTTCTCGCAGGAGGCGGCAAAGGGCGTCCGTGATGTTATGACGGATAATGCGGAAAAGCACTATCAGGGCACGCTCGGCAAATATACCTGCGGTGTCAAAAGCGGCACGGCACAGGTACAGCTCCACGATAAGGCTTATGAGAATTCACTGCTTGCGGGCTTCTGCACGGACGACGACTGCCCCGTTGCATTCTGCGTCGTGATTGAAGAACGCACAAGCAAGGATATTTCCTCGGCGCAGCTTGTCAAAAAGCTGCTCGATGCGCTCCGGAGCGACGGTATCGCAAATACGGCATCTGAAAAGAATGCCGGCTGAGAAACAGGAATCTTTCATTCACGCCGTGCGGAAACGTGCCGCGGAATGATGCAAATAAAGGGTGATAACATGGAAAACAGAAAAACAGGACGAAAAAAAAGCGGAAAACGGATTCTCTCTGCGGTGATTTCCTATGCGCTGATGCTTACGGCGGGTGCGGAATTTCTGCATCTGATGCCGGCGGAAACTGCGGACAGCGCTGCGGCAGTGCAGCAGACAGAGGAAGCCGGGATCCGCGCAGAGGATACAGCCGCGGGCAGCAGTGTGAGCGAATATGACGACAACGATCCCAATGCCTTTTACGGCACGGACGGTACAATCAAGCCGGCAAACCGGAAGTATGAGCATACGCCGATCAGCTTGTTCCGCGTCAGCAACATCAGCCCGCAGGTCAGCTCGGATATGGACTATGTGGATGTCTGGTACAGCCCGTATGACGATTCGCGGTACCTGTTCCTGCCGGCAACCGCAGACCGCTCCAAGCTGACACTCGAAATCAAGACCGCAGCCGGAACCATGACACTGAACGGCATTCCCGCAACATCCGCAAAGCAGAGCGATATCTTCTCGAAAGCAGATGAGTTCGAGATCAAGGTCGGAACAACCAGTTATGGCACACTGCACGTCATGCAGTCCGATCTCAAGGTCATGTATCTCGCGACCGCAACCGGCGGCACCGATTACATCGACAGGCACAAGGGGCAGTCTCAGACAGCAACCACGCTGATGCTGACAGAGACCGGCGCAGTCAGTTACAGCGGCGCGATTGAGAAGTTTTCGAGCCACGGTAATTCCTCATGGGATTACAGCAAAAAGAAGCCCTATAATATCAAGCTGCCGTCAAAAGCCAATCTCTACGGCCTCGGCAAAGCGAAAAAATGGGTGCTGCTGAGCAATTATCTCGATCACTCCATGCTGCGCAATATTGTCACGACCGAAATGAGCAGAGCAGCGGGCGTGGATTATACAATGGACTCCACCTTCGTCGATCTGTTCTGCGACGGCTCCTACCGCGGCACCTATCAGCTCTATGAGAAGGTGCAGGTGCAGAAGCAGCGCGTCAATATCACCGATCTTGAGGAAGCAACCGAGGCGGTCAATACAAAGGATCTGGATTCATACGGACAGGGCGGCAATGTCGATTACAAAGAGGGTACCTATAAATACTGGAATATCCCGAATAATCCGAAGGATATCACCGGCGGCTACCTGCTCCAGTTCCAGCTCTATAACCGCTACAAGAGCAAGGCGGAGAGCGGCTTTGTTACAACACGCGGGCAGGCTGTTGAGATTGACGGCCCAGAATATGCGTCGAAGGCACAGGTAGAGTATATCCGGAACTTCGTGCAGGATCTTGAGGATGCGATCTATTCCGCAAACGGCTACAATAAAAAAGGCAAGCATTACAGCGACTATATTGACGTCGATTCGCTGATTCTGGGCTATCTCATTCAGGAGATCTCGCAGAATGTCGATGCGACCTACACGAGCTTCTATCTCTATAAGGATTCTGATTCTGCGGGCGACGGCAAGCTGCATTTCGGTCCGGCATGGGACTTTGACCTCGCATTCTATAACTTCAGCCGCGGCATCACCGCAGCCGTGGACAACAATCTCTCTGAGCTTGTGACACATTACAGCGGCAGAGCCGATGAGCTCTATGCGGCATATTATCCGATCAGCGGCTTTGATAAGGATCGCGAATCTGACAGAACCGCTTACGGAAACGGCTGGCTCATGCAGCTTTATATGCACGACGAGAGCTTTGTAAAGCGTTCGGCGGAGCTTTATTTCGAGCGCTTTGACGAGCATCTCCGCCTGCTCTGCGATACCGCACAGGAGGGCGGCACACTGCTGGATCAGTACCGCGATGAGCTCAGCGCCTCGGCGGAAATGAACAACGCAATGTGGCATATGTACGGCAAAAAGCCCTATAAGATCATGGGGCCTTATAACGGCGAGAACTTCCCGGATATCGTCGAATTCCTGCGCAAGCGCATAGAACTTCGCCGGAACTTCCTGCGGAAGGAATGGCTCCCGCCGGTTGCGGAGAATATTGCAAACAAACTGCCCTCAGAACTCGATCAGATTGACCTGAGCCGCTATGACACCGAGGGGCGCGTCGCACTGGACAATGCTGTTGCAGACGGTCAGGCGGCGATCTGTGCGGCGGCATCGCTGGAGGGCGCCTATGCGGCATATGATGCGGCGGTCAGCAGCTTCAGCGAGATTCCGCGTGCGGAATTCCCCGGCGACTTCGACGAGAGCATGAATGTTGATGTGCGCGATGCACAGCTTCTGCTGCAATATTATGCGAAGACGCTTGCCGGGCTGAAGGTTACGGCAAACAGCACGCAGCTCCGCAACGGCGATGTTGACAAAAACGGCAGAATTGACGTCATTGACGCGCAGCATATTCTGAATGCATACACATTTTCGCTTTCGGGAAAGACCTATATCTTCCCGACAGGCACAACCGAATCCTGACAAAAAACCGGTCGGACTGAGAGAACAGTCCGACCGGTTCAGTCTGTCGAGAAACTTCATTAAGAATCATTTTTGAAGTTTTGATCAAACTTTTTCAAAAGTTTGCGGGGTCAAGGGGCAGCGCCCCTTGCCGTGCTCCGCAGAGCACGGAATTCCCCTATTTGCGTTCAAAAGCGCTAAAGA
>Ga0247608_10002444_pt1 | contig 23272 bp, 24 predicted proteins | sample 176DNAGHGlowgp2_FD_193490 | JGI IMG/M metagenome (GOLD analysis project Ga0247608, IMG submission 193490) | Sheep rumen microbial communities from Palmerston North, Manawatu-Wanganui, New Zealand - 1766 DNA GHGlow gp2 | ecosystem: Host-associated > Mammals > Digestive system > Stomach > Rumen ...
TACTTTTTTTTACATCAATCTCTACTAGTGGCAGATTATTCCTTTCAGCGTACATTTTTAACTCTTCTATATTTTGACAATCATTTGTATAAAAAACTCCAATTGGTCGTGCATTTTTATTTAAAAGTATTTCTGAATAATTAAACATATCATTTTTAATTTTATTCTTACATACATCTTCAAATTCATTTGGCATAATTATTTTACTATTATATGGATTTTCATAAAAAACTGCATAATCATCAAATCTTGTTAGTTGCCATCTACCAGGACAACCTCTTTCAATAAATTCTTCTTTATTGATACGCCAACTACCTGCATCATCAGCACACATCGTATCTATAGAATCAACATCAATATCATATATTAATCCAAAATTACCATACATTAAATTTTCTATAGATGGTGTATATAAAGAACAACAAGCTTTTTCCATCAAATTTGATTCAACCATACCAGAAGTAAAACAATGCATAACATATCTATAGTTATCATTCTTTTCGATTGGATTTGTTAAATACTTTTTCCATTGTTCAACAACTATTGGTGTTAGTTCATTTTCCATTAATAGTAATTTTTTATAATTACTTTCAATTAAATCATAGTCATTATAGAATTCATCATTGTAAGTAGTAAAATCATCCTCTTTTTCATATGAATCTTTAGAATCAAGATATTTTTGTTTATATTGTAACATTAGCTTTTCTATTTCATCTAAATTTGATGATTTATTTGAAATATGCTTTATACAATTAATAATAAATAATGATCTTTCAACAATATAATATACAGAACCATAATATAATTCCATATCTTTTTGTTTTAACATTTGTTTAAAATTATTTAATTGACTACCTATTTTATTTGCAAATATATCAAATACTTTTTCCGTGCTTAAATTATTTTGAATCTGATAATCTACCATCTCTTCTATTACTTTTTTATAAAATATTTCTTTATTTTCATCACTTTCTTTAACAGGATATATTTTTATTTTGTTATTCTTTTCTTTAACTTTTTTTAATAAATCACATAATTGAGAAATATTACTTAATAACAAATCTTGTATTTCGTTACTAAAATAAGCCTTAAACTTATATATGTATAAATAATAACTAGTTATTATTTTTTTTATTTCATTTATAATTTCAATTTCTTCTATGCTTGATACTTCATTTTTTGTGTAGAATTGTTTTAATGCAACATATAATTGATCATATCTTCTATATCTTTTAATTATTTTATTTATACTTTTCAAAAAATCACATCCTATAGTTATTATATCATGGATTATAACTATTCTTTGATTTTTTTATTCTCCTTTTCCAATTCTTTTAAACTTTTATTTGGTATAGGTAGGTCTTCTGGCATAGTACCACCTAATCTTTTAATACTATTTATAATCTCTTTGCCTACTTCATAATGAACAGAATTTGCAGTGTATTCATTATCAACATTGTCTCTTTTTAATTTAAAATCTGTTTGAGCAATTCTAAATATATTATCTGCAAGTTCTTCTCTACCCATATTATCCAATATATTCTCTCTATATCTTAATTTTTTTCTTTTAAAAATATCATCAGCTGTTTCTCCATTATAAAGTCCTTTATATCCTGCATTATGAAATCTAGCTAAATCTTTTACTCTACTATTAACTGCAGTCTTATTTAAATTAAAATTTCCTTTTCTTGCTTGATCTCTTCTATATAATCTTTTATCATCCTCAGTTAGTTCATTATACTCTTTTTCAGAAAGTTCTTGTTTTCTTGTCTGAATTGCAAAGTATGTTTGTGCTAAAGATATTACTTTTTTTTCTTGGATCACCATTTTGTGCAATAAGATAACATTCATATCTTGATAGTTTGTAATCGTTAGTTTCTCTTTTTGTATTTGAACCTATATCAACCATTTTGCCGACGTTGGCAAAATGGTCATCAACTTTATTATTGGAGTTTATACATGCTAATTTTGCTTTATTAATAACATTTTCAAATCTTCTCCATTGTGTATATTGTAATACTTTTTGTAGTTCTCTAGCTAACCAATATTCATTACCATTCTCATCTATATGTTTTATATCTTCAAACACTTTTTCTGTATATTCTTTTATTTCATTCATATCATCATCTTCCTTTCTATGAACTACAAGTCTCAATTTTCAATTTATTATTTTTAATTTTAAACATAATACTTCCATCCTCGTCTGTTCTATATATTTTAGAATCTTTTAAGTTATCTAATGCTTCCTTATTTGGATGACCATACCTATTATTTTTACCTACACTAATAATAGAATATTTTGGATTTATCTCATCAATAAACTCTTTGCCACTACTCGTCTTAGATCCATGATGTCCTACCTTTAATACATCAATATCAGTAAGATTATATTTATACAATATTTCATTTTCCGTGTTAATTGATGCATCTTCCATAAACATAAATTTATATCCATTTAATTCTGTATAGATAACATTACTATCATCATTTTCATTATCATATTCTTTTGTTTGTAAAAAATATAATTTGTTATTATCTATATTTAATTCTTTAATACAGGAATAGTATTTAATTTTCTTTTTATCTAAAACTTTGATTAATTCTCTCTCTAAATCATTATATGGTCCACAATTAAATATAACTTTTTCTACTTTAAAATTATTAACTAAATTTATTGCTTCTCCCATATGGTCGTAGTCTCCATGTGGTGATTGTCAAAAAGTAAGTCGAATAGAATTATTATTTTCAAAGAAAAAATGCCAATTGGCATTTTAATTTATCTTTTTTTTACACTATCTTCTTGGATAATAGAATTTTTATAGTTGTCATATAAAACATCTATTTGTGGTTTTAAATCTGGAAATGTACTACACATGCTTATATATGAACAATCAACATATTGTTCATGATCTTGATCATATAACTGTCTTTGTATTCTATTATTAAATATTTCTATCAAATCATTTGGTTCATAATGATAATCATAATTAAACTCTCGAGCTAATTCATTTATTTTTTGTAATAAATTGGGATGTAAATAAGCTAATCTATCAAATTCATTTTTGGAGAATTCTTTATTCATCTTATATTTATATCTTCTCCATTTATCTAAAATATCAGAACCATCTTGTTTAAGTCCTTCTGGTTTATTTGGATACCTATATATTTTTACTAATCCATCTCTTTCTGCTTGAAGTAATCCGTCATAAACGTTTTCACAATATTCCTCATTTACCACATCAACACCAACTTCAGAAACAACTTCTTCAAATCCAGTATGAATATCTTTAAAGGTTTCATCTGAAAATGAATATATAGATGAGCTATTTGAAAACATTTTTTCAAATGCACCAGGTATATTTTCAACTAATTCCCAAGGGCCATTTTTATCAGTATTAAAGTGACCAATATCATACGTCAAATCATCACCACATCTACCACTAAAATTAAGTGCTAAAACTTTTTCTGATGTAGCATATACATAAACTCCATGTGTGGATTTTCTTGGCTCTAATCTTTTTATTCCATGTTCTTTACTTCCATGATAAACAATCCACATATAATCACATCCTATAAATATTATATCATACAAGTTCATATTCTCTAGCAATTATTCTATCATCAGAGCAATATTTAATTACATATTCATTGTCTTGCTTACAAATAATAATTCCTACTGTGTCATTTTCTTCAATAGTTTTAATATTTTTATCTATATAATTCATATATGTCATAATTTGACCAGTATGTTCCTTCTTTAATTCTGTCACTTTTAATTCAATTACTACATAGCATTTATATTTTATGTTATATAAAAGTAAATCAATATAATTGTATCTATCACATATTTTAATCTTATATTCATTACCAACATAAGTAAAGCCAATACCTAACTGTCTTAAAAAATCATCAATATTATTTAATATAGCTTGCTTTAATGCGTATTCTGATAAATTATCTTTTAACATATTTGATTTTATAACAATCGGATTTGGAATTAAATCATCGACTTTCAATTCTTTTGATTCAATAAGTTTAGTTTTTGTTTCATTACTTAATCTATCATATTCATGATTTCTTATTCTTTCTTGTAGTTGTCTTTTTGATAAATTATTTTTTTCACAAATATCTATATAATACATAATTGCATCAATATTTTTAATTGTTAATAATTCTCTATAATGACTCCAACTCAATTTTGAACCCAGTGGGTTCAATTTTTTATTACTAAATACTTCAAAAAATTTTCGCATTCCATAAAGAGTTCTTTCATTATATTTTTTTCCAACTTCGACTATTAATTTTTCTGCATATTGTTTTATTACATTTTTACCATACTCTTTACCTGCTTCATTTAAAAGTCTTCCAATTTCGAAATATACATTAACTTTATGTCTATCTTTTGAATAGTCTTTAGCTCTATCATATATTTCACTTTTTATTAATTGTTCTTTTATCTCGTTATAATAATTCATATCTACTCCTCTCATAATTGTGCAGACACTGTCTGCACTTTTTCTACGGACTACATGTTTCTATTTTTAATTTATTATTCTTTATCTTAAACATAATACTCCCATCCTCGTCTGTTCTATATATTTTTGAGTTTTTTAAATTCTCTAATACTTCTTTATTTGGATGCCCATATCTATTATTCTTTCCAACACTGATTATTGAATATTTAGGATTTATTTCATTAATAAAATATTCACCACTACTCGTCTTAGATCCATGATGTCCTACTTTTAATACATCTATATCTGGTAAATTATAATTTTCTATTATTTCTCTTTCAGTTGTTATAGATGCATCTCCCATAAACATAAATTTATAACCATTTAACTCTGTGATTATAACATTACTATTGTCATTTTCATTATCATAATCTTTTGTTTGTAAAAAATGTAGTTTATTCTTATCAATATTTAATTCTTTAATACATGAATAATATTTAATCTTCTTTTTATCTAAAACTTTTATTAATTCTTTTTCTAGATTATTATATTCTCCACAATTAAATATTACTTTTTCTACTTTAAAATTATTGACTAAATTAATAGCTTCTCCCATATGATCAAAATCTCCGTGTGTTAAAACTAAAGTATCTATATGATTTATACCAACAGAATCTAAATATGGAATTATAACTTTTGAAGTTAAAGAATTACTATTATACTTACCACCAGTATCTATCAAAATAGAACTACCATTATATGTAATTAAACTACAATCACCCTGACCTACATCTAACATAGTAACACTAGTACTAGGAAAAATACTTCTTATATTATGATGAATATAAAAAATCGGAAAAATTATAAAAATTATATAGTATTTCTTTTTCTTAAAAAATAAAAAAATAAGTAAAATAAATAAAATATAAAAAATTATTCCAAATAAACTTAAATGACATAAACTTATATTAGAAAAAGAAAAATAATTTTTTAATAAAATATTTATTTTTTCAAATACATATAATTCTAAACTAAAAATTTTATTAAAAGGTTTAAATACTAATGTAATTAAAGCACTTGGATATAAAATAAATGTAACAAATGGAATGTAAAATAAATTATAAACTGGACTTAATAAATTTATTCTATGATAACTTTGAATAGAAAATATTAAACTACTCATAAAACATATAATTGATATCATAAATTTCGATTTCATTTTTTTAAATAGTATAATTGAACCACTTATAAAAAAAGAAAATAAAAATCCAGTATTATATATTAAGTATGGATTGCATATTAAAAATAAAATAAACATAAATATAAATAATTTAAATGTAGATATTTTTATATCAAATATATCACATATAAATTTTAAAAATAAAAATATAACTACACGGTTTACAGAAATACTATCGATTATTAAAGAATATATGAATAAAAAAATAAGTAAAATGACTTTCTTAATTAATTTAAAAAAAGAAAATTTATTAAAAATAAGCATCAAAATAAATATTAGAAAATTAATATGAGTTGATGATATAGCAAGTAAATGACTAATACCATTAAATTTGAAAACATCCTTAATACTACTATCAATTTTATCTTGATCAGCAAGAATAAAAACATACAAATATGAATTATTATCAATTAAATTTACTATTTTTCTTTTAAAATAATATATAATATTTTTATTTATACCTATTTTTTTAATATTAATAGCTTTAAAAGAATAAAATATTCTTTTAGATTTACAATATTTTTTATAATTAAATAAATTAAAATTAGAATTATTCTTAAGTTCTAATATTTTCCCATTTACAATAACTATATCACCAACATCATATTTACAATCATTAATATAAACAATTACTTTTTCACCACAATCAAGAATTAACTTATAATAATTATCTTCCTTAGTAATAGAAGAAATAGTACCTTTTAAAGTGGTAGTATTTAAATTAAACTTACTTTTAATGTCTGGTCTTATAATAATTAAAATACTAAACAGTAATATAATCTTTAATTTTTTCAAACAAAGATTCACCTATTCCAGTTACATTTTTTATATCTTCTTTTACTTCAAATCTATTTTGTTCTCTATATTCAATTATAGAACGTGCTTTTGATTCACCTATTCCAGGTAATGTTTTTAACGCATCAATAGAAGCATCATTGATTGATATTAATGAATTATCATTAGTAACAATATCAGAAGATAATTGAGTTTCATATTTTGCATTTTTTTCTTCTTCATTACTATAAATAATTATAACCATTTCATCTTTAATTCTTTTACTTAAATTTGTTTTAGAAGTATCAGCATTTTCACATAAACCACCAGCTTTATTAATAACATCAATTATTCTATCAGAATTATTTACTTCATATACTCCAGGATTACTTACTTCACCTTTAATATCAACTTTATATATTAAATTTTCTTGAATATCACTTGCTTCTACAACTTCTATTTTACCTTTTCTAGAAGTTAAAACTGCTAAAACAAAAACAATTAAAACTAAAGATATAAAAAATATTTTATATTTCTTTTTCATATTATCACCTCCTACTTATAATATTTTATAAAAAATTATAAAACCCTTTTAAATAGAAAAAATATTTTACTTTTTACACATTTTAACGTATAATTAAAATGGTGTTGATAATGAAAAATGTTTTAATTAAAATGATACTGATTTATCAAAAAATCCCATTAAAATGTCATAACAACTGTAGATTTTATCCAACTTGTTCTAATTATGCCATAGAAGCAATAAATACCTATGGGTCATTTAAAGGTTTATATTTAAGTATAAAAAGAATAATAAGGTGTAATCCTTTATCAAAGAATATTTATGATCCAGTACCTATGAAGGAGAAGAAAATATGAAAAAGTTTTTAGCGATTTTATTACTTGCTATATCACTTACAGGATGTAGCATTAAAAGAGATAATTTAGAAGATATTAATATCTATACAACTGTTTATCCAACAGAATATATTACAGAAAGATTATATGGAAACCATAGTACTATCTATAGTATTTATCCTGATGGAGTAAATACTAAAGACTATACACTTACAAATAAACAAATTAAAGATTATAGTAAATCAAGTATATTTGTATTCAATGGTTTAAGCAAAGAAAAAGATTATGTAATACCATTTTTTAAAAATAACAAAAATATAAAAATTATCGATTCTACTTTAAGTATGGAATATGAAAATGAAATTGAAGAATTATGGATGGATCCTTCAAACTTTCTAATGCTAAGTCAAAATATAAGAACAGGTTTAAAAGAATATATTAATAATCATTATCTTCAAAATGAAATAGATGAAAAATATGAAGAACTTAAAATTGATATTTCACAGATTGAGGCAAATTTAAGAATAGTTGCTCAAAGCAGCAATAATAAAACAATAATTGTATCTAATGACTTATTTAAATTTTTAGAAAAATATGGATTCAATGTTATATCACTTGAAGAAAATGATGATTTAACTGATAAAACAATTAGTACTGCTCAAGTACTAATTGAAAACAAGAGTAATAGTTACATATTCCTACTTGATAATGATGAAATAACTAATACTGTAAAAAAATTAGTTGATGATAATGATGCTACTATAATTAGATTACATAGCCTAGCTAATATCACAGAAAATGAAAGAGAATTAAAAAAAGACTATATTTCAATAATGAATGAAAATATAGAACTATTAAAAAATGAATTATATGATTAAAACCCACATTGTGGGTTTTTATTTTAATAAAATATTTGAAATAAAATCAAAAAATTCAGTAAACATATCTTTTATATAATAAAGTTTATTTATTAAAAAATTACTTCTAACTTTTTTACAAGAAATAATTAAAATATAATCTCTATCTATTTTCTTTATTTCATAATCTTTCGTATATCGTTTAACAATATGTTCTAAAACTTGTAAAGAATTTTTATTTTTAGAATAAATATAAACCTTATCACAAGTAGTAGTTAAAATATCTTTTACTAAAGTTTTTTTATACTTTAAAACATTACTAACTTCACCAATAAAATAATTAATATCTTTTCTTTTAAAGTATTTATTATATTTATCAACATCTAATGATTTTTTAAAAAAACTAAATGATTTACCACTACCACTTCCACCAAGTTCAAAGATATTTAATATGTTTTTATTATTAATAACCATATCTCTATATTTATTATCTAAATCAAGAGTTACAACATTATTACTTAAACCATTAATTATACTATTCATTTAATCACCTATTAATTTATTAATTATATAACTTGTACAAAATAAACCCGCAACTGATGGCACAAAAGAAGTTGAACCAATTGTTTTAGAATTTGTTTTTATAGGTATTTCACTACTACATACAACCATTACTTTACCATTTATTCTTTCATCTTTAATCATTTTTCTAATTACTTTAGCAATCGGATCATATGAAGTTTTTCTAACATCAACAATTTGTAATTTAGTAGGATCTAGTTTATTGCCTGTACCCATAGATGAAATAAATAAAATTTTTTTTTCTTACAAACTCTAATTATTTCTTTTTTTACACTTATATCATCAACTGCATCAATAACACCATCTACATTACTAATTAATTCTAAAATATCTTTTTCTACTAATTTTTTATAAATTTTTATAACTTCACATGTACTATTTATAGATTTTATTCTGTCACTTACAACATCAACTTTTTTTAAACCTATATTATTAACATTTGTCATAAGTTGTCTATTAAGATTAGATGGAGAAATAACATCATAATCAACTATTATTATTTTACCAATACCGCACCTACAAAGAGATTCAACAGCATAACTACCTACTCCACCTAAACCTATAACAAGTATTGTACTTTTTTTTAAAATATCTACTTTATCTTTTATTAACAATTCTAATCTACTTAAATCCATATTAACTACCTTCTAATACTTTAAAATATTCACCAGAATCTAAATATAATATTCCTTTTTTCCCCTTAAAATTTTTTATAATATTCACATATTCATTTAAAGAACCAGATTTAATAAGTGTAATATAAACATAATTACCATCTTTCATTCTAAGTAAAAATAATTCATCATCTACATCATTTGGTTGATATTCTATTTCAGATACATTACTTAAAATATTCCTATCTATATTTGCTAATTTTTTTATTAATTTATTATATTTCTTATCAGGAACATAATTAATTAATGTTGCAGAATCAATATATGATGTGGTTCTACCATCTAGTAAAACTGTTTTATCCTTATTCTTATCAAAAAATAAAGGATAGTTTTCTTTAATATCTATACTAATTCCAGTTAAACCTACTCTTTTAACACTAGAAGATTTAACTAAAACATTCTTATTAAGTAATTTTTTTAAACTAGAAGTATTTATCTTTATAATACATGGATAATCTTCTAAACCTAAATACTCAATAATTTCTTGATCTTTTATAATTGTATTACCACTTACATATATATTTTTTAAATGTATATTTGTAAAAACAAGAAAAATAATAGCTATAACAATAATAACTAAAAAAACAATTATAAAACTTCTAAATTTTATTTTCCTTTTTACCCTCTTTTTCAAGTAAATCACCTATTCTATAATTTCTTGTTCAACTTTTAAATCGATATCATATTTATTTTTAACTTCATTTTTTATTTCATCAATCAATGTTTTAATATCTTTACCAGTAGCATTATCTACATTTACTATGAAATTAGCGTGTTTCATACTTACTTCTGCTCCACCTATTTTTTTACCCTTATATCCAATCTCCTCAATTAATCGTCCAGCATAATCATCAGGAGGATTTCTAAATACAGATCCTGCACTAGGATATTCAAGTGGTTGGCTCATTAAACGTCTTTTTTTTCTATCTTCAATAACTTCCTTTATAGCCTCTTTCTTACCATGTTTTAAAACTAATTTACAACCTAAAATAATATACCCTTCATTATGTTGAAAAAAAGAATCTCTATAATGAAAATTTAATTCCTTATTATATAAAGTTTTTATTTCTAAATCAGGAGTTAAAACATAAACTTCACTAACAATATATCCCATATCACTTTTATAAGCTCCAGCATTCATGTATATAGCTCCACCTATAGTACCTGGAATACCAGCTGCAAATTCTAATCCTGTAAGTCCTAAATTACAAGCCTTTAAAGCTAGTTTAATAAGTGAATAACCTGCTCCAACTTTAATAGTTGTATCCTTTATTTCACATTCATCAAAATCCTTTAATTTAATTAAAACTCCATCATAATCATTTACAAAAATTAAATTAGAACCATTACCTATAATTTTAAATTTAATATCGTTTTCACGTAAATATTTAACAAGTTTTTTTAAATTTTTAATACTTTCAACTTCAATTAAATATTTAGTTTTTTCATTTAATTTATAAGTAGTGTAATTTTTTAAAGAAACATTTTCATGAACTTTACCACACTTTAAATCCTTCAATTTATTCATTTTTTTCACCCACTAATTTTTTAATAATGTAATATATTTTAGTCGCACTATTATCTATATCCATACTCTTCAAATTATTTTTCATTTCTTTTATTTTTTCCTCATCGTTAATAATTAAATCAATATTTTTAACTAAAATATCATCTTTTAAATCTTTTTCTTCAATCATCATTGCAGCATTTTTATTAACAAGATCAAGAGCATTTTTATATTGATGATTATTAGTAACATAAGGACTTGGAATTAATATAGAAGGCACTTGTAAAGCAATTATTTCACTTAAAGTAGATGCACCTGCACGAGAAATAATTAAATCAGTACATTTCATAACACGAGTAAGTTCATTAACATATGGAACAATAATTACATTAGACGAAAATTTATTTTTAGAGATATTCTCATAATCATTTTTACCAGTTACAAATAAAACTTCATAATCCTTATTCTTAAATAAATTAAGTGTACTAACTATAAATTCATTAATTCTAGATGAGCCAAGTGAACCCATAACAATTAAAACAAGTTTTTTTGATCTACTTAAATTTAAAGTATCTTTAGAAATAGGGCTTTTTTTCTTAGCATCCTCACTACAAGGATTTCCTGTAAAAATAACATTACCCTTAAAATCTTTTAATGTAGATTCAAAAGATACAGCAATCACATCAGAATACCTTGATAAAAATAAATTACTCTTACCAGGAATACTATTTTGTTCATGTATTAGTGTTTTATATCCTAACTTTTTAGCAGAATAGATTACAGGAGAAGTTACATATCCACCAACACCTATTACTACATCTGGGTTAAATTCTTTAATTATTTTTTTACATTCCTTAATAGATTTAAGGAAACAATTTATTACTTTAAAATTTTTATATATTTTTTTTCTATTAAGCCCATATATTTCTATACTTTTAAAATTAATACCCATTTTTGGAACAATATCACATTCCATTCTATTATGAGTACCAATATATAATATTTCACTATTAGGTTCCATATCTTTAATTTTATTAATTATAGCAAGTGCAGGATAAATATGCCCACCTGTACCACCTGCAGAAACAATCACTCTCATAAGACACCTCTATTTTATACTATTCAAAATATTTTTTTTAGTTAATCACCTAATTTACGTGCTACTACATACCCTATTATAAATAACACTATACCTAGTAATACTTGTATGAAATTAACTGTAATACCTTCATTAAATGCGTTTATAACAATTGATATACAAGAAGCTATAACAAAACCTAATATTCCAGAAAACGTTTTAACTTCATATTTATTAAGTAAAAATTCAATTAATTTTGAAACACCTACTATACCAATTAAAACACCAATTCCAAAAACACCTAAAACTAAAACATTAGTAAAAATATCATTAAATTTAACTAAACTATTTACTCTATTTAATATAGGTTCATAATAACCTAAAAACATCAATACAAATGAACCACTAATACCAGGTATAACCATGGTTGCAGATGCTACAACACCTACAAAAAATAGTAAAATATATCCTACAACATTTAAATTACCCAAATCTACTTCATTAGAATTAGAATTTAAAAACATCATACTAATAACAAATAGAAACGTAATTAAAAATATAATAATATTACTTATATTTATTTTACCCTTAACTTTTCCATATAACATTGGAATACCACCAAGTATTAATCCAATAAAAAATAATACTGTAGGTAATCTATAATTATCAAGAGAAAAAACAATTAATTTACTCATTGATACAATTGATATTATAGCTCCTATTCCAATCCAAAATATAAATCTTAAATGTTCCTTAATATCTTTAGTAAAATGACTTATAGCTTCAATAACTTTTTCATAAACACCTAATGTAATCATAAGAGTACCCCCACTTACACCAGGTATTATATTTGCAATTCCAATAAAAAAGCCCTTAATCATTAATTTAATATTATTCATAATCCACCTCTATAGTAGTATATCATATTTTTAAATAAGAAAAAAGAAAACCATATAAATATATGGCTTTTTAATATCAACTTTACATTAAATATTTATAAATTCTATTTCGTCTAACATTAATTTTTTTATTGAATCAATATCAGTAAAAAATAAATTTAAACCTTTTTCTTTTAAAGAAAGCATATATTTAAAATTATCAATTATTTCTCGTTGAACAGCTGATGATATTTTGACAAATTTTCCATCTACTATATGTTGATTCTTAATATATTTTGGTAAAATTGGAAAGGCATTTTGAATTAAAATCACTTGATTACGTCCTAATATTTTTCTTATCATAATCCCTTTGCAAGAACCATATTTTTTCATTTTTTTATTTATAATTGGTTCATACTTTTCTATTTTACTACTTAAAGGAATAAACCATAATATTTTTTTATCCTTTACTGCTAAATATGATGGCCTAGAATGACCATTCTCATGATTAATCATTATTCCCATATCCTTTATCTTATCAAAAAAACTATCTTTAATATGATACAAATAACCTGTTTGTAATTTCATATAACCGCCACCAATCATAAACAAATTTTGACACGCGTACATTTGTATGTCAACAAGAAATTTACAAAAAAATAAAAACTCTATTTAAAATAGAGTTTTAATACATTTACAACCAGGATCATTTATAGCTCGCACCACCTGGAAGCGATTAACATTTCACAACCAGGATCATTTATAACTCGCACCACCTGGAAGCGATTGACATTTATGTAAATGCATAAATAATATACTATAACATCCTTAAAATGTCATTTATATTAATTACAAGTTAATTATAAAATTATTTTTCATATATGTCAAGATATTAATCATATTTTTTTATTAAACTAATAATATTTATTAGGTGATAATATGCTTAAAAAAAATAAAATACTTTCAATATTTTTACCATTAATACTAGGTACTTTAATAGCTTTTTTAACAACTGAATCAACATCAGTTTATAATTCATTTAATAAACCACCATTTTCACCACCTGCTATTGTATTTCCTATCGTATGGTCTATACTATATTTACTGATTGGTATTTCTTATACAATATTACCCTATACTAATGAAAAAGTTGATAAATTATATTATATAAGTTTACTTGTTAATTTAATATGGCCATTATTTTTCTTTAGACTATCCCTATATTGTATAGCTGTTATAATACTTATTATACTAATATACTTAGTAATAAAACTAATGTTAGAATATAAAAAAATATATAATTTATCATTTTATTTAATGATACCTTATATACTTTGGTTGTTACTAGCACTCTACCTTAATATTGGTGTTTGTATTTTAAACTAACTCTTTATAAGAGTTTTTATTTTATCTATCGAATCTTCCTTACTAAATTTATTAATATATTTAGTATAAGTTCTTAAATTAATATTATCAACAAATAAAGTATAACAATCACTTTTCTTCCAATTTGGATATTTATAATTCATATATTTAAAAATATTATCAAATATTTGAAATTTAAAATCATCACTAACTTCCCAATTAGTAATACAAACCATTTTTGAAAATAATGAAATTAATAATCTATCAAGTAAAATATCATAATATTTACTATCCAATTCAAATAAATGATCATAAATTTTAAATAAACTTAAAAAATTAAGACTTTTATTATTATTATTTTTATAATGCATACCTATATCCATATTGTAGCAATATGATAGTTCATCTAAATATAAAATGCTTTTAGATTTAATTATATTTCTAAGTGTAAATTCTTCATCTTCATAACTAAGATTTAAAAATCCTTTATCTAAAAAACTTTTTTTAAATATTTTATTACAACACGAAATTGTTTCATAAGCTAGAAAATCATCTTTATTTTTAACAAGATTTTTATTCTTAAAATAAGGCATTGACCCTTGTTTTTGTAACACCTTTTTATTAGTAAAAATATCATATTCATATAATTTAAAATTACCTCTTACAATATCTGGATAATCGCATTTTTTAGCATTTTCATTTAAATAATTAAAAAATCCATCTTCTACTGTATCATCAGCATCAACAAATCCAACATATTTTGTTTTACAACAATCTATACCTATGTTTCTAGATTCGGAAACCCCTAAATTTTTATTATTCTTTATTAACTTTATATTCTCATACTTATTTTTATAATGCCTTAATATATCTAAACTACGATCTGTTGATTTATCATCAACTAAAATCAAATTTATATTTTGATTTACTAAGCTATTTAGACAATCCTCTAAATATAACTCTTTATTATAAACAGGTACTATCACACTAATATCCATCATATCACACCTTTAAGCACATATTTTAACACATATTAAATAATTGTCAAATCTTTAAATTTACTATATAATATAAGTAGTTAGATGATAGAAAGGAGTAAATCTAATAAGCGCCAGAACCTTTCAGGTTGACGAGGATAGTAGTTATCGAATATTCGGCGGGTACTACTACGGGAAATCGTTAGATATATTTTTAAAAAATAAAATCAACATTATAACAAAGAAATATATCATACAGAAGGAGTTTTTTATGTGTGGAATTGTTGGCTATATCGGAAAAAAAGATAATGCCATAAAAAATATAATAGATGGACTAATAAGGCTTGAATATAGAGGATATGATTCAGCTGGAATTAGTTATATAAAAGATAATAAAATAATTATTAAAAAAAATACAGGAAGAGTTAGTAATTTAAAAAATAGTTTAGATTTTAATACAAAATCAAATATTGCTATAGGTCATACTAGATGGGCTACTCATGGGATTGCTAATGAAATTAATAGTCACCCCCATAAAAGTGGCAAAATAACTATTGTTCATAATGGTATAATTGAAAATTATGATGAAATTAAAAAAGAATTTAAAAATGTAGATTTTAAATCTACAACTGATACAGAAGTAGCAGCTGCTCTACTTGATAATTTATATAGTAAATATAATGATATGAATAAAACTATCATTGAATTTCAAAAAAAAGTAAAAGGAAGCTATGCTATCGCATTAATAAACGAAGATTACAAAGATAAATTATATGTTATTAAAAATGCTAGTCCTTTAGTACTTGGTATTACAGACTATGGAAACTTTATAGGATCAGACATGCCATCAATATTAGATAAAGCAAAAGAATTCATAATACTAGATGATGGTGAATTTGGAGAATTATCAAATTCTACTATTAAAGTATTTGATAAAACAGGTAAAGAAATAAAGAAAAATATTAAAAAATTTAGTGGTAATGAAGAAGCCATGGAAAAACATGGATATAAACATTTCATGTTAAAAGAAATACACGAACAACCAGATGTTATTAAAAAAACTATGGATGAATATGTAGATGATGATTTAAATAATTTTATAAAAAATATGCCTGATTTTAATAAATACAAAAAAATTCATATAGTTGCATGTGGAAGTGCTATGCATGCAGGACTTATTGGTAAAAATTTAATTGAAGAATACGCTAACACTGAAGTAAGTGTTGAAATAGCAAGTGAATATAGATACAAAAAAAACTTTATAAATAAAGATGACTTAGTAATTGTAATATCACAATCTGGAGAAACCGCTGATACTCTAGCAGCTGTTGATATAACAAATAAACTTGGTGTAGATACACTTGGTATTATAAATGTAGTTGATTCATCCATTGCTAGAAATTCTAAATATGTACTTTATACTAAAGCAGGAATAGAAGTTGCAGTTGCAACAACTAAAGCATACTCTTCACAAGTAGCATTATTATCTTTAATAGCACTTAAACTATCAAATTCAAATTTAAACAATAAAGAAAAAATTAAATTATTAAATCATATTAAAGAATTACCAATTAAAATGGAAAAAATACTAAATGATGATTATAAAGATATTGCTAGTAAAATATATAATCACAATGATATATTCTTTATAGGAAGAGATATAGATTATTCACTTTCAATGGAAGGTTCATTAAAATTAAAAGAAATATCATACTTACATAGTGAAGCATATGCTGCTGGAGAATTAAAACATGGTACCATTTCATTAATAGATGAAGGTACACCAGTAATTGGAATTGTAACAAAAAAAGATATTGCATCTAAAACACTAAGCAATATTAAAGAAGTAAAATCAAGAGGTGCATATGTAATAATACTTACAACAGACGATATGGAAATAGAAAAAAGCTATTATGATGAAATAATAAAAGTACCTACTACTCACCCATTATTTCAATCATTACTATCAGTAATACCTCTTCAATTAATAGCATATAATGTAGCACTTTTAAATAATTGTGATATAGATAAACCTAAGAACTTAGCAAAATCAGTAACTGTAGAATAGAAAAAAACGCTTAATTTTAAGCGTTTTTATTCATCCTTTTTATCAAGTTTAACAAGTACTTCTCGTGGCTTAGATCCATTATTAGGACCTATAATACCACGTTCCTCTAGTAAATCAATACAACGAGCTGCTCTATTATATCCAAGTCTAAATCTTCTTTGTAAAAGTGAGGCACTTGCCTTACCTTGAGTAACAACAAATTCAACAATTTCATTATAAAGAGGTTCTTCATAATCATCATTAGAATCAACCATAGAAGTTGCTTTTTCTTCTTCAGCATCCATAAGAAGTGTATTATCATAATGAGCTTTTTGCTGTGAAATAGTATGATCTACTACTTGTTTAATTTCTTCTTCATCAATATATGTACCTTGTACCCTAACAGGAATGCTTTCTCCTTGTGGTAAGAATAACATATCACCTTTACCAAGTAGTTTTTCAGCACCAGTCATATCAAGTATAGTACGTGAATCAATACCTGAAGATACAGCAAATGATATACGAGATGGAATATTTGATTTAACTACACCAGTAATAACATCAGTAGATGGTCTTTGCGTTGCAACAATCAAATGAATACCTGCAGCACGAGCCATTTGAGTAATACGCATAATAGAATCTTCTACCTCTTTTGCAGCAACTAACATTAAATCTGCAAGTTCATCAATAATAACTACTATATAAGGCAAATGTTTTATTTTATCATTATCAGATAAAGTTTCATTCTTCTTATCAATTAATAAATTATATCCAGCAATATTTTTAGTACCACTTTCACTAAATAAATCATAACGGCGTTCCATTTCAACAACAATTTTTTTAAGAGCAATATTTGCTTTTCTAGCGTCCGTTACAACTGGAGCAAGTAAATGTGGAACACCATTATACATAGAAAGTTCAACCTTTTTAGGATCAACAAGTACTAATTTTACTTCATCTGGACGAGTACGCATTAAAATTGAAGTAATAATACTATTAATACATACAGACTTACCACTACCAGTAGAACCTGCTACAAGTAAATGTGGTGTTTTATTTATTTCCATAAAAGTTGGTTTACCCATTATATCTCTTCCAAGTACAACAAGTAATTTACTATCTTCCAACTTTTTAGGGACATTTTCTAAAATCTCTCTTACTGTAACCATAGATGTAGTTTGATTTGGTATTTCAATTCCAATAGTAGACTTACCAGGAATTGGAGCTTGTATACGAACATCTCTAGCCGCTAAAGCAAGAGCAATTTCTCTATTTATACTAAGTATCTTATTAACTTTAGTTCCATGTTTAATCTCAAGTTCATATTGAGTAACACTAGGTCCGATATTTGCAGCAACAACTTTACCTTCAATTTGAAAATCTTTAAGTACTCCCTCAATAATAGGAACATTTTTCTTAATAGCTTCTTGATTAGCTTTACTACTATTTTTAGAAGGTTTTCTAAGTAGATTAATAGAAGGTAATGTATAATTAGCTGAATCGACTATCTCAACCTCATTAACACTTTCATGCTCAACTGGAACATTAACTTGAACAGGTGCTTCCTTTATTTCTTCTTTTTCTTCAGCAACATGAATTAATTCATCAACTGAAGAAACAACAATCTTTTGATCATTCTCATATTCATCTTCTTTTTTACTTATTTCATTTCTTTCTTTTCTAATCTTTTCCTTATCAACAGAATCTTTAATTTTACCTAATCCACCTTTAACTACATCATAAATAGATATACCAGTAAACATTACAATACCTGCAATAATTAAAGTCCACGTAACAATTTCAGTACCTTTAAAATCAAATAACTTTACAAAAGCAAAAGAAAAAATTGCTCCAATCATTCCTCCACCCTGTGCATTATCAATACTTGCATTACTTGCCATAAAGTTATCAAGTGTTTCTTTAATTATTTTAGACCCCTCTAAATTATTTTCATGAACATAACTTAAATGAGAAAAAATAAGTATTCCTATTAAAACAATATATAAACCAAGTAATTTAGAATCAAAAAAATAAGGTTTATCTCTTTTTATAATCATATATACTGAAACAATTAATAAAAGAACAAGTAAGACATTATACCATGTTCCCATTAAAAACAAAGCAAATCCACTAATTAATTTACCAACAATTCCAAATCTACCAAATCCGATGATAGAAACTAGTAAAAAAAATATTCCAATCAATTCTATTTTATAATTAGAACTTTTAGCTTTTTCATTTTTTCTTCTTTTTTTCTTAGCCATAAATACCTCCTAATTATGCATAATAAGTATACCACAACTAAATTTTTAAAGCAATTTAACTTTATATTTTTTCTGATTCTTTACATAATAAAATTAGATTGGGGGTAAAAATATTCTATACATATTTATATTTTTTTCAAAAGTAATAGAAAACACCTTATCAACACTTAGAATAATTGTAATATCAAATGGAAGAAAAGTCTTTGGTGCTTTATTACAATTTTTAGTTGCAATAACATGGATACTAGTAACCGGAATGGTTGTTGTAGATAAAGATCCTTTAAAAATTATTTTATTCTCACTAGGTACACTCGTTGGATCGTACTCTGGAAGTGTAATTGAAGAAAAATTATCATTAGGTAAAATTATTATAATTACAATTATAAATAATAGTAAATATAATTTAATAAAAAATGAATTAAAAAAATATGAAATTACTTGTATAAATTCAGATGATAAAAAAATAATGTTTATAGAATTACCTAAAAAGCAGCGATTAAATACTATAAATATTATAAAAGAATATGACAATAATTCAAAAATAATTGAAATAAAAGAAAAATCGTAAATTATTTACGATTTTGTTTTATCTGTTTATAAGTAACAAATATAATAATTGTTAAACCAGCAAGTAATAAATATGCCCAAAATGGAACTTCACTCCATAAATCTTTTAATTTATATATAATATTAATAATTCCAAAAATCATGCCTGCTTTATATAATAAATCATAATCTTTCTTGAAGAATCCAATATATATACAAATAAGTGATAATATTCCAGCAAGTACACCTGAAGTAATATTTTCTGAGAATACTAAACTCAATGTTATTAAACAGAATGAAATGAAAATAAAATTTCTTTTCGCAATATTATTTTTAATTAAACTTGCAATTACTAATACATAATAAATTATAAATGAATAATCTAAAACAAATACAATATTTTCATCAAAAGATAAACCATCTCTTAAATCAACATATGGTATACACATTGAAAATAATGTTATATTTTTTAATACCTTATTATCAGTAAATATAGAATATAGTATAAATAATCCCATTTCAATTAATGATGTAGCAACTAATATATTATAACTTGTTCCTATATAATTTAAACCAATAAATGTAATTAAAAGCATAAATATATAAGATATAATATTTGTATCATTTTTATTAATATAATCCCTAATATATAATACTATACTAATTAAAATATAAATTAAAACAGGAAGAATTGTAACATCAGTTACTTCAAATAATAATATTAAATATATAATCGCATAATATAATTTTTTTCCAGTATCAGTTTTAAATAAACTTATAAGCGCTAATACTAATGGTGCAATAAATGCAAAATCACTAGTATAGATATTAATATAAGAAGATAAACAATATCTTATTCCTTCTACAAGTAAAGCAATTAAAACAGGTTCTAAAAAAGAATTTAATTCTTTATTTTTATTTAATAATCTACTCATTAAACTTGGAATAAACATAAAAATTGAAATAAGTAAATTCAAAAATAAGCAACTAGTAGATCCAATTTGAGTAAAATAAATCATTAATAATATAAAATCAGATATAATCATACTTGTAGCGCTTGCACCATCATTTAAATCAAGTGATAATTCTAAAAGATTTATAGACATAAGTGCACCTGATAATGAAATAATAGATACAGGATTATCAGCAATAACTCCTAAATTAGATATTACAAGTAAATATGATAGTATTAAGAAAAACACATTACATATAGTTTTACGAGTAATATATGTTTTTAAAAATAATCCCATAATTATAATAACAGTAAGTAAAACAATTTCTATATGTTGAATTTTTTCAAATATTATCATAAAAAATGAATAAAATGATAACCCATATAATACAATATCAAAATCAATTCTTAAATCATTTTTTATAAATAATCCACACATTAAACTAATTAATAACAATATACATATAACAAATCCTATACTTAAATAATTTGAAAGAAATAAGAATAAACTGACAACAAAACTAATAAATCCAATATGTAAAAACCCACTTAAATCAAATTTCTTAGATACTAAAATTGAAAAAGCACTTGTAATAAGGAATAAACCAGATACTGTTATTTTATTAAAAGCTAAATTTCCTATTCCAAAAAACAATAATGAAAAATAACTAAATATAACAAATACACAGCCTAAAACATAATAACTTACCATAGTAGATTTAATCTTAATATTCTTCGCACTAATTATATAAAGAACAAAAAATAATATACTAAATACTAATAAACTAATTGTTTTTACTACATTTGGAATCACATTCCAAGAAGTAGTAGCAAATATAATACCAGATATCACTACAAGAAGTACTCCAAATTTTAAAAGTAAATCTAGTTTTTTTGTTTCTGGATCAATTTTTTTAGGTTCTTTTTCAATATTATCATATGCAACAAATGATAATATTGCTGTGATAAGATTCAAAAACAATAAAACAATACTCCAGGCTAAAATACTTCCCTTTTTAGTTTTTAGTTTTTCATCATCTAATTTTGAATACTCTAAAAACATTACACCATTAACTAAAAGAGGTACTCCAATAATAATTCCAATAAATGATAATATAAAAATACTACCCAACACTATATTAACAATACCTGCACCTTTTAAATAATTCTTTGCCATAAAACTCCTCCTAAAAAAGTATCTAGATAGATACTATTTTCCTAAATAAACTTTATCAAGTACACTTAGTATTTCTTGCCAAGCAGCAGTTGAACTTGGTTCACCTAAATATTTACCAGAAACATTAGGGTCATATATACCTGCATATAATCTTAATTTATTTCCATTATCAACTACACCATCAGTATAAACAAAATAATTATTACCATCTATATCACTTGTAAATGTAAGTAATAAATCATAACTAACAAGTGATCCATCGTCTTTAATTGCAAATATCTTATTGTTCATTTTTTTTACTCTCTATTTCCTTGATATTTTCTTTGATAATATTCCAAAGATTATTTTTAACTTGTTGCATTCCTATTAATTTTTTGTCTATACTTACTTGATAATCGATAAATTTTTGTAATTCATTATGTCTTTCAATATATAATGAATTCATTTCATTTTCTGTTTCTCTTAATTTTTTATAAGTTGACTCTAATGTTTCAATTCTTTCAACATTTCTAACTCTTGTGTCAACTTGATATAAGGCACTTAAATCTAAATTGTTATAACAATTCAAATATAGATTATAAAATCTTTCGCCTGGTGCTAAATGAAGTGAAGAACCAGTTATATTGTTATATACATGTATATTGCTCATGCATCTAGCCCCTTTCCTATTCTTTTTATTCCAAGAATATTATAACACATTACAAGTGTAAATACAATGTAAAAAAACTATTTTTTTAAACAAAGAAGAAGAGATTATAAATTATTAATCTCTTCAATTGTTAAACCCGTTATTTCTTTTATAATACTAGTATCAATGTTGTTTTTTATTAAAGTTCGAGCAGTTTTAATTTGTTGCATTTTTATATTATTGTTAAAATCTTCTTTTTCTTTGTTAAGTTTTTCTTTTTCTTTTTCTAATTCTTTATATTCTTGTTGCTTCTTCTCATCTAGTTCTTTATATTCTTGTTGTTTCTTCTCATCTTGTTTTCTATAATATTCCTCTTTTTCTTCATCTAGTTTCTTGTAGTTGTTTTCTCTTTCT
>Ga0247608_10002446_pt1 | contig 23264 bp, 36 predicted proteins | sample 176DNAGHGlowgp2_FD_193490 | JGI IMG/M metagenome (GOLD analysis project Ga0247608, IMG submission 193490) | Sheep rumen microbial communities from Palmerston North, Manawatu-Wanganui, New Zealand - 1766 DNA GHGlow gp2 | ecosystem: Host-associated > Mammals > Digestive system > Stomach > Rumen ...
TGTTTTTTGTCCTTTCGTTAGTCGAATTGGATTGTCGTCGAAAATTTCGCCGTAGCCTCCAGCACGCCGTCGCCCGGCGTGGAGTGCGAGACGTCCACCGCGTGCGCCCAGTCGCCGTCCAGCGCGTCCACCGCCAGGAACGCGACGTCCAAGGCGGTGAGGAAGTCCGCCTTCTCGCGGTTCACGGGGACGTTCTCGGTGCAAACGACCGAGAACTCCACGTCGGCGGTCTTGGGCTGCGTGCGTCGGAACGCCACGCGGTCCACGCACACTACCGCAGCCACGTTGTCGATCGCGTCAAGGCTCTTTTCTATCGCCTCCGCGAGCGAAGCGGAGTTTTGGCCGATTAGCGTGCAGCGCGAAGAATCGGCCAGTTCAGGGCTTTTGGAAAGCCTCTGCAAGGATTCTGAAATGATGTATTCGTGGGGTTGCAAGGGAATAATGCTCCTGTGGGTTAGTTGCCGTTAAGTGAATTGATGTAGCTCTGCGCGCCGCGCTGGACAGCCGCGCCGATCTGCGCGTCCGACGGCAGCAGCGTCCTGTCCTGGGGAACGCGCACGTGTTTCAGGAGCGCATACAGCCCGCGCACTTCGCCGTTGTATGAGCCGAAAAGTACGCGCCTCGCTCGCCCCTTGCCTCGGAAGATGCGCCAGCCCTCTGCGCGAAGCTCGCCCACGCGCTTGCCGTACGCGATGGAATTGACCGGCACCGTCAGCGCGCCCGCCGCGCGCGGCGCGATCTCCAGTGTCTTGAACGCGCGGGTTATGCCGGGTATCGGAACGACCACCGTGGCCTCGCCGGCGCCGGTCTGGATGTAGACGGCCGCCGCGCCCTTGCGGAAGTGCTGAGTGGCCTGCGCGGCGGTCTGCGAGCGCGCGTCCAGCCAGTCCCTTGTCTTGTGGCGGCGCAACGCCAGCAGGTGACGGCGCACGACCGGCGCGAGCGCGGACGCGCCGGCCTCGGCGAACTTCGTGGGGTCGATCTTCTCGCGCAGCCTGTCAAGGCCGTGCGTGTCGACGCGCCCTATGCGGATCTTGACGTTCACGGCACGTCCACCCCCACGGCGATCTTGAAGCCGTAGCGATGCTCGGCGTCGTCAACCTCCTCGCGCGTGGGCGAAAGGTCCGGGCGCTGCGGCACGGCCACCTTTTCGCCGGGCGAGACAAGGCCGAGTTCGATGCACTCGTCGCGGTCCACCTCCATCCACGCAAGGCCGCTGCCGAAGGCGAACGGCGGGAAGGGGTTGCCCAACGTGTCGCGGAAGCCGCCCGCGCCGTTGCCGAGCGCCTGCCAGATGGGAGACGCCTTGAGCGCGATCATCCGCTCGCCGCGCAGCGCGCCCTGCCAGCCGACGGAATTGCCGGCGGCGGCCCACCGGCGCGGCCAGTCCTGGCGCGGGATCGCCTTGCCCACAAAACGCATCAGCTCCCATGCCGGCGTCGCCGCAACGGTGGCGTCCGTCTGCGCGGCGACGTTCGCGGCGCTCGTCGCCATCTGCCGCTGCGTGTCCACTATGAGGTCCAGCCGCCTGCGGCTTGCGGGGTTGGCGAGCCCGCCGTCGTCCCTCGGGCTGTGGCCCAGCTGCCCAAGCATGTCCAGGAGACGCGCGCGGGCGGTCGCCTGGTCCATGCGGCCAGCGGCCACCTCCGCGCACACGTCGCGGAGCCGGGCGAGGTACGGGACGTATGCCATCTTAGCCGAAACCATGCTGCGCCGCAGAATCTCTGCGGGGAACGCCTCGCGCAGCTCCGCCGAGCCGAGGTCGGTGGGCAGCAGCTCCTTCAGGCGCACAATCTGTTCGGCGAGGGTCATGGTGGTAGTTGGTAGGTTTTTCAACGCAGAGGCGCAAAGATCGCAAAGGCGCGGAGTTTTTTTTGGGGTCTGGGGCAAAGCCCCAGATTCAGACACTCTCTGCTTCTCTGCGCCTCTGCGTTAAAAACTGCCCTAAAGCTCCTTCAGGATGTCCGGTGCGTTCGTCGTGCAGTCAACCGTCACTTCGTGCGTGGGCGTCTCGCCTTCGCCGGGAAGGTAGCAGTAGCCTTCGCGGATCACGACCTTGTCGCCCTTGTGGAGCGGCTGGCCGGATTTGATTTCTTTCAGTTCGATGTCCATTCTCTAATGCCTTTCGATAAAGCGGTCAATAACCCGCGAGGCCGTGGGCCGTTACGCGGTTCGGGGCCACGCCAACCAGCTGCGCCGCAGGGCCGCCCGTCACCTCCGTGTCCTCCTCGCCGTACGATTCCGGGGTAAGCTCGCCTTTGGCAACCTTCTCCAGGTACCGCTCGGCGGCTTCGCGCTTCTTGCGCCGGTCCTCGTTGACCGTCTTGTCGAGGCGCGTCAGGACATCATACAGCGCGTGGTCCATCGCGTAGGACAGGCACCCGCCGGGGATCGAATGAGCCTCGGGCGAAAGCCGCACGCGCCCGTTCGTGCGCAGCGCGTCGCGGAAGACGTCCGCAGTCATCTGGAGGATGCGCAGCACGGGTTCTCCCTGGAAGTCGGCGGAGGCGCGGAACGCCTCCGCCTCCTTCCGGGAGAGCTTCGCGATCAGGTCGTCGGTTGTGGGTGCCGCCCATGCCATGGCTGAGGTCCCTTAGGCCAGCCCGTTCGTCACTGTGAGCTTCTGGACGCCCAGCGAGCTCGTGAGGATGATGTTGGACTTGTGCGAGACGGTGATCCACTTGAGGTGGCTGGACTTGTCCTGCACCCACACGGCCCACTCGTCGCCGCCGAACTCGGGCGACCAGAACCGCTTGATGTTGGACGGATCCTCTGGCGTCGCACCCTGGGAGGCGTTGAACGCCAGCACCGTGTTCGCCGGGACGAGCGGCGACTTGCCGCTCGCGCCCTGGTAGCGCAGGCGCGAGACCTCCACGCGGTCGATGCCCAGCCAGTCCGCCAGCTGCTCCGGGGTCATGCCGTAGCCCTGGAACCCGCCGGCCGTGTTGACGGACGCGAGCGCGTTGAGGCGAATCTGCCACGCCTGGCCGCCGATGAGCACGCGGTTGGGGTCCATGCCGGAGGCGTTGCCGCCTGCGAGGACCATGCCGTTGAGGTCCATGTCCGGATTGGTGCCGTTCTGGCCGCCCCACGTCACCGCCGTGTTGGTGGCGGACGCGTTGAGGAGCGCGGCCGCGCGGATGACCTCGGCGCGCAGGAGCATCTCCATCAGCCACGCCACCTTCTGGTTGACGAGCTGCGGGTTCTCCTGCTCGTCGTCCTTGTCGATGATCGTTGTAAGGCCCTTGGAAAGCGTGCGTCCGTTCTGGATGGTGCCGATGGCCTCCACCAGGGCAAACTCGCCATAGAGGGCGCGGATGTCCTTGTCGTTCTCGGCGGCGGCGAACGCCTTGGCGTTGTTCGCCACGCGGTACTCGAACCGGCGGGTCGTCCTCACCGGCGGCGCGATGAAGTCCAGGAGATCCCGGATCCACCGCTGCTGGTCGCCCCAGCCCACGGCGTAGTCCGTGAGGGGCTGGCTGAAGAACGTGTCCGCGAACACGTCCTCGTTGGCCAGGGCCACCTGCCCCGGCTGGATGGCCGCGCCGGCGGGCATGATGCCCATCGGGCGCAGGTCGTATGCTGCTGTCTTGCTCATTTTCGTTTTGCTCCTTTTTTAGTCGTTAGTTGGATGCCGCCACAGCGACTGGCAGGCAGTGGGCCACCTCGATGAGCTGGCCGGAGGCCGTGGCCGCGTCGAGCGCGACGCCGATCACGTTGCCGCCCGAGGCGGCGACGATCGCCACGCCTGCGGGCGTGATGGATGCGCCCCGCGCCACGGCGCCCGTGGCGAGCACCTCCACCGTGCCGGTGTAGCTGCCCAGGATCGCGACTGGCACGAGGCCGCCGGACTCGGCAGGTTCGATGGCTACGCCGATCGCGGCGTCCGTCGCCGCCGTGCAGGGCGTCACCGTGGGCATTCCGGACGTTGTCGCGGAGCCCGTGAATTTCACCGGCTGGCCCTTGGCGATCGCCGCCGCGGCCGTGTAGGTGATGTTTCCGTTTGGATGTATTCCGTTCATTTTCTTGCCTTTCCTTTTTGGCTTACTTGAAAAGCTCCGGGCTGCGGCGCACGGCGCGCTGCCACGCGGTGTCGTAGTCCACCTTCTCGCTGGACATGATCTCGTTGACGAGAGCCTTGCGCTTCTCGCTGTCGGTCTTCTCACCACACTCGTTGACGAGGCCCTTGGCCTTGTCGGTCGTGCTGGGCGCCTTCTCGTTGGCGAGGGCCGTGTAGGCGGCGTCGCCTTCGTTGACAAGGCGCGTCTTCCACGTCTCGCGCGCGGTCTCGCCGATGCGATGCTCGCGCACGGCGCAGTCCAGCGCCATGTCCGCGCGGGCGGCCTTCTCGTTGGCGAGCGCCGTCTTCGTGGCGTCGTGCGCCTTCTTTTCGTTGTCGAGCTCGACTTCGAGCTTCTCCTTGTCGCCCTTGGCCGCCTTGGCGTCGTCTTCCGACGCTTCAGCGCGGGCGCGTTCTGCGGCCAGGTCGTCGATGGCCTGGGCGCCGGCCTTCAGCGCGGTGCGCACGTCGTCCTCCGACGCGTCCTCCGGCAGGCCATAGATCTGTATGATCTCTTTGATGTCCATTTGTTTTTCCTTTTTTTTAGTCGCCCACGCGGGCGGTTGTGAAATCACTCGTACTGGTGCGTCTTGGGGTTGTACTTGAAGCCAAGTGTGATCGCTGCAATGTGGGCTCCTCGGCGCGCGTTGTACTTTTCTTGCGCCGCTTTTCTGTTTGTACGATAGTTCTCCCAGCCCATCTTCCGTATGTTTCTGCCGTACGAAAGTTGGTCGTTGACATAGCGCAGCGCGTCAGACCTGCCGCCCAGCTCTAGATGAGCCTGCGCGACGCTTACAGAGTGGGAGACACGCCTCTGCATGTCGGGATTGTCAATGAAACCTTTTTTCCTGGAAAACATGCCGTCTGGGTCTCTCAGTATTTTCCTCTTGGCGCTTCCGGAATCCGATCCCCCCCCGCCGCCGACGGACGTAAACTTCCCGTCGTCGGCGCGCGGGTGCTTGGATTCGTCGAAGTTCGCCTCGTTCGCGAGGCGGTCGCGCTTCGCCGCCAGTTCGACGATCCGAGGCGGGAGCGAGTAGCGTGTTTTCATGGTCGTGTCCCTTTCGTTCGCAAGGCGAAATTCTGGAATGTTCGGGTTGTTTACGAGGCCGATCGAGGCGATCTTCCCCACGATGTACGTGCTGCCGTCGCGCTCGTTGGCGAGCCAGTACGGTGAAAACCAGCGGAAGCCCTTGCCCGGGTCTCGGTCCCATTCGACCGTGAGGGCCAGGCCGGACACAGCCCGGCCATCAGGACTCTCGTTGGCGAGTTCGATCTTCGTAACCCAGCCGAGGGCGCCCTTGTCGGGGTACTTGGCGGCAAGCTCCGGAACATCGGGGTGCCCCTGGTAAACGGGGATGCCCGGCTCGCCCTTGGCGACGCGGGCATTAAGCTCGTTCGCTATCGCCTCGCCGTGCGCGCGGTCGAGCCGCTGGCGCGTCCGGCCGTCGTAGTCCCATTCGCCGAACGGAATGAAAATCGGCTTGCCGCTTTCCGCCAACGGGTGCGCCGTGTTGTAGAGCATCAGGTTTTTCATGTCTGGGGTTCCTTTGCAAGTCGCTTCGCTGCCATTTCGCAGTATTTCTCCTCAAGTTCGATGAGTACGGCCTTTCGGCCTGTGCGCATTGCCGCAACTCCAGCCGTTCCGGCACCGGCAAACGGGTCAAGGATTGTCGATCCTTCAGGAGTATGAAGGCGGATGAAATGCGCAAACAGTTCAACGGGTTTGGGCGTTGGATGGTCGTCTTTCTGCGGGATGATTTTTCTGATGCCGTAGTCGCCAGGACGGATGATGTTTTCGATGGTGTGGCTGGTAGAATACCACGGAGCTTTCTTCAGCCCCTTCCGATAGCCTACGAGGATGCACTCGGTCGAGCGGCGATAGTGCCACCCCATTCCCATCTTGCCTTTGTCCCAAATTACCTGCTGGGCAAAATCGAAGTAGCGGTCAAGAATGAGCGACCAACGCGCAAACTGCGGATCGGGGCCGCCGCCGCCGCCGCAGCAGCAGCAGCAGCAGAGCCTCGCCGCCTCTTGGCAGAACCGCTCGAAATTGTCAGTCGCTTCAGGTCCGTCTGACGGAATCGGACGAGGCTTTGATTCTTTCGCTTTGTCTTTTAGGCCCAAAGCGGCCTCCCATCGCGCAATGAGATCGTTGTTGTTATTGTTGTGCCCATACGGCGGATCCGTAATGGCGGCGGAAAAAATCCCTGCTTCGAGCGTTGGCATGACCTCGAAGCAGTCGCCGTGGTAGAGCGCCACGGAATCATTCTGGTAGTACGGCTTTTTCACGCTTGCGCCCCCTCCTCGCCTCCGCCTCTCCGCGCCTCCGCGTGAGACTTCTCCCACGCCTCGGCGAAGGCCCTGGCCATCTCGTCTGCGATGACCGCGCCCATGGCCGGATCCTCCGGCATGAGCGACTGTATGTTTGCCGCCAGGGTCGCCGCGAAGCTGGCCGCCTCCTGCGTCTTCCCGGCGTCCACCAGGGCCAGCAGCTTCCGCACCTCGGCGGCGGCCTTGGAGGTGTCGCGCGAGAAGGCCCTTAGAACGCCCTCAGACGCGTCCGAGCTGGACCCCTCTCCTTGTGCGTCCAAATCTATCCGCGCGTTTTGCAACGCGTTTTTAGGCGGTTTGCAAGAGGGTAGGGGGCGCCGTTCGTTCGGAAGGCGGCCAAAGGGGGTGTCAAACCCCGTTCCAACCCCGTTTTGGGGGGTCTGAAGCACCGCTGCGTCCTCCGGATCGTCGGGGTCGGCCTCGGTGCGCCCGTAACGCTGGAGCATGTCGCGCTTTGAGAGCTTGACGCCGCAGCTCATGAGGTGCGTGTCTTTCTTGATCTCGCCGTCGATGTTCGGCTTGCTGACCGGCTCAATCCAGATGTAGGCCAGCGGCGTGTCGTCGCCGGTCATGTAGCGGATGACGTAGCGGTCCACCTGCTCGTGGAGCGATTCGGAGAGCGCCGCGCAGTCGTCGATCTCCAGCATGTCGGATTCCTCGCCCTGCAGCGACGCGCCCAGGCCTTCGCCCTTGGAAATTGTGGAGAGGTCGGCTCCGCGATAGAGCGCCGCGATGGCGCGGTCCATGCGCTCGACGAGGCGCGGCATGGGCGGCTCGCCGCTGCCGTTGAGCGAAACGGTTGTTATCTCGGTATTGCGATCGGTGATGCCGAGCCACTCGCGGCCCCAGGCGCGCAGCATCTCCACGAGCCGTACCCAGGCGTCCGTACCGTACGCAGCGTCGGTCTTGGCGAGCAGTCCGGGGATCGCCGCGCGCTCGCTGAAGAGCATCCAGTCCTGGAGCGAGAGACGCTTCGCGCAGCAGGCGAGCGCCACGGCCGGGCCGATCGCGTCGCCGGTGTGCACCAGCCACTCGCCGTCCGCCATCGGCACTCCGTAGTAGTCCGTCGAAAGCTGCTTGAAGCGCAGCTCGCCGGTCAGGTTCTCGAAGTGCCACATGGGGATGTGGATGAATTTCGCCGTGATCGCGCGCGGGTTGGAGGTGTCCCATACGATGTTGTGACAGCTCCATCCGATGGACTGAGCGGACATCATCTGCTTCTTGAGGAGCCGGATGCCGCCTTTCTGGGCGCGGTTGAACGCGCTGGTGCAGCGGATGCCGCTCCAGAACTTCGTCAGGATGTCGCGGTGCAGCTGAGCGCGCGGATCCTTCTCGCTGCCTTCTTCGACGAGGATGGTGTGTTCGCAGCGGGCGACGGAGGCGTCGCGCTTCTTTACGCCGATCTTGGCGGTGTCGTCGTGCATCTCGTAGGCATCGACGAGCCTGGCGAGCTCGGCGATGTTGCCGGCGTCCCATCCGGCCACGGCGGCGACAAGCCGGTCGGGGTTCGCGCCCCAGAGCGGGTTGCCCTTCATCAGCTGCTCCATCGCGACCGTCGCGCGCGGAAGCGCGGCGGAGCGCCGGAACCATGGAATGTGCCTGAAGATGCCTAACATCAGTGCCTCCCTCTGTAGTAGTGTCCGCGCTCGGAGATGCCGTCCATCCCCGGCGCCCACGCGGCGGGGGTTGAATTGTTTCCAAACGCAGCGCGCCAGCCGAGGGCGAGGCCCCAGAAGTGGTCGGCGTGGCCGGTCTCCGTTGACTCCGCAGCGATGGACACGCGCCCGCGCCCGTCCGTGATCTTGTGCGGCTTGCGCAGGTCGTCCTCCATGATCGCGTCGCAGTAGTACGTGATGCGGTGGTCGTCGTGCGCGCCGGCAAGTTCGGTAGCCATGATCTCCGTAACGCGCGCCGTCGGCGACTTTCGCCCCTCGGCCTGGATGCGCTTGGTGATCGGCTCGGTCGTCGCGAAGTTGACGCCGATCACCTTGCCCGGGAACTCGTCTTCCATGTCCTGCACGAGGCCGAGGCCGATTCCGCTGGCGTCCATCGCTATGCGCTTCACGCGCCTGTTCCTGAGAATCGGCCTTAGCGCGGCCTTCTGCTGCGGCAGCCGCGCACCCCTTATTCGCACAGTCGCGAGACCGTTGAGGCAGCTGCCGACCTTAATGGAGAGCGGCAGCACCGTGAAGTCGTGCGTGCAGGCCACGTCAAGGCCGCCGTAGATCTCAGCGTCCTCCGGAAGCGCGTCGAGAAAGCCGTCCGGCAGACCATCGTTGAACACGTTGGCGTCGCCCAGGCTTGCGGCGTTGATCATGTTCCATGTGAGGAGCGAACCGCTTTCGGACGTGAACGCGCATTCGTAGTTCTGGTCGTACGCCGCCTTGTCGAGCGCCTGTTCGCGCGCCTCTTCTGGCGTAATGGGCTTGCGTGTCCGCGCGTCGTAGATCTTCACGCCCATGCGCCAGGCGTCCGACCGCTTCACCTTCGAGAGCTTGAAGAACTTCCCCGTCGCCATGCGGTAGAACATGTTCGACGTGCCGTTGCCGGTGGACGCGATACGGCAGAGAAAATCGGGGTTGGACGAAAGTATCGGCTCGGCAGCCTCCCAGATCGCGTTAGAATCCTCGTGGAACGCGAACTCGTCGAGGATGAGGTCGCCGGAGAAGCCGCGCGCCGTCCTGGGATTGGCCGCCAGCACCTTGATGCGCCCCGTCTTCCCCTTGACCTTGACCTTCACCTCGTGGTGCATGTCCTTGTACTCCACGGTATCGTCCGTCATCGAGAGGCCAACGGCCTCCTTCGCGACACCGAGGAGGTTGAGAACTTCGCGGCACTTCAGCGCGAACTCCGCGCCGTTGTCCTTCGAGTTGGAAAGCACGGTCACAAGACGCCCCGGGCGCGTGAGCAGACGGTCCACCGCCCACGCGGCGAGCGTGAAGCTCTTGCCGATCTGCCGACTCCAGTGCAGCACCAGCACGCCCGTCTCGTTGTCCTCGAAGACGGGCCGCTGATACTCGCGGAACTGGATTACTGGCTTCACTCAGTCTCCACTCCAAACAGCGCGGCGCGGACCTTCGCTATCTTCTCGTCCGCCGCAAGCGAATCGTCGGCGGAAATGCTCTTGATCTCGGCGGCCTTCGCCATCGCGGCCTTCGCCGCGTCGAACTCGAACTTCTCGCGGGCGAGCTTCAGCTGCTCGTCGGCGGTCTTCTGGCGGGCGGCGTCCAGCTTCAGCTTTTCCTCGGCGAGCGCTGCCGCGTGGAACTTCGCCGCGCCGGCGGCGAGGATCGCCGCCGCCTTCTGCGAGGCGGCGTCGGAGGCCGTCGCCGCGTCGAGCGCCTTGGCTGTGAGGTAGTCCGCTGCGAGCTTCGCGTCCACGTTCGCCGCCACGACGCCCTCGGCTATGCGCTTCGCCGCCTCCACGGAGAACTTCACGCCCTCCGCCTCGGCTATCCTCATGCGCTGCAGGAACCTGTACCAGCCCGCGCGGCTGGGCGCGACGATGCCCTGCAGCGAAAGGTACGGCATCACGTCGCGGTCGAAGTCGCGCAGCCATGGACGCCCGGCCTTCTTCTCCTCGTCGGTCGGCGGCTTGGTAAAGGCGTAGAGCTGCCGCCGGGTGTCCTCCGGCAAGTCCTCGCCCCAGGCGTTGCTGTGCGTCTTGTGGCTCACATACCCTCCAGGGCTGTCATGCCACGCTCGGTGATCGTCCATCGCTGGTCGTGCCAGACGGGCTCGAAGTGGTAGTCTATCCAGCCGCGCCCCTTCAGGAGCGAGAACGCGGCCTCGCGCTGCTCGTCTGTGGTGGGCGCGCCGGCGGCCAGGTCTATCTGGTTGAGGAGGGCGGTTTTCTTGAGGCCCGTGCCGCCGGCGGCCCGAAGAGTCTCGAGCGCGGTCTTGATCACGAATTTGTCGATTGCGTCCATTTCACTTGCTCCTGAAAAGCTTGTTTTTGATGGCGGCGAGGTCTTCGCGGATGCCCTCCAGTATGCCTTCAAGCTTCGAGGTTAGCTTGTCGTTCGCGTTGAGGCGGGCGAACATGTTCTCGTGGTCGCGGGCGTTGTCCTCCACGTGCCTGTTGAACTCGCCGCGCGTCACGAACTTGTCCTCCTTGCGGACGTTGATCGGGTCAGGCGTGATCTCGGTGCGCTGGTTGCGGGCGGTCCATGCGGCGCGCGCCCAGTCGAGCAGCTTGACCACGACGCCGCCGGAGAGCACCAGCCCGCCGCCCTGGATTATCGTTTCGACGTCCATCCGCTACCTCTCCGCGTGGTCAGTTCGCCGCCGGTTCCGAGCAGGTCGAGCAGTTGCCGGCCGCGTCGCACTGGATGCACGTCGAGCCGTCCGTCACCTGCAGCGTCTTCGCCGCCTCGTCGGTGGTGACGGTGGCCTTGGAGACGTCGCCGCCCTTGTCGCGGAAGTAGTCGATGATCCGGGCCGATGTCTTGAGCGCCACGTCCGCCTGCGCTCCGCCGCCGGCGATCTTCTCGTACGCCTCGCCCACGGCCACGGCCAGCTTCGTTAGGCCGTCTAGGGAGGTGCCGACGAGCTTGTTAAGCTCCTCCGAAGGCTGCGTGTTGAGGCCGTTGAGCGCGAACGCGATCTCCTCGGGCTTGACGGACGCGGTGATGGCGTCGGCCTTGGTCGTCATCCAGTGCTGGTTGTGATGGACACGCCAGCCCTTCTTGACGGTCTGTATGCGCCCGTCTGCCAGCGTCACCGGCTTGTCGTCGGCGTCGCGGGCGATCTCCTCGCCGTAGTTCTCCACGGTCACGGCCCTGCAGCCGGTGGTCGTCGTCATCATCGCCGCCGCACACGCGGCGAGCATCAGCATCATCAGTTTCTTCATTGGTTTTTATCCTTGTTTTGTTTGTTGACAAATCTCTCGTGTGCCTCAAGCCAGGCCTTCCAGCCGCCGGGGCCTTCAACGAAGTCGAACATGGCGTTGGCGGCGGCGATGGCGGCGTAGCGGCGCGGACGCCACCACGGGTAGGTCTGCTTCGCAAGCTTCAGGCAGTTCAGGAGGAACTCGCCGTTGGCGTGGTGGAACGCGGCCTCGGTGCCGTCGCTCATGTAGTTGCGCATGTCATGGATGAGGGCGGCGGGCTCGAAGATGGCGGCGTGGCGCGTCACCAATTCGCGGATGTCCGCGCCGACCCATTCGGGGCCGATGCCGTTGTACTCGCGGCACAGGACGCCATAGCCGAAGGCTGCGAGGAAGTCCAGACCTTCCAGCCTGGCCTCCGCCGCGCGCTTGATCAGCGCATCTATTTTCGCTTCTTTCTCGTTCATCGACATACCTCAAATTGGCGCCCCGTATCGCCGGGGCCACGCGCCTTTTCCACACAACAAGGTTTGCCTGCAGGAGACACAGTGCCCGCAAGACGCCGCCAATTATACGCGAGAGCAAGACGCAATGCAAACGCCACAAGGGCCAAATCAATCAAATTGATTAAATCAACCAAATCAACCAAATCAACTTGAACCCAATTCCGCACGTGTGCGGAATTTGAATCAACTTGAAAGGCGCAAACTAAAAATCAAGATGAAGCAAATTCCGCACACGTGCGGAATTTAAATCGAGTTGAAAAACGGCTCAAACAACTTGGAACTTGCAATTACCCTCGCGCGCGCGCGTGTGTCCCTGCGCGCGAGACGTTTTGGAAGTTATAAAAAGAACCCCTGCAAGCGGCTTGCAGGGGGCTTATTTGCGGTCGGTTTATATCAAACCAAGCTCGATGCATTCGTCGCGATCGATCTCGAGCCACGCGAGTCCGCTACCGACGGCGAATGGCGGATGTGGCCAACCGTAGATATCGGGAAAACCGCCTACACCGGAACCAAGCGCCCGCCAGATGGGTGACAATTTAAGCGCTGTCATCGACCAATCATCTGGCCCATGTCCTGGATTCCTGATCGCGCCCCTCCATCCAACGGAATCCCCGGCAGCCTTCCATCGAGCATCCCAATTTTCAGGCTCAAAATCAGATTGGCCGAAAACCATGAGGCGAACGGCTGGCACTACAGCATGCGTAACTTCGTCTTCGTTCTCAATGTTTTTTTTGGCCGCCTCGGAACACCACCAGGCGTCTATAACTATGTTCAAAAGCTGAGCTGTATCGGAATCGTATCTTTCCATACCGCGCTTTTGGAGTTCCGTGATGAAACGGAGTCGCCTGGTTGCCTGATTTTCAACGCCAGCCATCACAATAGATTTTATGGCCGGCATTTCTGGCGTCTGGCAGAGAACCATACGCTTGATTAGTGATACGGTATCGGGATCGAGGTGCATCTTAGTGCTCCTTCAGCAGCGTAAAGATAGCCTTCTTTGGTCTTCAACCTTCCTTGCTGGCCGCGCTCACCCGCCGCCGCGTCGCTTGCGCTTGCGCGGCGTCCCCACCGTCTGCGTGATGTTGTTGCCGTCGCCGAAGACGTTCAAGCCGCCGTTGATGTGGCCGGTTTTTATCTCACGCGGAGACACAGAGGGCGCGGAGGTCAGAGAATCGGACAGTCCGAGAAGGTAGTCTGTCGAAACGCCTAACACGGTCGCCATTTGCATCAGCACTTCAAGGGATGGCTTTTTCCTCCCTGTTTCGTAATGCGAGTAGATGGCTTGTTTAAGACCAAAACGAGCGGCAAAGGCCGTTTGGCTTTCTATTCCGCGCAAGCCGCGCAATCTGTCTGCAAGTTTCAGCATAAAAATTTTTCCAAAAAATAATACCTTGGGTATTGACAGGCCTGTAATACTTATGGTATTATATCCGCGTTCCTACGGAACAGGGAACATTATACCAAAAACAAAGGAGGTTGTAAAATGAGCAGAGAGTACGAGACGATGAAGCGCAAGAGGGCGCGGCCCGCAGGCGTGCGCGAGATAGCGCGGCTTACCGGATATTCGCCGGCGCATGTGTGCTATGCGCGGCAGGGCTTGCGCATATCCCGCCCGCTCCGCGCGAAGATGCGCGCGCTTGGCCTGAAGTTCAAGAGCGTGGAGGGGAAGTGATGCTATTCGATTCCAAGAAACTTTTTCGTGAGGCGCTTCGAGTAAAACTCCTTGCCGATCGGTGTCCGTGCAAATACGCATTTCACATCGAGGCCGGGTCTTTCCGTGTAGCACCTGCGGTCGATTATCGTCTCGCACGTCTCGCCGGCATTAAGGACTTTTGGAAACTTGTCCCCCCATTGGTGGATCGGATAGAGTCGCTTGTGCCTCCCCAAAACGATTCCGATGCCGGATATGGTGAATGGGGATTCGCCTGTGTTCGCGACGGTGACGGAGAGACCTATGCGCCCGGCAGAGTCGAGATAGTTGGCAAAGCGGATTTTTGCATGTGGCTTTCGCCTAAACAGTTCCGTGATATAGTTAACAATGCCAAGGGCCAGGCCCCCGCTTGCGATGACAAGCGTGACGATGTCGACGGTGGAAATGTGGCTGCAGCTTTCCATGCGTCAAATTATACCAGATAACACCCCTACAGCCAAGGAGAAAAGATGAACTCGACAACACAGACAATCATCGACAGGCTGCCGAAGAAGCCCATCCTCATTCCCGCCGAGATCGCGTCCGCGTTCGGCATGGCCACGACGGCTCCGATCCTCGACGCGATCAAGCGCGGCAAGCTCATGGCCTCGACCGTGGGCGGAAAGTTCTACATCTCGCACGGCGAGGCGGAGCGGTACATCGCCTCCACGGAATACAAGGCGCAGGAGGCGTGACATGGCGAAGAAGACTGCAAAATCAGTGCAAGCGGCTCCCAGGGAGGCTGCAGCCGCCCCCGTCGTCGCGTCCGTCCCGGCCCTGCCGCTCGAACCGGCGCCGGCGGGAACGCCCGCCGAGGCGGTGAAGTTCGACCTCGGCATGGCGAAGCGGCACGGCGCGCTCACGCTCGCCTACCTCGCCCGCGCCGGATGGCGGCTCGCGTGCGAGAAGGAAGGCGTGGGGCATGGCGAATGGCTTGTGATGTGCGAAAAGGAAGTGGGCATTTCCGCCGACACGGCGAGCCGCTACATCAAGTTCTACCACGCTACGGTTGGCGCGCACTTGCGGGCGCAGGGTGCGGCGCACCGGCTTGTGGATAACCTGACGGACGCGATGATCGAGGAGGCGTGTGCGGGGCTGGAGTCGAAGACGGCGACGGGGGCGATGATCGAGCTTGGGATCGTTAAGCGCCCGGCGAACTGGGGCGGCGCGCGCGAAAACGCGGGCCGGAAGGCGCGTGACGCGGCGGCGGAGGCGGCGGAGCTTGACGAGATCGCGAACAACCCGGCGCTGCTCTTTGCGGCGGCGAAGGGTCCGCTGGACGAGCTGTGGCGCCTCCACCGCGAGCGTGACCTGTTCGCGCGCCTGGGCGACGAGGAGCTCGCGCAGGTGGCGGACGTGCTGGAAGACCTCGCGAAGGCCGCGACGGCGGCGCACAAGCTCCGCCTCACGGGGAGGGCGCGGTGATGAATCTTTCTCACGCGGAGACGCGGAGGCGCGGAGCCGCGTGAGCCAACCAACAAACCAACCAACAGGAGAAAACAAATGAAACGAGTCGTACTCACCCGCAACGGGCAACACGGCCCCAGAAACCGCGAGACGTCTGATCTCAAGGCGGGCCGCTTCCGGATCGGAGAACATGTCATGCTCGGTACCCGCGATGCCGACTACGGCCACGTCGGCGGGTACTACGAGTACGTAGTCGACAAAATCGAATCCTGCGACCGCTTCGGCGGCGGGCGCGAGACCGTCACGTTCCAGCGCGTCCTCAAGCGCCCGGGCGATGGGCTCACCCAGGAGCAGAGGGACCTCCGGGACTCCCCTTTAGGCATGACTCTGGGACTCTACAGATGATAGGAGCAGCCATGACTGAGAACCCCCACGATCTCTGCACGCCAACCGTGTGCGAAAGCAACGGCGACGTCCCGGACTGGTTCTTCTACGCCGTCTGTGCCCTGCCGTTCGCGCTGCTCATCCTCGGCTGCATCGGAGACTGACCATGTTCGCCATTTCCAAAACCGACATCGACGCGCTCCTGAAGCTCCTCCCGTCGGAGGAGGCGCGGCGCACGCTGTCGCTGATCGACGCGCTCAAGGTTTTCGACCGCTCGTCCGACAAGAAGCGCTGCGCGGTCGAGATCGCCGCGCGCCTTGAGCCGCTCGGCTACAAGGGGCTCAGCCTCAAAAGCCTCTACCGCAAACTGGACCAGTTCCGCGCGGTGGGCGTGTGGGCGTGCGTGGACCGGCGCGTGGCGCGGCGCGTCACCGCGCAGGGCATCGCCGCCAACCACGCGCTGGTGGAGGAGTGGCACGCGCGCGTCCTCTCCAACCGCCGCAAGATCAAGCCCGCGTGGCGCGAGCTGCTGGCCGACCTCGCGGGCGAAGTCACGATCCCGGGCGTGGGGACGTGGAAGGACCTCTACCAGTCAGTTTACGGGTATCGGCCGGCGGAGGGCGAGCCGTGCCCGTGGAGCGTCCGCAACCCGCCGCCCGGATGGTCGCTCCGGAACCTCATGCAGCTTAAGCCGGACAAGTTCACGCTCGCCGCCGCGCGCGTGGGCATGGGCGCCGCGAAGATCGACTTCCTCCCCACCGTGCGCCTCACGCGCGTGGGGCTGCTGCCGTGCCAGGTGGTGGAGGTGGACGACATGTGGTTCGAACACATGGTCGTGTTTGGCGGCAATGCGAAGCCGCAGCGCGTCGTCGAGTTTGCGGCGATGGACCGCCTCACGGCGCACGTCGTATGCCACCTCGCGAAGCCCGTCCTGGAGGCGGAGGACGGCACGCGCAAGACGCTCAAAAGCGCGTGGGTGAGGTATCTCTATCACTACCTGCTTTGCGTCGTGGGCGTCCCGGCTGGCGGGTGTGTGATCAAGGGCGAGCACGGCACAGCCGCGCAGGACGCCACCTTCGCCGCCGCGCTCGAAGCGATCAATGCCACGCGTGAGGCGCACGGACTGAAGCCGATTGTGTTCCGCGCGGGATCCATCGTCACGGAGCCGACGGCGAAGGGCCTCCCGGACGTGCAGCACCACGGCAACCCGCGCCACAAGGGGATGATCGAACAGATGCACGCGACGCTGAAGAACTACGTGGACGCGCTGGCGTTCGGGAACGTGGGCGGCGGGCGCGGCGTCCAGCCGGAGGAGACGGTCGGCATGGTGCGCGAGGATGCCGCGCTCGTGGCGCTGGCCGCGCAGCTGCCGGCCGCCGGCCGCGCGGCCGGCGGCCTCCGCTACAACTTCCCAACATGGACCGCGTTCGCGCGGGGCGCCGACGAGGCGCACCGGCAGATGGACAACCGAACGGACCACCAGCTCGAAGGCTGGGAGGAGTGCGGATTCATGATGGGCGAGCTCAAGGTGGCGGGGATGCCGCACTGGACGGCGATTCCGCGCATGGACGCGCTGCCGCCCGAGCGGGCGGCACAGGTGCGCGCGCTCGTCGCCAAAGGCGCGGCGGAGTACCGCGAGCGGCGCATGAGCCCCGCCGAGGCGTGGGCCGCCGCCACCAGGGACCACGCGCTTGAGACGGTCTCGCCGGGCTTCGCGCCGATGATCCTGGGCAGGGAGCTGGCGCATCCGGGCACGGTGGGCGACAAGCTCACGGTGACGGTGCGCGACGCCGAGACCGGCGAGCGGTACACGGTGTCCGCCGTGATCGACGGCAGGCCGCTGGCGCGCGGGGCGTCCGTGCTCGTGTGGGTCAATCCGATGGACTGCGGCAAGGCGTACGTGGCCGACGCGCAGGGGCGTTACATCGGCGTTGCAGAGACGCTGCAGAGCGTCCGCGCGGACGCCGCAGCGGACGTGCCGGAGCTTCAGCGGCAGCTCGGCATGAGGGCCGCCGCGCTCGCTGAGGGCCGCCGGCGTCTCGCGCCGGTCGTGCGCCGCCGCCTCGCCGCCCGCAACGCCGCCGCCGCGCACAACCTCGCCGCCCTGGGCGTGGCCGACCCCGTCCTGGACGGCGCGGCGGACGCTTCCGCCGGCGCGCTGGAATTAGCCGCGCGCGCCGGCGCCGACGACGGCGAGGACTTCGATTGATCATCTTCCGTAACCAACAAAAACACCAACCAACAAAGGAGTGCACACAAATGACAACACAAGAATTAGACAATCTCAAGCCGAGGATCGAGCGGCTAAACGAGCTGCGCGGCCAGATCGCCGCGACCGAGGGCCGCGAGGCACTGAGCGACGCCGACTTCGCGCGGCGCTTCCTGCCGTTCTCGTCGACCACATGGTCCAAGCTTCAGAGCGGCACCTACGGCGGCGGCTACGACACGATCGCGCAGCGTCTCGACGACGCCATAGCCGACGTGGAGGGCCGCCTGCCAAACATCGAGGACGCCGCCTCTAAGCGCCGCTCGTTCCGGCGTACGACGCTCGCGCGCGGTGTGCTGGCCGCGCTCGCCGCCGCCCGCGAGGGAATCGACGACCGGCGCGTCGTCGTGGTGCTCGCGCCCACGGGGGGCGGGAAGACGGCGATCCGCGACTACCTCGCCACGCGCGGCGCGGTGTGCGTGGAGGGCCGCCAGGCGTGGCGATCGAGCTACCGGGCGTTCTGCCTGGACGTGGCGCGGGCCGCCGGGCGCAAGCTCTCGCCGTCCATGCCGGAGTACCGCATCGAGGACGAGATGCTGGGCGCGCTCCGTGCGAAGCCGCGCGTCCTCTATATCGACGAAGCAAACACCATGTCTGCGCAATGCGCGAACGCGATCAAGCTGCTCGTCAACGAGACGGAGTGCAGCGTCGTGATCGCGGCGATCCCGGAGCTGTGGGACCGGTTCCTGGCGGGGTCCGTCCAGGAGGCCGCACAGCTCGTCAACCGCTGCCAGCCGATCCTGAGGGCGCCGAAGATCGGCCCAGCGGACGTCAAGCTGTTCGTGGGCGACAAGACGGCGGGCGTCCCCGGCGCGGTCGCCAAGATCGCGGCGGCGGCCAACGCCTTCGGGGGCTACCGCACCGTGCTGGCTATTGACGCCGCGCTGGAGGAGTGCGACGCGCCGGGCGCGGACGAGCTGGATGCGGCGCTCGCGCGCCAGCGCAACAACCTCGCCGCCGCCGGTCTCGCGGCGGCCAAATGAGGAGCCTATGGACAACGGGCCAAGACAGTGCGTAGTGTGCGGCGCGGCGTTCACGCCGTCAAGCAACGGGCAGCGCACATGCTCGGCGGGGTGCGCGCGGACTCAGCTGCAGCGCACGAAGGCGGCATGGAACCGGATGAACAGGGACAGGATTCGCAGAGGCGAGATCTCTGTGCTGGAGGCGGAGCGGGCGGGGGAGATCGTCTCTCCGCGCCTGCTCGCGAAGGCGCACCGGCGGCCGAAGGGCGTGAGCGAGGTGCGGTGGCGCATGGAGCTGCGCCGGCGCGAGAACGGAGATTACTTCGACTTTCAGCGCAACCCGGAGGCGATGGCATGAGGGACCCACGGAAACCAACGACAACAACTACTACTAACAACCAACAACAAACAACGGAGACACACACGATGACCACACCAATACCTACGCAACTCCCCGGCGGAATCGACGGCACGGGCGTCTACCACACGCCACTGGCCGCAATCGACGCCGTGGTCGACAACCAGCCCTTGTCTGACGCACCGGGAGGATCGCGCCCCGTCGCGACCGAGGGCAAACCGTGGAGTATATGCGACGTAGCAAGCATCCCGGAGATCGGGCTTGAGTTCAAGTCGGTCCACACGAAGACATACCACAAGTACTTCTGCTACTGGCATAACGACGGCACGAGCGACGAGCATGTCTACGAGATCACGGTCTGCCAGTTCGAGGGGCATTGGAGGTCTACCTTGCTCAACGACGGCAACACCGTGTGCGAGCTGCTGAGCCGATCCAAGCGCAATGCGATCGAACTCGGCCTCGCCGCCATGCGCCGGTATCTAATCAGGGGCCACCGCCGCGCCTGGCGCACATACCGCAAGGCCGAGAAGTCCGCCAAGGCAGCGGAGAGAGGAGACCTGTGCCATGAAGCCTGAGCTCACCATCGTGGACGCGGTGCGAATCGCACGCGAGATGGCGGCGAAGGAGACGGGCGACTATCGCGCCGCCCTGACGTTGCTTGCCAACCTGGGCGAATACCATCATGGCCGCCAGACGCGGCGCGGCCGGGCACGCAAGGAGCGGCGCAACGGTCGCGCCGGAGCGCGCCCCTCCCTACCAGCTAACCAACCAATTAATTAACCAACAAAGACAAAGGAGAAATCAAATGGCAACAAGGAGAGTGAAGCATACGCCTGTCGAGGGACGGGCGGAGTGTGAACAGCTGATCGACGAGCTCGCGCGCCTGGAGGTGGAGCGGCAGTCGAGGGAGGTGGCGCTGAAGGAGGCGCACCAGCGGCTGGACGACGAGGCGGGCCCCGTGATCGCGGCGCTGGAGGAACGCATCTCCGGCCTGATGGCACGCGTGGAGCCGTTCATAGTCGAGCACCAGGCGGAGATGTTCAAGCCGGGCTTGAGGGAGGGCGAGACGGTCCTTTCGCGCTACGGCATACGCCTCGGCAACCCCACCGTGGGGAAGGACCGGAAGTGGACGTGGGACGCGCTGTGCGAGACGTTCGGGCTGGACCCCAGGACGCGCAAGTTCGTGCGCACCAAGAGCACGGTGGACAAGGAGGCGCTGCTGAAGGGCTGGCGCGAGGCCGATCCGGCGTTCCTCGATCTCGAGGAGCGCGGTCTTGTTAAGATCACGCAGGGCGAGACGGTGTGGGTGGAGGCCAAGGCAGACACGCAGGTCGGCTGAAGCGGGGAAGGGAGGGAAGCGATGTCTGATCCGATCATTTGCCACCGGCAGGACAGCTGTCCGCTGCTGCTGGAGGCGCTGCACCAGAAGGTGACGGCGGAATCGAACATGCGCCTGGCCAAGGCTGCGGCCGAGGAAGCCGAGGCGGCGTTTGCGGGGAAGCGAACGCTGTTCAACGAGTTCTACCGGCTCGTCGTGGCGTGCCGCAAGGCGCAGAACCGCTACTTCACCGACAGGACGCAGGCCACGCTTGCGACGGCCAGGCAGGCGGAGCGTGCGCTGGACGCGTACATCGCCATGCTGTCCAGGTCGTCCAGCCGCAACGTCCACGTCCAGGGCGAGCTCAACTTCGCGGAGGCGGCCAATGGCTAAAAGACCAGAGCCATCACGCTATCGCAAGTTCATCACAGGTCTCTTAAATCTCTTGCTACGCAGAAAATGTTTCGCCTGCAAGTACTGGCGAAGCTTTCACTACGCAGGTACTGGTTTTTGCGCACGGACTTGGGTTCGTCCGTTGTGCGACGAGTACAGCTGGGAGCCTGCATGCGAGTATTTCGACGCAGGTAGTGCTAAATGAGCGGTCTCTCCCAATCCCAGCGCCGTACCCTGTTTGCGACGATCCGCGAGGCCGCCCGCGAACAGGGCGAGCAGCCGGAAGCCTACCGCAAACGAGTCATGGCCGAGGAGCTGGGCGTGGAACATCTCTCCCAGGTGTCGGCCACGACCGGCTTTGATGCGCTCATGGCGCGCATCTGCCGCGACGCCGGCGACGACGCCAACGCGATCAAGTACGCCCTCGCCTCATTCACGCGCCTCCGGCATCTGGTGATAGACGCAGCCGAAGCACTCGCGCCCGGCAATGCGCTCGGCTACGTCGCGGGCGTGATGATCCAGTCGCACACCGTGCGCGGCTACGACCAGCCGACCCTGGCCGCCCGCCTCGCGTCCGACGTCGGCTGGCTCGATCTTACCGACCCGCAGCTCCGCCGCATCCTGGCGATGCTCAAAACTCACCTCCGCCGCCAGCAGTGACCTGGCATCCAGGCTATTCAAGCCCCCTGCAAGCCCCTTGCAGGGGGCTTGAATTTTTTTTCAACTTTTTTCGGTTTGCCACTTGCGCGTAAGACAAATATGTGGTATACTATTGGCGTCAACGCGAGTTAGGGTCTCGCGGGACGCAAACCAAAAACCAAAACGAAACGGAGAAAAGAATGAAGAAGTTGATCATGCAAAACGAAAAAGGCGTAGCTGTTACCATTGATCTTGACACGATCAAGCAGGCCGAATGGGACACGGAGGATTATCTACGAGACGGGCAGGACGGGACAGAGTGTATCACGGAGTGCGATGGGCCGACCCCTGGTACGCGCACATTGGTGGCCACTTGTGGCAGCAACCCGTGGCAGTCAAAATCCACCAATGTTGGCGATCATACTCTCACAATCGAGGACAACAACGACGGGGGTTGCCTCTACATTGACTATGATCTCGTTGTTGGCGGCGAGGATGACGAGTTTGAGTACACTGTGTCAGACATCGAGGAGATGCTGCGCGACGCTCTTGGCGATGATTGGCCGAGCTGGGAGAGTGTAGCCTACGATTATGAGGCAATCGCCACCGACTACTACAATGAGCACTCGGCCGATGGGTATAGGTACTTCATCGACGACGTGCGTGGCTTTGCCAATGAGTGGACGTTGCATATCCTCACTGACTCAGATGATGAGGCGGACGAGGCATGGAGGGCCCTGGACGATCGGGATTTGATAATACATCACATTGCAGACGCTGCAATGTCCAGTCGTGATTACGAGTCGCAGCACGGCGCGATGGATGCAACGGGCGTGGTCGTATATTAATCACAAAGACAGAGAGACAGCCAATGAGAACGAAAGAGACGAAAAGCCTGTCCCCGATGGCAGACATCCATTGTTTGGTTGTGAGGCCAACTAACGGCGGAATTGTGACTAAGCGCGATCAGCACAACCTGAGCGGGTTAAAGTTCGAGACCTATCCACGCCCAAAAGTCTACTTCATTCACTTCGCCACAGCCGAAAGGGCATCCGTGTTGGCTCGCGTCCGCTCGGCTAAATTGTCCAAGCCGATGATGGTCACGGAAGTCACCGAAGCGCAGTGGGCCAGAAGATTCAAGGACAAGGAGACGATTGAAGGTTCTGGCATTGCCGCAACCGCCAAGCAGTTGGAAGATTCATTCATTGTGGGGGGCTGACATGGAAGGGAAGCGCAATAAGCAGTTGTCTCTTGTCCGTGCAGCCGCCGGGCGTGCCGGGGCCGCCTCTCGCTGGGGAGACGGCCCACGCGCCACGGAGTGCGTGAGGCTGTATCCGCGCGACGCCGCCGAGGTGCGCCGCCGTGCCGACGCCGACGGGTGCAAGCCCGCCGACGTTGTGGCGCGACTACTGGAGGGCGGCAAATGAGACGCAGATGTCCGCCTATAGGGCTGCTGCCGTGTCCGCGCTGTGGAGGGCGGAAGGGCGCTCCATACGCCGGCGCCAACTCCCACAACATGTTTGGCTACATCTGCGCGGCGTGTGGTTTCGAGGGGTACGGCGGCCATCCATACGCGCCAGACAGTGAGGCGCGTAAGGGCTGGAATGAGGCCGTGCGAGACTGGCGCGAGCTCCATCAATGATGAGCGCAGCAGTCGCGGGGTTTTGGCGGGCGCATTGCGTCCGCCTTTTTTTTTTGCGCTTGGCAACCGCCCTCAGTTTTGATATACTTAATGCCGTCCGCGACTCTCCGTTTCGGACGGTCGCCCGCAAGGGCGTGAATTGAAACAAATTCAGAATCGCCGCGAAAGCGGCACACCCCGGCAAGGCCCTAACCTTCCGGGGCTTTTTTTTGCATCGCACATGCACACCCGTTGCACGCCCGTGGCAGCAAGTTGCCATTGTCAACAATTTGATTTTTTCCAGTTTCTGTGGCCATCTGGCCGCCGTGATTCTCAACAAGCTGCCGCCTGCGGTCAGACGGATCGCCCACATCGCCAAACAAAAAACGCCCGTGTTTACGGGGCCTGTCGCACTTTCTCGCGGCTATTCTCAGCTTCTCGCACTTTCTCAGATTGCCCTGCGTCAATCAGCGGTAACCGTCCGCCCACCAGCTGCCT